>Ga0126381_100005276_pt1 | contig 14196 bp, 9 predicted proteins | sample PanSoiMetPlot_28_FD_96465 | JGI IMG/M metagenome (GOLD analysis project Ga0126381, IMG submission 96465) | Tropical forest soil microbial communities from Panama - MetaG Plot_28 | ecosystem: Environmental > Terrestrial > Soil > Tropical forest > Bulk soil | place: Panama | collected 2016-02-17
ACCGATCAGTACCAGGTGATTCTGGAAGTGGCCGACGACAAGCGCGCGGGGCCGGAGGATTTGAGCAAGCTCTATATCAAGAGTGACGATGGCCAGAGAATGGTTCCCCTGAACGCGGTGACGAGCGCGCATCCGTTAATCGGGCCCCAGTCGGTGAACCACATCAATCAGTTCACTAGCGTCACCCTGTTCTTCAACCTCAAGCCGGGATATTCCATTGGGCCGGCAACTCAGTTTGTGCAAGCGTCGGCCAAGAAAATTCTGCCCGCGGGCGTTCAAGGATCACTGCAAGGCGAGGCGCTGATCTTTCAGAACACGGTTAGTGACTTAGCCATCCTCATGCTGGTGGCGGTTTTTGTGATGTATGTGATTCTTGCGATTCTTTATGAGAGTTACTTGCATCCGATTACGGTGCTTTCTTCACTGCCGGTGGCGTTGCTGGGTGGATTGCTCACGCTGTGGCTGTTCAGGGAAGAAGCCTCGTTGTACGCCTACATCGGCATGTTCATGCTGATGGGCATCGTGAAAAAGAACGGAATCATGATCGTCGATTTTGCGGAACAGCGCGTCAGCAAAGGAATCAAGGACGATCAGGCGATTCACGACGCCAGTATGGAGCGCTTCCGTCCCATCATGATGACCACGATGGCAGCATTGCTTGGGGCGCTCCCCATTGCTCTTGGCTATGGGGCGGACGGATCGTCACGCCGTCCGCTGGGCCTTGTGGTGATTGGCGGGCTGATCGTTTCGCAGTTTGTGACGTTGTTCGTTACACCGGCGATTTACTTGTACCTCGAGGAATTTCAGGAAAAGGTGCTGGACCGCTACTCCTTCTTCCGGTCGACGCGCAAGCAACATCCGCAGGTTCCTGAGGCAAGCCCCGCTTACGCGTTTCGGGCAGCCAACGCAGACTAAGAAGGAGAGTTCCCACGTTCATGCGCATTATTGGCAGATCATTTGTGGCTGTCGCGGTTTGCGGAATACTGCTTTGGTCTGAGGCGTGCTCGGTCGGGCCAAATTACAAGAGGCCGGTCGCGAACGTCCCGACGGCTTATCGTGGAGTGCTTGCACCCGAGGCTCCGGCGAGCAACTCGACCCCGGTCGCGGCGAGCGCGCCGGGTTCTGGCGGCGGGGTGTCTGTTCCGCTTGGTGAGGAGAAATGGTGGGAGGTATTCCAAGACCAGGAACTGCAGGGTCTGATCCGCACGGCTCTGAAAAACAACTACGATGTCCGCATTGCAGCGACACGCGTTCTGCAAGCGCAGGCACAACTGGGGATTACTCGCGCGGACCAATGGCCTTCCTTAAACGCGGGTGGCAACATAACCAGCTTACGCAATCCCAAGTCGGGCCCCATTCCGGGCTATGAACTTACGCAAGGACAGGTGAACGCCTCGGCAGCGTGGAATGTGGATTTCTGGGGCCGCTATCGCCGAGCGACAGAAGCGGCGCGTGCGAGCCTCTTGGCTAATCAATGGGCGCAGAAGGAAGTGACGGCTACGCTGGTTGCTAGTGTGGCAAGTTCGTATTTTCAACTGCGACAGTTAGACCTTGAGCTGGAGATTTCCAAGCGAACGCTAGGCACGCGCAAGGATTCACTTGATTTGACGAAGACCCTGGAAGAGCACGGAATCAATTCCATGTTGGACGTGCGGCAATCGGAACAATTGGTGTACACCGCCGCTGCCGAAGTTCCAGACTTAGAGCGGCAAATTGGACAAGAGGAAAACGCCATCAGCATTCTTTTGGGAAATAACCCAGGCGACGTTCCTCGGGGACTAAAGCTGACGGAGCAACCGCACGCCCCGGAGGTCCCGGTTGGAATTCCTTCTTCGCTGTTGGAACGCAGGCCGGACATTCGTGAAGCCGAGCAGAATCTCATTGCGGCCAACGCACAAATTGGCGTTGCCAGGGCGGCTTACTTTCCGCAGATTTCATTAACGGGAACTGCGGGGTATGAAAGCGCGGCTCTGACAAACCTGTTCACGGGACCGGCGGGGCTTTGGACGCTGGTGGGGAGTGTTTCACAGCCGATCTTTCAGGGCGGGCGGTTGAGGTCCAACGTTCGACTGGCGGAAGCACAACACGATCAGTTGGTTCTGGCTTACCAGCAATCAATTCAGGGCGCGTTTCGCGATGTGTCGAACGCGTTAATCGCCTACCGAAAGTTTCGGGAATTTCGGATACAGCAGCAGAACCTCTTGGAATCCGCACAGGACGCGGCCCGGCTCTCGCAGACTCGTTTCAAAGCCGGTGCTACCGATTATCTTGAAGTCTTGACCAACGAAACGAATTCTTTTTCTGCTGAATTGGCTTTGGCGCAGGCACAGGGAAACGAACTGAACGCACTGGTACAGCTCTATCAAGCGCTTGGAGGCGGCTGGGAGTAGGAGATGCTGTGCGATCGGCGAGTGAGAATCGGTTCAGAGTAACTTCAAGGTGATCGCACAAGAGTTTCGAAGTTCTCGTCATTCTCGCGTTTCTCCCCTAGGGACGCACGTAGACGGGTACAGCCGGCGTTGGGTTTTCATAGTCCTGCCCATACTTGTTCTTGTGATTTAGCAACACGCTGCGGTGTTCTGTGAGTTGGAAAACTCCCAACGAGTGAGCCGATTCAGACATGTCCAGCGTACGAGTGAGTGCTTCCAGATCCTCCGGGAGTGCGCGCTCATTCCACACGTGCACCTCGTAGCGTCCCGTCGGTACCCCAGGAATTGTGACGACGCCCTTGCGATCGGAGAGTCCGTAGTACCGAGTTTTGAGTGCGATTACCACCGCACTCATCTCGCCGTGGATGTTGCAAAAGATATAGCTAATTCCGGGGCGATCGAAAACCACCGTGCGGGTGCTCCCCGCCTCGTACAATCCCAGGTCAAACCGCTTGCCTTCGAAAAGAGAGAAGACATTGTGAAAAAAAGGGTCGCGATTTGGAAATTCCACCGGCGCTCCGACCTGAACCACGAGCACGTGCGGTGAAAAACTCTTGTTTTTCTGGACGAGTTGGAAGCGCTGCTGGCTGCGGGAATTGCGCCCGTCGGGCGGATCACCTGTTTCGCCGACAGGACTAAGCCAAACTACTGCGTTGGCGAGATCTTCCCTTCGCGGTGTCACTTTGTCGGTCAGCTGGAATTTCCCTGTAACGGTAACGGATTGTCCCCGCGAAACGGAAGCTGCCGACAAAATGCTCGATGTTAAAACAAGAAGGTATATCAAGGGGTGCAGGTCCTTGGTTTTGAATGCAGCGGCGCGCATTGTTCCTGGGCGCGACATTTCTTTAGAAGAGAACTCCAAGGCTCAAGTTAACATGGTCGGCTGTTTCAGAAGTTCCAAGAATTGAGAGGGTTCTCAGCCGGCGGTATTCAGCTGAGAAAAGCAAGTCCGAGCGAGGGCGATAAATGAAATTCAAGAAGGTGCCGCGATTGCGCGCCAGAGTTGGGCCGAAATAGCTTTGCTGAGAGACGGGCAACGGAAAGTAGCTGAGGTCTCGAGCGAAAGCATTGTCCTCTCCAAAACCTCCGTTCCATTCGAACTTTTCGGTTTGACGGAATTTCAGTTGCGACCAGCCACCGGTAGCATTCAGGCCGTGCACCTGTGTGACGGGATCGGTAACCGGTCCACTAAACAACACGCTTCTTCCAATTCCTCCAGATAAGCCACCAAGCGCGCGTCCGCGATAGAACTCCGCAGAGAGTTCCCACCGGTAGCTCAAAGGAATTGTTAAGTCGGAAGTGCCGGCCCAGCCGTCTACCATCCGATGAAAGCCCCAATTCTGCCGGCTGTAATAACCGGCGACACCCAGAGTGAGGTCATGGCCGAAGGCGTGATGGCTCCAGGCTGTACGTAGGGCGTAGGCGGGTTGCCGTGAAGCTTCCCCCGCTTGTGGCGTTCGAAAAAACTGGAAGGCCGGTGGTTCGCCGGTCAACGGGTCCAGGATTCCTCCTTGAAGCAGGAAGCTGGAGTTTTCAGTGACATTCAGGCGGTGCTCCACCCGAACTTGAGGAACCCAGGCCCAAAGATTGCCGGCATAGGAAAATTCAGGAACCGCGAGAGAGGCGACCGAGGTCGGCGAAAGTGGAGAGAAAAAAGGTAGATCTTGCCCAGCCACGACGGTGGTATCTCGCCACGCGAGAGTCACCACGCCGGTACGAAGGCGCGGCAAGCCCATCGTCACGCCGTTATCAGAATTGGGAAATCCCCCCGCAAAGTCAAACTGCACGTCGCCGGTCAGCTTGGCTCCGCCAATCTCAGGACCAAACACTTCGAGGCCGAGAAGAGACTGCCTTAGGCTGCCCCCAAAATTTCCGCCTGAACCGGCGGGCCTGGGCGCCAAGGCAAGAGTGGGGAAATCGATATTTTCTACGGAGCCTTTATTGCCGAAAAGATTCAAAAGTACAATACCGGAAAGGCGGACGGGATATTTAGAAGCGCTCTCAACTTTCGTTTGATGCAACTCTTCCAGTTTGGCCGTCGTCAGTTGCTGATCCTCTTGCAGTTTCTTTACGGGGTCTTCGGCCCCTTGGCTTTGCGCTGACTGCATGGCGAGGGTTGCTTGCGAGTCTGCGCCGGGGCCTATTGGCGAACCTGCGTTGGCCGGTCGAGCCGCGAGCTGCTGACGAGTTGCCTCCAATTCCTTGCGCAACTCAACTGTCTCTGCGCGAGAGCGAAGTACTTCAGTGCGCATTTCTTCCAAGACGGACTTTAGTTCTTGCATTTCTTTTTGAAGGTCGCGCAACGAATCATTTGGGGATTCCTTGTTGGATGCAGGCGCGACATTTTTCGCATCCTGGCACCTGCCTGCCGGCGAACCGACGATGAGAACGAGAAGCGCAGCAAGGAGCTTGAATGTGGGAGAGAGCAGGTTCAAGCGACGCACGGTGGACCTCCTGTTTTTCGAAGACGGAATTGAGACGGACACCTCAGGTGAAGTTCAGGTTTCTGAAACTGCGTTCGAGGCGACGGGAATAGGCAGCACGAGTTTAAACACCGTCCCTCTGGTTCCCGTGCTCTCCAGAGACGCGCTACCTCCATGATCGCTCAAGATCTTGTGGCTGATAGCAAGTCCCAGCCCGATTCCGTTGTGTTTTCCGTAGCTGGTGAACGGCTGAAATAGTTTAGCGCGGATGGGCTCCGCCACCCCAGGTCCGTTATCTGCGATGCGAATTTCGACGGCATCTTTGCTCTCGCGGAGGTTAACGTCGATTTTTCCAGATTCTTGCGGCACCACCTCGCAAGCATTCAAAAGCATATTTGCGAAAACCCGCTCCACTTTCTTATGGTCAAACCAGGTTTCGCAGCGGCCTTCGCGGCACACCGAGATATTCACCGTTTGAAACTCCGGACGCGCGCGCACGGTGTGGATAGCGCGATCTACTGCATCTTCGACAGAACCGAATACGCGTCGCAGTGATTCGCGCGCTTGCGAGAATTCGAGCAGGGAATCAACGAGGTCCGTCAACTGATCAACGGCTGACCGAATCTCCCGATATAATTCTTCGCGCTGAGCCGGTTCCAGGTTTGCGTCGCACAAAAATTCGGCATTGGCGACAACTGCCGTGAGGGGATGGCGCAGATCGTGGGAAATGGAACTGGCCATACGACCGATGGTGGCAAGACGCTCGGCTCCCAGGAGTTCTTGTTGCGTATGCTGAAGACTGGCGCGCATTCGTTCAAAAGCGGCAGTCAGTTCAGCGACTTCATCTCCGCTACGGCTTGCCACCGGGTACGCGAAATCCCCTCTCTCGAGCGCGCGCACTCCCGCTACCAAGTTGGCCAGTGGCTTCATATACGTTTCCGAGATCAGGAAAACCAGTACGCCACCTGCGAAAACCGCGATCAAACCTAATACGAGAAGCAGCCGATTTAACGAATCGAGGAAAGCAGCCGGCTTGTCAAACGATTTCAGCACTGTGAGACGAACGAATGGAGCGACACTTGGGGTCAAAGCGACGGTCGTGGCCAGGAATTCCTCGCCGCCTAATTTGATCTCGTGCGGGCCTGAGGCCGAGAGGCCCGAGGCATTGGCGATGGAATGTCCAAGATCGGATTCCTGTTCTCGCTGTAACGTACTTACGACGAGGGCATCGCCGTAGTAGAACGCCACTTGGCTCGATGCGATGCGGCTGATGTCCAGGGCAACTGTGTCGGAGATTTCATGGCCCACACCTAGCACGCCCAACGCGTTGGCTTCTTTAGGGGAGCCGAAAAAGATTGGCTGCAGGAAGACTTCATAGAGGTGTCCCGCTCCGTACCACCAAAAGCTAGGTTGATCTGCTCCAACCGAATTCTTCAACAGGTCCTGAGCTGCTCCACGAGTGATTCCCGGGAGCGTTGTGTGAATAGCCATTACTTTGCCTGTCGGATCGGCAAGAACAAATAGATCGCTTGGCGCCAGGCGCCAGATGTCTGACGACGCGTCTTGAATCGTCGCCGCATCGCGCGTCGTCATCAGGGCCTTGAGATTGGGGAGATTGGCAAGCAGTTCGGCAGAACGCGTCAGGGCGATCTCTCGCTGCCGCTGAACATTTTGAAAGACGCCGACGGAATTACGAAGGTCTTCCACGATCTCCCGGCGTAGTTGGAGACGAACACTACGACGGACCATCCACAGCGTTGCGCAAGTCAGACCTGTGGAAACAAGGCAGACGGAAAACAAGAATTTCGTCCGCAATCGAAGCCGAACAAGCCTGCCCCGGCGGTTCTTCACGCGGCTCTTTTCCGCGAATATCACGGTTCAAACCTAAGGCACGAATTTATATCCCGCACCGTGAACGGTGTGGAAATGGATAGGGTTGGAAGGATCGTCCTCCAGTTTTAGACGTAGCTTCCAAATGTGGTTGTCAACCGTGCGTGTCGAAGGATAATTCTCGTATCCCCAAACTTCATTCAAAAGCTCTGAACGAGAAATGACTCGCCCGGGGTTTTGCGAAAAGAATTTCAGTATTTTGAATTCCTGCGCTGTCATGGGGACGTGTTTTCCGTCCCTCGTTAACTCCATCTTTGCAAAATCCGCTGAGACTCGTCCGAAGACCATGGTCTCGCCGGCCTCGACGCGGCTCGTACGGCGTACGGCTGCGCGCACGCGGGCAAGGAGCTCCCGCGGACTGAAGGGTTTGGTCACGTAGTCGTCCGCGCCGGTTTCGAGGAGCAACACTTTGTCCGCCACATCGGTCTTAGCGCTCAGCACGATCACGGGCAACGTCGGAGACTTCTTCTTGATTTCGCGGCACACGTCGTTACCGGGAATTCCCGGTAGCCGGAGATCCAAGACCACTACCGACGGAGGAGAGGAGTGAAACGCTTCCAGGCCGGACTTTCCATTGGGGGTCACTTCCACGGAGTAATTCTCGGACTCGAAGAGCCTTTTAAGCGCTTTTTGAACCGCCCGATCATCCTCAACAATTAGAATCTTGTCCATGGGAGAGGCAACTTCGCCTTCTGACAAAAAAGCCCTAGGGGCATCTAGAGTCCCCTTCGCCAAAGCGGCTACAAAGGAGCAAGCTTAAAACTATCAGAATCACTAACTTAAACAAATGGCTTTCCTGAGTTGCCGGACAAACGCTGCGGTCCAATGAAGAAGACACTTTAGAGATAATTCTGTGACAATTGCCCGCCGACTTTTGTGCGCCTCCCAATAGAGGGGCTGGGCGCATTCCGCAATCGGGATCTCACTCGCGGCGAGCAGTCATGGGTCCGCCTCCGGATCCTCTACTGTTGAGCCGTGCGTTCTGTTGTCACCTATACTTGCGACACTACGGCGTATAGAGTTCAGCACTGGAGATGGGGACAAGGCTCCCGGAACTCTTTTCGAAGGTCTCGCCGCCAGCCACTAGCACCTGTCCATTCAACAGTAACGTCATGGTTTCAAGGAAACGCGACTGTTTCATGCTGCTCGTCTTTCCCCAAGTCAGAGTCAAGGGGTTGAAGACTGCGGCAAATCCGTTCGTCTGCTTGATCGGCTGCGCAGGATAGGTCCGGGGAATTTCGGTGATACCCCCCGCGACCAAGACCATGCCAGTCTCGAGCGTCATCGCAGCACTCTCGCAGCCTTGCTGGGTTGTCGTGCACGGCGGCGGGGCGAATGTGATCCACTGGTTGGTAGAGGGATTGTAAAGGCTCTCACCCTGTAAACTGCCCGCGGTCCAAACATTCCCATTCGGGAGCAGGGCAATCGGCGAGCCGCCGACTGGAGGCGCGCTGGTGGTAGTCCAAGTCCCGGTTGCGGGATGGTACAGATTGACTGAAGGGGAATAGACGTCGCCATTCTGAAGCAGGACGGCAGCATCACTAAAGCTGGAACTGGGCATGTTCTGGGTCGCGGTCCACGTTCCCGTAGCCGGGTCATACAACTCGGCGCTAGTCGAGGAGCCGCCGCCCCCTGCCGCGAGCACCTCACCGTTGGGGAGCAGAATCATAAGAAAATCAGCGCGGCTGGTGGCCATACTGCCGGTCGCCGTCCAAGTCCCGCTTGCGGGGTCGTACCGTTCGGCGCTGGCCAACGGGCCTGACCGCAGGTTGTAGCCTCCAGCAACGAGCACCTGTCCGTTTTGCAACAGCACTGCGTCATGCTTGATGCGCGGAACCGTCAGACTGCCGGTAAGCGTCCAGTGACCCGTTGCCGGGTCGTACAGTTCCGCGCTAGCGAGATAACCGTCTTTGGGGTTTTCGCCGCCAGTTACCAACACTTCGCCATTTGTGAGCCGCGTAGCGGTGTGGTAAACGCGCTCAGCATTCATGCTGCCTGTAGTGTTGAAACTAGCGGCCAGAGCTGTGCTAGCTGTGCTTGCTGCCAGCCCAAGGGCGGCAATGAACACGAGCAAGTGATGTAGAAGTCGTTGTTCGTTCCGACTGAACATTGAAGGTCTCCTTTTCCTTGATGCATGGGGAATCCGATCCTGAAGAAGGCAGCCAACAGGAGCAGTTGGAGTTGAAGAAAACGGCGGTTTTGCGGGAGCTCCTTATTGGTCGACCCATTAGGCCGGGCCAAATTCCTTATCAGTTCCTTTTTCTGGGGAGTTGCTGCCCTTCCGCAAGAGAGTGAGAAGCCGAATGCAACAATGAGGGCTTCCAAAGGGCATGAGCAATAACAATAGGCAAAACACTTTGAGTGGTTGTCACAGAAGTATCTGCACACCGTCTTTTTTTGTTAAATCCGTTTTAGGAACTTTACGCTGGCGCTGATGGGGTTGGGTGAGAAACGAAACAGGTGCGCACCGATTAGCAGCCAAGCTTCTGCAAATGTTCGCGGCGCTTGGAACGCGAGAACTCGAGGCAACTCGCAAAAGGAAAAAGTGTGTTTGAAGTGGGGGAGTGCGCTCGCATGGAGACAACTTATTGACAGGAATTTTGCAAATCGTGGACAAACGGAATTCGCCCCTGATGCTAAATAAAAAATGACAGTCCGAAGAATGGGCGGTTCCAGAACGTCCCCGGTCGGCCGCGAACGGAAAGCGACATTCTCTCCAAGGAGTTAACAAATCATGAAACCAAATCGTGTATGGGGAGTTCTTGCCCTTTGTACGCTGCTAATCCTGTTGACAGGTAATTTCGCGATGGCCCAGGACGAGGACCAGGGCGGGGCGCCTCTAATCCCGCGGCTTACCGCTACGCCGACATTTTCGGACGCCACCGCGCCTGCAAACGGAGATGTCAACCCGTACGGTGTCGCGTTCGTGCCGTACGGTTTTCCGAGCGGTGGCCCGCTGCACCCTGGCGACATCATTGTGTCGAACTTCAACAACAGTTCCAACCTGCAAGGCACCGGAACAACTATCGTGAAGGTTAACAACGGAAACCCACCGACCCTTTTCTTCCAGGGCCAGCAAGGACTCGGCCTTACGACAGCCTTGGGCGCTCTAAAGGGCGGCTTCGTTATCGTAGGAAATCTGCCCAGCACAGACGGTTCCGGATCGTGTGTTGCGGAGAGCGGCCCTTCCCAAAATGTCGGCCAGGGCGGCCTGCTGATCATTGATAAGAACGGAAATATTGCCGGTCAACTGACCGACGCAAGTTTGTTGAATGGTCCATGGGATTTGACGGTACGGGATGAAGGGCGGTTTGCGCAAGTCTTCGTTGCTAATGCACTCAGTGGAACGGTTACCCGGCTGGACCTTCTTGTCGAAGGCGGCGGAGTCGTCGTTATCAGAGAAACGCAAATCGCATCGGGATACACTCATGGATGCGATCCTGCGGCATTCGTGGTTGGTCCCACGGGTGTGGCTTTGAACAAGGAAACTGACACGTTGTACGTCTCCTCAACCGGGGATAACGCCATCTTCGCGATTCGCAATGCTAGCGTCAGGACCACCGGCGCCGGTATGGGGCACATGGTTGTTCAAGATCAAGTTCATTTGCATGGACCGTTGGGATTGGCACTGGCCCCAAATGGTAACTTGATTTCGACACAGGGCGACGCTGTAAACCCTGACCCGAACCACCAGAGCGAGGTGGTTGAATTTACACCTGGTGGTCGATTCGTATCGGAGTTCTCGGTTGACCCTGTATCGGGATCAGCGTTCGGGCTTGCTGTACGAGCACTCGAGGATGGATTCATTTTTGCGACTGTGGACGACAATACAGCCGTGCTGGATATCTGGGTCGTCTCCAATAACGAGAACAACCAAAGATGAGCAGAGCGAAAACGAACCTGTCGTGATTTAGGGGGCTTACCGCTGGCCCCCGCTCTTAAGAACCGAGTTCTGAAAGTCCGAGCGCGTTTTGGTCCGGTGGATCGTGGAGCAAAAAGGGAACACAAGATTGGTGGCGGAATGAGTGTTTGCCTTGGTCTCAGGCACCGTGTCAACTCTTGGCGCTCCGGTTGGAGGACGGACGGGGTTTCGGGGGATGAGGGGGCGCTTCTTCCCTAAGAAGGCTGTCGATGAGAGCATGGAGAGAGCTCTCATCTTCTAGAGCCGGGTTTCCGCCTTTCCCGCCGCTTTGCGCACGAATCATGCCGGCCCGATCGATAACCACCACCTGTGGAATGTTCAGTGTTTCGTTCGGTTGCCGAGCCAGGAAGGCATCCACGACGTCCGGAGTGGCATAGCCGACCGGATAAGTAAGTTTAGAATCGTGCACAAAATAAATCGCTTTCTGCACGTCCGCACCGGGACCGAAGACGATTCCAACGGGCTGGAATCCCATGGGGCCCAAGTCACTGTACAAACGGTTTAGAGTCTGTGCCACGCGCTGGCAGTGCGGCGACCTTAGGAAGAGAAATTCGATCACCACCACCTTGCCCTGGAAGCTGGAGAGCGGTATCTGTTTGCCGGACGTCTCATTGATGGTGAGTTCCGAAGACTTACGCGGTATGGAACTCGGTGGCAGAGCGACCGTCGAGGCCATCATCGCTAATGTCAGGGTTAAGGCTAAGGATGTGACCTTGCGCAGGTCTACGCTGCAGCGATCTCTCGGGTAGGTAGGTGCTTTCTTCGAGTTGGCCATGATTAGCTTACCTGCTTCCATTTGTCCACGATGCGCTGCATTTCTGCGGCACCGGCAGCGGCGGCATCTTCCGGGCTCTGTTGACCTTTCAGCACTCTCGCCACCATCTTGGGAACTACAGAACTGTTGAAGATCTCCATAAACGCCGGGTTCGCCATTCCCGGTACGCCGAGATTGGGCGTCCAATGCAGCGCATCCTGAAGCGGCACATACTTACTGGGAGGAGCAGCGACCGAATCCTTGTGGATCCGGACGACGAAGTCCGGAAGCGTTTTGGGATATATGGGAAGATTGCAACCTTTGGACTGCTCATAACCCGTTCGGGAGCTGTCGACCAAATCGCCCGCGAATTTTTTGGCCCCTTCCTTATTTTCAGCGAAGGTCCAGATCGCAGAGCAATTCGTAACCTGAGGCAACGCCGTGACTCCCATCCCGTTCTTGCCCACCAGCGGCGGTTGCAGGCGGATCTTCTTGGCCGCTTCCGGATCGTCCTTTTCTGCTGTGCGCAAAAGACTTATGCCATTGATGCTGCAGGAAGCTTTGCGGGTCACCATGGCCCGCACGTTGCCGCCAGATCCCCAAGTCAGCTGCTCAGGGCTTCCTGACGATCGATATAGAGCTTCAATGTATTTCAGGGCCTGTACTCCAAAAACGCCCTTATTGAAAATCACCTGGGTTCCATCGAATACCCAGGCGCGCGAAGCGTACAGGATAGTATGCAGCGTGACATTCCCTTCCAACGTCGGTGAGAATGACAGACCGGAGGGTATGCCGAACTTATTCCTTATTTTTTGCCCATCCAGCAACAGACTGCCGTAGCTCCCTGGGCCGAGGGGAAGGCCGACTTCGGCCCAGTAGTCCTCAAAGAAATGCACGGGGGAAGGAATCCAAAAGTCGGCAAATGCGAAATAAGTTTTGGTCTTGAAATTAAGCGTTGACCTATACGCGAGCTGCTGAATAGTTCCGACTCTGCCGGCGACGGCTTGGTAGATTTCGGAGTGATCAATCACGTGCTGGCAGAACTCCGCCGGGGGCCAAGGGAATATAAACAGGTCGTGTCCTTTGGCGGCCTTCACCTCAGCGAAGGCGCGGCCGCGAATCTCCTCCAGTGGGATGACATCAACCAGGACCTCGGTGTCGTTTCGCTTGCCCCACTCTGCAGACATAACGTTCACGAACCACTGATCAAACTCGGGCAAGAAATGAGCCCACTTAGCAATCTTGAGCGCCTTTGGAAAGGCGCGGCCGTGGAAGTGAAAGAACGGACCTACAGCCGCGATTGTGGCGGCGTGCTGGAGGAAATCGCGCCTTGAGCGAACCTGAGCTGCATTTGTAACCATTGGGAAACCTGTTAGCCTCGTGAATTCGAGCAACTGGGGCTTAAGGACAGGAAAGCACCTCCGGCCGGCTGGGCGGCCAGAAGTGGAAAGACCAAACAACGTTGCGGCCCTTATTCGGACCTACTCTACGGAGCTCTCGAAGCAGAACTTTCCGGTCTGCTGCAAGCAAGTGAAGTTGCTGGACAGGAAGGAATCGAGCAAGCTGCTATGTGTCACCACGTCCAGGAAAGCGTCGGGGGCGATGGCACCGTTACGTGGATCCGGAATCGCGGGACAGACGAGCCAGACCGCGCCTCCGTCACTTCCATCAAAGGCTTCCTTCCCTTCAGCCCCACAGCCGTTAAACTCAAGCTCGTCGTTAAGCTCGTGGGCAGTCAGGATTACGGGAGTTCCATCCAGGTTGAAGCCGTTCTTGGCGCCGATGGCCGCGAATATATCCTTACAAGGCTCGACGGCGGTATCGGGCGGTTGTGTGAACCAGAAGTAAGTGATGATCCACATTCCCAGCAGATCGTCGCAGAAATAGCCAAAGGGGGTGTCGTTAAAGCTGCCTTTGTGTTTGCACGACTGGTCATTCTGGGTGATGCAGTTGTTGTCACTGCCGTCTAAGGCATTACGGTTGGTTGCGAATCGCCAATTTTGCCTGAGCCTCGGAGTGGCAACGTCGGAAATCGTGTTGCCATTCGCGTCCTTGGTGTCGGCCACAGGGAAACAGGGTGTGGGGACGGGATTGGGAGCATTCATTTGCGCCGAGCAAGGCCCGGGAGCGAACGTGCGAACGCCGTTCACGTTCACGAATTGGCTGACCGAGGCGTAGGCTTCAAAATTGGACACGATATACTCCATGCTGATACCTGTTCCTGGCTGTGACGGGATACTTCGGGCATTAAGGCCGCTCGCGACTCCGTCGGCGGCGGTTCCGGGAGTGATCGAGATTGTGTTGTCCCCTTCGTTCACGGTGAAGCTGTCCTCGAAGCTGGTGTCCAGCTTATGTAGGAAAGCAAGGATGGAGATGAACTCGGGGGTCTCGGGTATCGCAGGCTGGCCAGCGCAAGAGGGGCCGGCAAAGTTCGGATCGGCACAGGTGAACGGACTGTTGCCGTCGTCCGCGTTGCCGGCCGTCGTCGCTAGAATCCGGAAATCCCGGCGCGAGGGGTCCGTCGCGCTGCAGTCGGTAGTGTCCGCCACCCAGTTTACCTGAGTGCCGGTTGCCGGCGGCCCGGTCTTCCGGAAGGTACCAAAGCGTCCGGCGGGTTCCGTAGCCAATTCAGCGGTTTGGCCAGGTGGCGGGGTTGTCGTGTCTTGGGTGAGAATGCCATTGACCTTGTAGAACTGGTCACTGAAATCACAGGGCGGGGGATTGATTTTGGTAAAGCTCTGTGCGGAGGCAAGTCCTGCCGCCATCAGCACAAAGCCG
>Ga0126381_100005278_pt1 | contig 14194 bp, 13 predicted proteins | sample PanSoiMetPlot_28_FD_96465 | JGI IMG/M metagenome (GOLD analysis project Ga0126381, IMG submission 96465) | Tropical forest soil microbial communities from Panama - MetaG Plot_28 | ecosystem: Environmental > Terrestrial > Soil > Tropical forest > Bulk soil | place: Panama | collected 2016-02-17
CCGGCTCTGCGGTCAGCATCGCGAAGATCCAGAACACCCGCCACGACGTGTCGGCGCGGGGCCTGCTCGTCGTGCCGAGCGCCTTTATCCGGCCGCACCTCTACGTAGCGGATGTGCCCGGCCGGCCGCTGCTGCTCATCCACCCCGCCGACCAGGGATCGCCGGTGCCGGCCGCCGCCGAGTTGCTGCGCAGGCTCGAGGTGGTGGCCCACCGTGGCCCGCTGGAGGTGGCGCGGGCGATCGCGACCGAGCCGCGGACGGCCGGCGAGATCGCGCTGCTGTGGAACATCGACCCGACCCTGGTCAACCGGTACCTGCGCGCCCTGGCCTCGGCCGGGCTGGCCAGCACCACCCGCCGCGGACGGTTCGTGCAGTACCAGCTCGACACCACCGCGGTGGAGGCACTGGGCCACGACCTCCTCTCCCTGCTGCTGCGCTGACCCACTGACCAGAACGCCTGACTAGAACGGTCAGCCCGCTGGCCATGGCGGGCCGCTGAGTGATTCAGTCGCCGGCATGGACATCCTGCCCTTCGATGAAGCCAGGAACCGGTTGCGGGCCGATCATGAGCTCCTGCTCACGCGGGTCGCCGACCTGACCGAGGCGGAGCTCGCCGCCGGGTACCGGCCCGCCTCCGGGCCGCTCGGGGACTTCTGCGATTCGCTCCACGACCTGGTCGCGCACGTGCTGATGTGGGACGAGATCAGCCTGGCGGTACTGACCGAGGCGAGGGCTGGCCGGACGCACTGGAGCCTGGACCCGCGCTGGGAGACACCGGAGGCGGGGCGCCGCCTCAACCTGGCCGGTGTACGGGCCGGACGGCACCTGCCCGGCCCGCTGCTGCTGCACCGCTTCCGTGCCGTCCATGACGCGATATCCCGGGAGTTCGGCCGCTTCAGCGAAGACGAAGAGGACGGCGAACCGGGCTGGTCCGGGATCGGCGAGCTGGTTCAGCGCGCGTGGACGGTTCCCGGGCAGCCCGCATTCTGGCACGCCGCCATCCACCTGAACGAGCTGGCGGTCCTGTGATGAGGACGCTGCTCGTCGATGAGCCCGGCTTCGCTGGCCAGACCGCGGCGTTCCTTGACCAGCTGGGGCCCGCGGCAGAAATCTCCGGCTACGACGCCCTGGTCGCGGCCCGGGCCGAGCCGCCCGACCCGCGCCTGTCCGGGCTCCCCGATCCGGGCGTGTCCGTGGCCGACCTGTTCCTGCCGCTGCGTGGCGGCCCGGTGCTGGCTCGCCTGTACCGGACGGCAGGCCCAGCGAGCGAACCGGGGCCGGTTCTGCTGTGGCTGCACGGCGGCGGCTTCACCGGCGGCTCCGTGTACGACCTCGACCACGTGTGCTCGCGCCTGGCCCGCCTGACCGGGCTGCTCGTCGTCTCGCTCGAGTACCGGCTGGCTCCCGAGCATCCGTACCCGGCGGCGCTGCACGACGCCCGCGACGCCATGGGCTGGCTGGCCCGGCACGGTCCGCTGCTCGGCGGCGACGGACGCGTCATGGCCGGCGGCCAGAGCGCCGGTGCCGCGCTGGTGGCCGGCGCCTGCCTGCTCGCCCGCGATGAAGGCGAGCCGTACGTGACCAGGCAGGTGCTGTGTTACCCGGTGCTGGACTTCGATCAGGACACCGAGTCGTTCCGGGAGTTCGACGGCGTCTTCCACAGCATCAAGCCCGGCCAGTGGTCGCACGCCCAGTACCTGGCCGGCCAGCCGGTCACTCCGTACGCCGCGCCGTTGCGGGCCGCCCGCCTGGCCGGGCTGGCGCCCGCGCTGGTGATCGGCGCCGGGCGGGACCCGCTGCGCGACGACGCGCGCGCCTACGCGGCACGGCTGGACGGCGACGGCGTGGACGTCAGCTACGTCGAGTACACCGGCACCATGCACGCCTTCCTCAACTTCTGCGGAGTACTGGCGGCCGGGGACCACGCTATCGAGATGATCGCCGCCGACCTGATGCGTATCCTGGGTCGTCATGAAGCTGAGCCGCGGACGGCGTTGAGGTCCGGTGGAACCGGTACAGGCGCTACGCCAGATCGCCTTCCGCCTGGAGCGGGCTGGTGAGCCCACCTATCGCGTCCAGGCGTTCCGCCGTGCCGCGCAGGTGGTGGACGGCCTCGCCCCGGACGAGCTGGCTGACAGGATTCGCACGGGATCGCTGCGCCAGCTGCCCGGGATCGGGGAAACGACCGCTCAGGTCATCACCCAGGCCGCCAGCGGCCAGCAGCCTGACTACCTGACGCGGCTGCTCGGCGAGGGGGCGCCGGCCCCGCTGACCGGCATGCGCGCCGCGCTGCGCGGTGACTGCCACACTCACTCGGACTGGTCCGACGGCGGCAGCCCGCCCGGGGAGATGGCCGAGGCAGCGCGCGAGCTCGGCCACGAGTGGATCGCGCTGACCGACCATTCGCCCCGCCTCACCGTGGCCAACGGGTTGACCGCCGAACGTCTGGTGGCCCAGCTCGACCTGATCGCCGAGCTGAACGCCGGGCTGGCCCCGTTCCGCATCTTGTCCGGGATCGAGGTCGACATCTTGGAGGACGGGTCGCTCGACCAGAGCGAGGAGCTGCTCGGCCAGCTCGATATGGTCGTGGCCAGCGTCCACTCCAAGCTGCGGATGCCGTCCGGCCCGATGACCGAACGGATGGTGGCCGCGATCCGCAACCCGCACACCGACGTGCTCGGGCACTGTACCGGCCGGCTCCTTGTCGGCCGGGGTCGCGGCAGGCCGGAATCGGCCTTCGACCCCGAGGCGGTGTTCACGGCCTGCCGGGACAATAACGTCGCGGTCGAGATCAACTGCCGCCCCGAACGCCAGGATCCGCCGGACGCGCTGCTTGAGCTGGCCGTCAAGATCGGCTGCACGTTCGCCATCGACACCGACGCGCACGCCCCCGGCCAGCTCGACTGGCTCGGCAGCGGCTGCGTCCGCGCCGAGCAACACGGCATCACGCCCGACCGGGTGATCAACACCGCGACTGCCCTTGCCGTGGGCGGACAGCACCCCTCAGGATGAGTGGCATGCTCGGCGATCCAGATCAGGATGCGGACATACTGGCGTTCGGCACCGCCAGACGCGCGTTCCCGCGCGGCAGATGGCTCCTGGTGGTCGCCGGGGTGGTCGTGGCGGCCGCGGCGGGCCTGCTGAGTTGTTACGCCGTGACGCGCGTATCAGCTCCCCCGCCGCCGGCCCTGGTCAAACTCCACGGCATCTACCTGCAAGAACAAGGCAACGGAACGGTCCTGCTGCCCGCCGCGCTACGCCATGCGTTCAGATCCGCGTCGAACGGATAACCCGACAGCGCGAACCCGCCGCAGGACCTCGCCGGTACCGAGCGCGTCGACCACGGGGGGCAGGTTCGGGCTGCGCTGCGTACCGGTGAGCAGCACCCTGATCACCTGTGAGGCGTCCGCGATCGAGCCCGGGTAGGCGTCCGGCTCCTTCTTGTAGACCTTCTGGCTGGGGGCGAAGCCGAGCCTGGCGGCGAGCTCGCGGACCTGGCCGAACCAGTCGGTATCCGGCGCGGGTGGCCGGTACCCGTCCGCGAAGCCGACTGCCACGGCCTGGACCAGGTCCGGCGCCAGGCCACCGAACCGCTCATCGGCGGGATCGGTGACCAAGGCGAAGATCTCCGCGAAGAAGTACCCGTACGCGGTACGGAAACCCGACCATTTCCGCAGGTCCTTGCGGGGATTCTCGACCCCGGTCCGCTCGATGGCCAGGACCCGCAACGCCAGTGGCCGCTGCGCCGACACCACCGAGGCGAGCTCCGGATCGTGCCGGTCAGCCCACGGGATGAACCGGTCGAGGATCTCCTCGCCGGTGAGCGTGGCGATGTAGTCGGCTGAGATGTCCTCGAGCTTGACCAGGTCGACCAGCGGGCCAGCGGTGCCGCACTCGCTGAGCCGGATCGGCGCGGCCAGCGCCTGCACCAGCGGCATCTCGGCCAGCCGCCCGTTGGCCAGGCCGCGCAGGTAGTACTGGACCGCCTCCACCGGATAGCCCTGCTCGATGTAGAAGCTGACCGTGGCCTCCGGGTCCTTCCGCTTGGACAGCTTGCGGCGGCTGCCGCCGTCCTGCTTCATCAGCGGCGCGATGTGCGCGTACCGGATGCGGTCGAAACCCAGCGCGTCGAACAGCTGGTGGTGCAGCGGCACCGACGACAGCCATTCCTCGGCGCGGATCACCAGGTTGACCCGCATGAGATGGTCATCGACCACGTGAGCCAGGTGGTAGGTGGGCAGCCGCGGCTCGGTGCTCTTCAAGATCACCACGTCGTTGCGGTTGTCGTCCTGGGTCAGCTGGCCGCGGATGGCGTCCTCGTAACTGACCCGCGCTGCGGCGGCACCCGGCGACCGGAACCGCACCACAGAGGCGGCGCCGGCCTCCAGCTTCGCGATGACCTCTTCCTGCGCGGCGTCGCGCCAGATCGCCCATCGCCCGTGGTAGCCAGGCGAGGCACCCGCCTTACGCTGCTGGTCGGCGATGTTCACTAGCTCTTCCCTGGTGGCGAAGCACAAGTAGGCCTTGTCCTGGCGCAGCAGCTCGCGGACGTAGCTCAGGTAGATGTCCTGCCGGGCGGACTGGGTGTATGGCGCGTAGTGCCCGGTCAGGTCGTCCTCGTCGGGGCCGATCTGGAAATAGGAGAACGACTCGGCGAACTGCTCGGCCGCGCCCTCGGTCACCCGCGCCTGGTCGGTGTCCTCGATGCGGACCAGATACCGGCCACCGGAATGCCGGGACACGTCCACGTCGATCGTCGCGGTGTACACGCCGCCGATGTGCAAGAAGCCGGTCGGACTCGGCGCGAACCTAGTGACTTCGGCACCCTCCGGCAGGTCGCGCGGCGGGTAACGGCGCTCCCAGTGCTCTGGCCCGGGCAGCTCGGCCGGGAACATGGAATCGATCAGGGTCTGGCTCAGCATGGTGGTCGAAGCTTACTCGGGGGGAGCGGAGGGTCGTCGGTCAGAGGCCGTAGTGAGCGCGGCGGTCGATGAGCCGGCGGGCGTTGCGGGCGGCCAGGGCGATGACGGTCTCCATCGGGTTGAGGCCGGTGGGACCGGGGAACAGGCTGGCGTCGGTGACGAACAGGCCGGGCACGCCATGGAACTCGCCGAAGCTGTTCACCACGCCGCGGCGAGGGTCTTCGCTCATCCGCGCGGTACCCATCAGGTGGATGCTGAACAGGCCCAGCGACCGCTTGGGCAGCGATCCGGCGGTTATCCGCCGGACCTCGTCCATGTTCCGCACCAGCGGTGCACCGCGGAAGGGCAGCAGCAGACGGCGGGCGCCGGCCGAGAACATGGCCTGGGCGGTGAGTTCCACGCCGCGCACCACGCGATCCGCGGCGCGGTCGGTGAGCCGGTAGAAGACCTGCGGCCCGAAGCCGGGCAAGGAGCGCACGCGGCCCGTCCCGGTGTCCTCGACCAGCGGCCCGGCGGTGACCACGCGATTATAGTCCGCCATCAGCTCGCTGAGCTCGGGCCCGTGCTGGGGCATCAGCGCGGCCAGCAGGGGCGGGGCCAGGTTGTTCGCGGTCAGGATGATCCCGTCGGAGCTGAACTCCCGCACCTGGAAGGCCTGGTGCACGCCGTGCCACCCGGTGACGTCCTCATCGAAGAACGCGATCACGATGGCGTTCGGGTGCATGGACAGGTTCCGGCCCAGCTGCCCCGAGGCGGACCGCAGGCCGGACCGGCCGAGCAGGGCCGGGGTCTGCACCGCGCCGCCGGCCGCGATCACCACCCGGGCCCGTGCGGTCAGCTTCGGCCCCGGGCGGCCGCCCGGGCGCACGAAGCGGCCTTCGACGCCGGTCACCGCGCCTGTCCCGGACCGGAGGACTCGCTCGACCCGGCAGTCGGCGTACAGCCGGGCTCCGTGCGACAGCGCGCGGGGCACGCTGGTCAGCAGCATCGAGCGCTTGGCGCCGGTCGGGCAGCCGTTGTTGCAGTTGTTGCTGCCCGCACAGTGCAGCTGGTTCCGCCGGTTGGGCACGATCCGCCAGCCGTGGGCGCCGGCCCCCGCTTTCAGCAGCTCAGAATCCCGCCCGATGGTTCCGGGGTCCTGCTCCCGCACCGACAGCCGGGCCTCGACCGCGGCAAAAAACGGCTCCATGTCCGCCTCGGAGATCTCGGCCACGTCTTCTTCCGCCGCCCAGCGCGCCAGCACGGCCGGCGGGGTCCGCCAGGACATGCCGCCGTTGACCACCGTGGATCCGCCGACGCACCGCCCCTCAGCGAACAGCACGGATGGCTTGCCTATCGTCATACCGCCGCCGCCGTCCCGGTACAGGGTACGGAGCGCATGCAGGCTCGACGCGGTGAACGACTCCGTCGGGTGATAGCCGCCTTCCTCAATCATCACCACATCGACACCGGCCACGGCCAGCTCGGCGGCCATCGTCGCTCCCCCGGCGCCCGATCCGACCACGACCGCATCGCAGTCGATCAGCACGTGGCCCGTGACGTCGTCCGCCCTGGTCAGCCCGGGCATGGCGGTGGTCACCGCGGTACCTCGCCGGCTCGGATCTGCGCTCCGTACGACTCAAGCCTGCGCCGGGCCACCGCGGCGATATAAGGGTCAGGGTCGTAGCCGATCTCCGCCTTGACCTCGGGCAGCTCGTAATAGCACATGACGATCAGGCTCTTGAGCCGCTGCGTCAGCTCGCCGATCGCGTCCTCGCGGCCGAGCAGCGCGCGCAGGTACGCGTCCGCCGCCTGGTCGCCGAGCCGGCCGAACCGCCGTCCCCTGGACGCCGGGTAGAGCCGCGCCCCCTGGTCGAAGGCCACGAACGCCAGCAGCAGTGCGCGCCTGGCGGCGGGGCGCAGCACGCCCAGCAGCAGCGAGAACTCGGCGAGCACGCGTTCGGCTCGCTGGTCCTCGCGTATCGCCGGCGGGCACACCACCGTGGCAAACCGCCTCAGCACCCGCATGGTGTGCCAGCGTAGCCTGCTATCGTGACCCGGTGACGGCGGTGCCGGAAACGAACGACGAGGCTTCAGCCCGTGTGGCACGCCCCCGGCACCTGATCGTCACCGTCTACGGCCTGTACGCGCGGGCTGATGGCGGCTGGCTATCGGTCGCGTCGCTGATCCGGCTGCTCGCCGACCTCGGCGTGGATGAACCCGCCGTGCGTTCGGCTATCTCGCGGCTGAAACGGCGTGGCATCCTCTCCGCCCGCAAGCATGAACGGCAGGCGGGCTACGAGCTGTCTACCGAAGCGCTCGCCATCTTGCGCGAGGGTGACGCGCGCATCTTCCGCCGCAGCCGCGCGACGCTGGCCGATGGCTGGCTGCTCGCCGTGTTCTCCGTGCCGGAATCACAGCGTCACCAGCGGCACGTGCTGCGCTCGGAGCTCACCCGTCTCGGCTTCGGGATGGCGGCCCCCGGCGTGTGGATCCTGCCCGCGCATCCTGACGACGCGACCGCCGACGTGCTGCGCCGTCTCGGGCTTGACGGCTACGCGGACCTGTTCCGCGCCAATCACGTCGCGTTCGGCGACCTGACCGATAAGGTCCGCCGGTGGTGGGATCTCAATGAGCTCCAGCGGCAGTACCAGCGGTTTCTCCGGGCCAACGAACCCGCCGTCGAACGCTGGCAGCGGCAGCCGCCCGGTCCGTCCGGGCCGTCCGGCGCGGAGGCTGACCGCACGGCGTTCGGTGACTACGTCCGGGCGCTGACCGACTGGCGGCGCCTGCCCTACCTGGACCCGGGCCTGCCGGCCGAGCTGCTGCCCGCGGACTGGATCGGGGCCAGGGCCGCCGACGTGTTCTTCACCCTCCGTGGCCGCCTGGCCGAGCCGGCCCGGGTTCACGTGCAACGCGTGCTGACTAGCTGAGCGGCGCGGCGATCCCCTGCAGCTCGACCACGGCCGCTGGGTCCCACAGCCGGCTGACCTGCACCGCCGCCATCGCCGGGTACTCGGCTCCGGCCAGCCGCCGCCATACCGTGCCGATCTGGGCCGAGTGCGCGCGGTAGTCGTCAATGTTGACGATGTAGATCGTCATGCTGACCAGGTCGGCGGCGTGCCCGCCGGCCGCGGCCAGCGCGACGAGCAGGTTGTGCAGCGCCCGCTCGAACTGCTCGACCACACCGCCGGGCACGACCTGACCGTCGGCGTCCAGCCCGGTCTGGCCGGCCAGGAACACCAGCCGGCCGGCGCCCGCCGATGCGGCACTGACCGATGCGGCACTGACCGATGCGGCACTGACCGAGACCGCGTGCGAGAAGCCGGACGGCCGGGGCAACTCGGGCGGATTGATTCGCTCCATACCTGTACCATATAGCGCTACATTGACGACCGTACAAGAACCGACATAGGCTCGACGGTATGCGCATCGCGGTGCTGGGTGGCGGGCCGGGCGGACTCTACTTCGCGGCCCTGGCCAAGCAGCTGGACCTGCGGCACGACATCACCATCTGGGAGCGGAACGCGGCCGACGACACGTTCGGCTTCGGCGTGGTGTTCTCGGACGAGACGCTGGGCGGGATCGAGCACGCCGACACCGCGATCTACGGGGCGATGTGCCGCGAGTTCGCCCGCTGGGACGATATCGACGTGCACTTCCGCAACACCGTGTTCACGTCGGGCGGGCACGGGTTCGCGGCGATGAGCCGCAAGCGGCTGCTGGCCATCTTGCAGGAGCGGTGCGCCGAGCTCGGAGTCCGGCTGCTGTTCCGCACCGAAGCGCCCGCCCTCGGGACACTGGCCGGCTCGCACGACCTCGTGGTCGCCGCCGACGGGGCGAATTCGGCGACCAGGGCGAGATACGCCAGCACGTTCCGCCCGGATCTCGAAAAGCGGCGGTGCCGGTACATCTGGCTCGGCACGGATCTAGTTTTGAACGCGTTCAAATTCTATGTGCTGGACACGCCGGCCGGGATCATGCAGGTTCACGGCTATCCCTACAGCCGCGATGCCAGCACGATCATCCTGGAGATGCACGAGGACGTATGGTCGCGGGCCGGGTCCACGGAGCCCGAGGTCCTGTGCCGGGACATCCTCGACGGCCATGGGCTGATCAGCAACAACTCCCGGTGGACGAGCTTCACGACAGTGCGGTGCGCCACCTGGCGGCACGGCAATGTCGTACTGCTCGGGGACGCCGCACACACCGCGCACTTCTCCATCGGCTCGGGGACCAAGCTCGCCATGGAGGACGCGCTCGCGCTCGCCGCGTGCCTGCACGAGGTGCCGGACGTACCCGGCGCGCTCGAGGCGTACGAGGCGGAACGACGGCCGGTCGTCGCCTCCACCCAGCGCGCCGCGCAGGCCAGCCTCGAGTGGTTCGAGAACATCGGCCATTACGTCGATCAGGACCCGCACCAGTTCGCGTTCAACATCTTGACCAGGAGCCGCCGGGTCACCCACGACAACCTGCGCCTGCGGGACCCGGAGTTCGCCGCGGACATGGATCAGTGGTTCTGCGTTGACTCAGCGGGTCGCCCCCCGGGGAAAATACCGCCGCCTATGTTCCAGCCGTTCCGGCTGGGCGGGCTGACGCTGGTCAACCGGGTGGTGGTGTCGCCGATGGACATGTACTCGGCCCGCGATGGCGTGCCGGGCGACTTTCACCTGGTTCACCTGGGCAGCAAGGCGCTCGGCGGGGCCGGGCTGGTGATGACGGAGATGGTGTGCGTGTCGCCAGAGGGGCGCATCACGCCGGGATGCGCGGGGATTTACAGTCGCGAGCAGGAGGACTCCTGGCGACGGATCGTGGATTTCGTACACGGCAATTCGCGGGCGAAGATCGGCCTTCAACTCGGGCATTCCGGGCGCAAGGGATCGACGAAGCTGATGTGGGAGGGCATGGACGAGCCGCTGCCCGAGGGGAACTGGGAGGTGAGCGGCCCGTCGGCGCTTCCCTACTCGGCGGCCAGCCAGGTGCCGCGGTCGCTCAGCGTCGCCGAGCTCGAGGAGATCAAGAGCCAGTTCGCCGAGTGCGCGCGGGCGGCCGCACGGGCCGGGTTTGACCTGCTGGAGTTGCACTGTGCCCACGGGTACCTGCTGTCGTCGTTCCTTTCACCGCTGACCAACCAGCGGACCGATGCCTACGGCGGGTCACCTCAGCGGCGCCTGCGGTTTCCGCTCGAGGTGTTCGACGCGGTGCGGGCGGTATGGCCCGCGGAGCGGCCGATGACCGTGCGGATTTCGGCGACGGACTGGTGTCCGGGCGGAATCGACGCCGACCAGGCGGTGGAGATCGCGCGCGCGTTCGCCGAGCACGGAGCGGCCGGCATCGACGTGTCAACCGGGCAGGTGGTCAGCGATGAGCAGCCGGCCTTCGGCCGCAGCTACCAGACGCCGTACGCGGACCGCATCCGCAACGAGATCGGCACCAAATACGGTGTGGCGGTGATAGCGGTAGGCGCGATCTCCTCCTATGACGACGTCAACTCAATCATCCTGGCGGGCCGGGCTGACCTGTGCGCACTGGGCCGCACGCACCTGTATGACCCGCACTGGACGCTGCACGCGGCGGCGGAGCAGGAGTACTCAGGCCCCGGCGTGACCTGGCCCGATCAGTTCGCCGCGGGCCGGCGGCGGCCCGCGGCCGGCCGGACCGACGAACCGCGGCCGCGGCTGGAGCTGATCAGGTCGGGAGCGGCGAAGACCGCGCACGCGCGCTGGGAGCCGGGGAGCACGTCGTGACCGCGTTCGAGCTGAGCCCGGAGCAGCGGTCGTTCGCGGCGCAAGTCCGCGAGATCGCCGCCACCAGGCTCAAGCCGATCGCCGAGGCCGGACCGCCCGGGAGCGTGAACCGCGAGCTGATCAAGGCGATGGGTTCGCTCGGCCTGCTCGGCCGGCTGTTTCCCGTGTCGGCGGTAGCGGCGGCGACCGACCTGTGCCTGCTGCGGGAGTCGCTGGCCACCGTTTCCACCGAGGCGGAGACCGCGCTCGCGCTGCAAGGGCTCGGCACGTATCCGATCGTGCAGTCAGGGCAGCCCGGCCTGGTCAGCAGGTGGCGGCCCGCGGTGACGGCCGGTGACGCGGTCGCCGCGTTCGCGCTCAGCGAGCCCTCCGCTGGGTCGGACGCCGCGGCGCTGGCGCTGACCGCGGAGCCGGACGGGGCGGGCTGGCGGCTGACCGGGGAGAAGACGTGGATCTCCAACGCGCCGGAAGCGGACTTCTACACGGTGTTCGCCCGGACGACGCCAGGCGCCGGCGCGCGCGGGGTGAGCGCGTTCGTGGTTCCCGCGGACCGGCCTGGCCTGACCGGCGAGCACCTGGACATGCTGAGCCCGCACCCGATCGGGAGCTTGCGGTTCGACGGCGTGCCGGTCCGCCCGGAAGAGCTGCTGGGCGCGCCAGACGGCGGCTTCGCGGTCGCGATGCGGACGCTGGACCTGTTCCGGCCCAGCGTCGGCGCGTTCGCGGTCGGCATGGCGCAGGCCGCGCTGGAGGCATCCGTTGAACACGCGGGAAGCCGGATCGCGTTCGGCGGCCCGCTGAAGGACCAGCAGGCCGTCGCGCACCTGCTGGCCGAGATGGCGACCCGGACATCCGCCGCCCGGCTGCTGGTGTACTCCGCCGCGGCGGCCTACGACGACGGCCAGCCCCGGCTGGCCGGGAAGGCGGCGATGGCGAAGCTGTTCGCCACCGAGACGGCGCAGTTCGTGGTCGACTCGGCGGTGCAGATCCACGGAGCGCGCGGACTGCGCCGCGGCCACCTGCTTGAGCACCTCTACCGCGAGGTGCGCGCACCGCGGATCTACGAGGGCACCTCCGAGATCCAGCGCACGATCATCGCCCGCGAGCTCTACCGGTAAGCGGCGGGCGCCTGACCGAATTCAAAGGCGGAATAGCTGCCGAATGTCAGGCTCTTTTTCGCCATACAGTAATATTTCACACTGGATAGCAACGCCCCGCTGTGATTTCCGGGCCGACGGAGGTTCTAGTGGAACTGCGGGAAGTTACGCTGGCGGTGCCGGATGACATCGACGGGGGCGGGGCTGCCCTGCGCGGCTGGCTGAGATCCGCGGGGCCTGATGTGCCCTGGCGAGTGCTGCCGCCGGAGCCGTCGGACGGGCAGGGTGCGCTCGAAACCATCGCCGTTATGCTCGACTCGGCCGTGGCGGTAATTACCCTCTACGACCGTGTCCGGCTATGGATCGAGCACCGTGGCCAGCGGGCGAAACGAGTCATGGCGACCGCGGTGGTGGAGATCGACGGTGTCCGGCGCAAGGTGACGGTCACCATGGAGCCGCCCGAGGATGACGGCAATGGCCGGACTGCCTGATCCGGAGACCGCCTACGCACTGCTCATAGGCGTTGCCGAGTATCAGGACCGGCTCCACAAGCCGCTACTGGCCTGCCATCGCAGCGTGGTAAAGCTGGCGGAACTCCTGCGGGGCACGGGCAGCAGCGCGATGTGGCAGCTGCCGGCCGAGCGGATCAAGCGACTCGGGCCGGAGGTAACCGCCCCGGAGGCGCGGGAAGCGCTCAAGACGGCCGTGGAGGCCCCGGATCTCAAGGCGCTGCTGGTATGCATCAGCTGTCACGGGCATCGTTACGACGAGGACGGATATTCTCCTCCAGGCCTGCACCTGGCCATGACCGATTCAATCAATAGCTTGCCCGGTTCGTATCTGCATTTCGACGAGGTCAGCAACCTCCTGGGGCAGGCTGCGCGCGACCGGGACATCCCGCACATCCTGCTCATCGTCGATTCGTGCTGGTCGGACGACGCGAAACTGGAGCTGGGCCAAGGCACAGGCACCACCGTGGAGATCGATCATCTGGCCGTTCCCGGCGCGGTTACCCTGACTGCCACGAGAAGGCGAGTCAAGGCTTGGCCCATCTTGCCGGGCAAGGACTGGACAGCGTTTCTAGGTGCGCTGATCGGCACCGTTGAGGACGGTATTCCCGGCGCGGGCGAAATACTGACCGCCAAACAGGTCTTCACGGCGGCCCACAGGCGGCTTACCGAGGCGCAAAAAGATGAACCGAACATTCCGGAACCGCGCATCTACGCAGAAGGAGTGTCCGAGATTCCGCTCTGCCGTAATAGGCAGTACCGCAAGCCGGTAAAGGTCAAGGGCGGCTCGGCGGCACCCGCGGGCGAGGTACCGGCGTTCAGGGACGCGGAGGACTGTTTCAGGGCGATCCAGGCGGCCCACAGGGACAAGAGCAACCGTTCGATTCCCGTGATCGTGCGTAGCTTCTGCGGCCAGGCCGAAATCTCAGCAAGCGAGATCGCCGGGCTGACCAGGAGCCTGGAGGAGAGCGAGTTCTCCCCCTTCGTCGAATTCGCGTACGCAGCCGTCTGCGCTGATCGCTCGCCAGCCGAGATCGCGGGCTTCGCTCATAGCCTGCACCACAACGGATCGTCAATTGATGCCGGACGCATTGCCTCCGGACTCGGTGATCGCGCCCGAGCGGCACTCGACATCCACGAGGTTTATCAGTCCCTGCAGGTACGAGAGTGCCCGCAGTGCGTGGAGGCCGCGGAAGCCATCTCGGCGATAATAGTTGACGACCCTGATCTGTCGCGGGTTGTGCTCTCCCAGTGGCGGTGAACACACGGCCATGAATGAGGACGAAATCCGGCGCATTCTGGCCGAGCTGCCGGTATCCCGGCGCATCCATGCGCGCGCCGCACTGGCGGGTTCCGCCAGTGACTTGAGCAACCGGGTCAGGCATGACGAAGGGGCGCTGACGGCCGGGTGGGAATCAGGTCTCAGCGCGTTGTACATGACCGCCTTGGCCGCCCGCTATCGCCCCCCGGTTGAGGTTGCGCAGATGGCGGACGCCCTGGACGGCGACGTTTGCGGAGGTGTGCTGCTGGATGTGGCGTCCGAGCGGCCGCCCGATGATCTGGCGGCGATCGCCCTGGAGCTGGCCCGTGCGCCGGGAGAATCCAGCGCGGATCCAGAGCGCCATCTGGCATGGCCGTTCCTCCGCCGGGTTGTCGCCCGCCGGCTGCCGGCCGATCTTGCCCGCCTGCTCGCGAACCCTCGCCTGCGGGACCAGGACGAGCTCCGCAGGCATCTCACGGTGCTGATCACCGCCGGGGACCCGGCAAAGATCGCGCAGACGGTCGTGCACCTTCGCGGTGCGGGGGTCGCCGGAGGCTGGGGAGAGATCGTCTCGGAGGTCACGGAGACCGCCTCCAGCGAACGTCTGGCGGATTTCATCGTCAGCCTCAGCCATTACGGAGACCAGCAGAGCGTGCAGCAGGTGATCGCCGGCACCACG
>Ga0126381_100005279_pt1 | contig 14192 bp, 12 predicted proteins | sample PanSoiMetPlot_28_FD_96465 | JGI IMG/M metagenome (GOLD analysis project Ga0126381, IMG submission 96465) | Tropical forest soil microbial communities from Panama - MetaG Plot_28 | ecosystem: Environmental > Terrestrial > Soil > Tropical forest > Bulk soil | place: Panama | collected 2016-02-17
ACCTCACCATCGCGGATATCTGCGGTGAGCACTTTGCTGGCGAGCTGTTCTTCGTCGAGTTTGTCGCTCAGCTTCAGGGTCTCGATGTTGTAAAAGAGTTTAATGACCTCCTCGTCAGAGCCATAACCGAGTGCGCGTAGGAAAGTCGTAGCGAGGAATTTTCGGCGGCGCTTGCGTCGGTCGAGATAAATGTAAAGCAGGTCAGCCGTGTCGAACTGTACCTCAATCCAGGAACCGCGGTCCGGAATGATGCGGAAGCTGTAGAGGACCTTGCCATTGACATGGACGGTCGACTCGAACGCGATGCCAGGCGAACGATGCAACTGGCTCACAACCACGCGCTCCGCGCCATTGATAACGAAGGTACCCTGCGGGGTCATCAGCGGGATCTCGCCCATGTAAACTTTCTCTTCCTTGGTGCCCTTCTCCTCCCGCAATTGGAACGTCACGTGCAGCGGCGCGCTGTAGGTTTGCCCTTCGCGCTGCGCTTCAAGTGGCGTCAGTTTGGGTTCACCGATATCGTAATGGCTGAAATCAAGAACCGCCTTCTCATCATAGCTTTCGATAGGAAAAACTTCCTTGAAGACAGCCTGAAGGCCCTGATTCTTGCGTTTCGAATACTGGACGTCTTTTTGGAGAAAATCGACGTATGAATTTGCCTGAACCTCAATGAGGTTGGGCGGTTCGATGGCTTCCTTGATACTTCCGAAGTAGATACGTTCCGACATAGTGCCTAAGCTCACGAGCTAAAAACCTCACATCGGCTTCGCCGAACGGGACCGACGCGGGCAAGATTTACCGATTTCTGGACGGGCGAAGAACGCAAAAGTGCCACCAAAACGGTGACCTGTCAAATTGACGACCTCCGTCTTGTAGCCGGTAATATGATTTGCCTTGTTAGCGGCGGTTTAAAAATACGTCTGGCTGGCTGTAGTGGGTGTTTATTTTATTATGGATCTGGGCGCTGCGCAACAGATTTCATGCTGCGCAGCCCCTAAAATTCGATTCGTTTATTTGATTTCGACCTTTGCGCCCGCGGCTTCGACCTTTTTCTTGATCTCGTCGGCCTCTTGCTTGGTCACGCCTTCCTTGATCGTTTTCGGCGCACCTTCTACAAGCGCTTTCGCCTCGGCAAGACCGAGTCCCGGAACCGCGCTTCGCACCTCTTTGATCACCGCAATCTTGTTTGCACCCATCTCCGTCAGGATGACGTCGAAGGTGGTCTTTTCCTCGGCTGCTGGCGCTCCTGCCCCGGCAGGTGCCCCTGCGGCCGGTCCCGCTGCAACGGCTACTGGCGCGGCGGCGCTGACACCCCATTTCTCTTCAAGCTGCTTAACCAATCCAGCAATTTCCAGGACCGAAAGACTGCTGAGTTGCTCCACTAATTTATCTGTATCTGCCATTTTAGTTTTTCCTCCAGTTGCCGCCTTCGAAAGCCTTCGAAGAATTAAAGCTAATAGCCATCAGCTCGGACAATTTTCATTTTGCTTTTGCTTGTAGGGCAACCGGTCCGGTTGCCGCGGCAGGCGATACGCCTGCCCTACAAATTCTTATGCTGCAGGTGCGCCCTCCTTTTCGGCTTTCGCGTTCAATAATCGTGCTAACGCCGAGGCGGGTTCGTTCAACAGACGCACCAGACGCGTCGCTGGAGACAACAGCAACCCCAGCAATTGCGCTTGCAAGATTTCGCGCGTCGGCAATTCCGCCAAAGTTTCCAATTCCGCCGTCGAGAGCACCGCGCGATCGACAAACCCAACCTTCAGCGCAGCCAGCTTGAACTCGGTTGCAAACGACTTAAAAATCTTGGCTACCGGCGCTACGTCTGCTTCCCCTGTAACAACCGCCGTTTGGCCCGCCAACTGGTCAGCAACTTCCGGGAAGCCCGAATCCTCCATCGCGAGTTTGAGAAAACTGTTCTTCACCACGTGCACCTCGGCGCGGGCGGGCGTCAGTCGACTTCGCAACTCGCTAAAACTCGAGACCTTCATGCCGCGATAATCGGTGACGAGCACGAAAGTTGAGCGTTTCAATGCCTCGGACAACTCTGAAACAATGCTGGCTTTTTCTGGTCGCATATTGTCGAGCTAATTTATTCCGGTCTTAGACTCCGCTCAGATATGGGCTTGGATCGACGCGGACGCCGGGCGACATAGTCGCACTGATTGTTACACCTTCAAGGTAGCGCCCCTTGGCCGTCGCCGGACGAGCTCGCACCACGGCTTCGATGACTGCGTTTGCATTCTCTACCAGCGCGTTTTCTTGAAAGGAGAACTTACCCACCGGAACGGCAACGTTGCCATTTTTGTCGAGTTTGAATTCGACACGACCGGCTTTCACCTCTTGCACCGCTTTGGCAGTGTCCTCGGTAACCGTCCCCGTCCTTGGATTCGGCATCAGCCCGCGCGGACCGAGCACTTTCCCCAGCTTGCGCACTTCGGCCATTGCGGCAGGTGTAGCGATCGCCACATCAAAATCTTGAAAGCCTTCCTGGCATTTTTGGATCAAATCCTTCATGCCCACGAATTCGGCCCCTGCGTCCGTGGCCGCCTTTGCCGCTTCACCTTCTGCGAAAACGAGGACTCGCACCTTTTTTCCGCTTCCGTGTGGAAGAGGGCAAGTGCCACGCACCATCTGATCAGATTGTTTGGGATCAACTCCAAGTCGAAATGAGAGCGTCACCGTCTGATCAAATTTGGTGGGCGAGAATTTCTTCAGCGTCGCCACCGAATCGGAGAGACTGTAGTTCTTGGTCCGGTCTACTTGCTGCGCCGCCGAGCGATAACGTTTGCTTCGATTGATTTGCATTGTTCGGTGCAGTTCAAACGCCTGTTGCAATTTTCGCAGCGAGGCTCCTGCTTAAATTATCCCCGCTCATTCGAGCGAGCGGGACACGGAAGGTAGCGGTTATCGTTGGTTTGTCAAAAACTCATGCAAACAATCGCACGATACGTCAATCGGCTGGAGCGGTGAGCGGCGGTGAAGCATTGTTTCCGTGTTTTTGAACTGCGGGTGGCCCCTGCCGAATGATCTTTCCTTCCTTCATGACGAATGTAACACGCTCTGTTGCCGTGATATCCGCACTTGGATCGCCCGGGACCGCAATCACATCGGCCAATTTTCCCTTTTCGAGCGTGCCGATCTTTTGACCGATCCCCAAAAGTTCGGCGTCGTTTGCGGTAGCTGATTTCAGTGCATCGATCGGTCTCATACCCAAATCCACCATCAACTTGAACTCTTTTGCGTTTTGCCCATGCGGATACACTGCGGCGTCCGTTCCAAATGAAATTTTGACACCCATCTTCACAGCGTTGCGAAACATGTCCGACCGAGCGGCTGCAGCCGCTTTTGCTTTCGCCTGCAGCGCGGGCGGATAATTGTCGAGTCTCCCCATGATCCATTCGGTTGCCATGAGCGTGGGCGTAAGAAATGTTCCTTTCTTTTTCATTAGTGTCAGCGTTTCCGGTTTCATAAAAGAGCCGTGCTCAATTGAATCGACGCCCGCTTCAATGGCCTCATGAGCGGCCTCATCGCCGTGGCAATGGACGGCGACTTTCTTTCGCAATCGATGCGATTCATCAACGAGCGCCGCCATTTCAGCCGACGTTAACTGAGGAGTGTCCACTTCGTCGGCTAGTGAAAGTACGCCGCCGGAAACTGCAGCCTTGATGACATCTGCTCCATTCTTCACCTCGAAGCGCACCGCCTTTCGGATCTCATCCGGGCCGTCAGCAATCCCGTCCGTATAATCCGGTTCGCGTCCGAACAGAAAATCGCGAAACCCGCTGGTTGGATCGAAGTGTCCTCCCGTGGATCCAATTCCTTTTGTTGCCACCAGCATTCGCGGACCAATAACCACGCCCTTGTTGATTGAATTTCGCAGCGCGACGTCGACAAACTCGTGACTGCCAACAAAACGACTGCCCAAGTCGCGGACGGTCGTGAACCCCGCTTCAACCGTCGCCCGTGCGTGTGTGGTGGCAATAATTGCCTGCTCTGAGACATTAAGATCAACCTCTTTCAGCCGACGCTGACTGTAGTCACCCGAGAAATCGGATGTCAGATGCGTATGGGCATCAATAAACCCCGGGCAAAGCGTTGCGTCGCCGAGATCAATCACATGGGCAGAACTCGGGATCGGCAGGTTGCTTCCCGCTTCAACAATCTTGTCGCCCTCCACGATGACCACACCGTTCTGCAGCAGGGCGTTCGATTTGCCGTCGAATATTCGCGAAGCTTTCAGCGCGATTACTTCGTCAGCTCCGCGCGCCGATACCGCCAAGAAGAGAGCTGCAATTACACAACGCGTGACTTTCATGCCCTCCGTTTAGAGGCAACGCGCTAGCCTTGCAAGAGACCGATATGAAAACATAAAGCCGTGCTACGGCTTTCCGAGTTTCGCGCCGCTCTCTGCCAGTCCTTTTTGCGCCTCGTGGAGATTCGGATCAAGCGCCAAAGCGTCTTTGAAAGCAATAATGGCGCGCTCGTGTTGGTTGAACAAGGCAAGATATCTCCCACGATTAATCAACATTCTCGTATAGGCCGGCAAAATCTTGCCGTTTATGACATCATCCTGCGCAAACCGCACCGTCCCGTCAGCCAATCCGCGCGTCTGGAGGTGCACGTTTTGGGGCTCATGAAAGCTTTGATCAGTGGCGAGATTGAACACCAGCCCTTGCGGCACAAGTTGATAGGTTTGAGGGATCCACTTTGTTACGTAGCTGTTCGTTTGGTCGGCAACCAGCACATCGCTTGTGATGTAAACCGGTGCGAGCCTGATTTCATTCCTCACGATTGATTGAATCATGTCCAGGAATGCCATGCTAATCCTTCGAGTGAGTTCTTCGTTCCGGTCAAACGCCCCAGGATCGCGCTCCCATAGCTTTAGGAGCCCAAGATATGACTCGATTTTTTCCTTCGACCGGTCGGCCAGGCCGGGATGCGCCTGCTTGAGATAATCGAAATACCATGACCGACGCAGCAGATTGATATCCAGCACCTTCACATCGGGACGGCGGTGTTCTATTTCTTGTGCATAGAACATTGGGGATACGACCTGCCACTCTTGTGTAAGTAACAGACCATCGGGCGCGATCGTGCTGAAAAGGTTTTGGACATAATCATCCGCAATGAAGTCATGTCTGCGATCGTTGAACGGCCAATTCGCGGCAAACGCTGTAGCCGACGTCAGGACAATCGCGGTCGCAGCAGCCAAATGCGGTGTCCAAACTGGCGAACGTCTCGAAGCGGCAAATTGAATCAGCCAGCGAAAACCTAACCCCGCCGCGATCGCGATCGAAATGAAAGCCGGCAGATAGTACGCGTCCTTGTCCTCGGCAATTTCGTAATTCAGCGAGTAAGCCAGGTCAGCGAACAGGATCAACAGCAAGAACCAAAAAGCCGTGCGGTCGCGCTTGTACGCGCTCGCAAGGCCGGCCACTGCCAAAAACAACGTCAAAGGCAGCCATGGAAAGCCGAACTCGCGCAAAGCCATTCGACAAAACTCAACAAACTGCGCTCCCATGGTCGCCGACGAAAAAGAAAAGAACACGCGATACTGTCGGCCGGTGATATGCCACCAAATTTCCTGCAGAGACCGGGCATTCCCCCAGTTCATCGCAGGCGAGCGCGAGGCTGCCCACGGCAAATAACTGTACACAAGGATCAATGCGCCGATCGAAATCAACGCCGTATATAAAAACCGTCGACTGGTGAAGAATTCCAGACCCTCTGTTCGGTAAACGACGACGGCGACGGCCGGAAGAGTTAGCGCGACAGTGACGTGATGAACACCCATCGCGAGGCCGAATACAAAGGCGGCGGCATAAATCCAAACGTCATGTGTCGCCTGCGCTAAGCGTGAAGCGGTTCGCGTTTCAATGATCCGCCGGCGCCACCGAACCACCAAAAAGAAAACCAGCAGGACTAGCAACGCGTTCAAAGCATAGACTTCGGTGATCGTCGCATATGCCCAAAGCGTTCGGGAAAACGCCATCAGCAATCCAGCACCCACCGCCGGCGTGAAGATCAAAAGCCCGTTGGCGCTGGAAGTCTCAATGTTCCTGCCCTGTCGCGCAGCCTTGTTCCTTCGCCGGGATTCGGCAAAACAAGAAGCCGTAATGAGTAACTCGGCGACTACAAGAGTAAGCATTGCGGAACCAAGCGCAGCGAAAACCGCGGACGAAAAATTGATTCGCACGGCAACATTTCCGACCGGCACAAGTGACGCGAGATGCGCGAGCATGACCCACAGTGGAACACCCGGTGGATGCGCTACTCCCAGCCCGTGCGCCGCCAAAATCAACTCGCCGCTGTCGGTCGGAGTAACCGTCGGGGCAAGCGTCCAGCGGTACACAACCAGCGCAACAAGAAACACCGCACCCGCGCAAAGCAATCCCACCTGAGGCCATGATGTCGTCTTATTACTCGTTTCGCGGCCAGACTTTACGTCGCGAGGCATCTGTTTTTGAGATTGCGTGCCCTTCGTTACCCCGTGAGCCATGGCGTATCGTGTCGCAAACTGGCAAGGCTGCAAACGATGAAAGCGATGCGAGGACTCGTCGCACTCCCAAGGTCCGGCTGCCGCCGGACGAACCGAAATAGGCCAGTCGACGTATTTTGCCCGAAGCGCTTGTGGAGTGAGATGCCTCCTCGCATCGCTTTCTCATGCGAGAAAGAACCCTTGTTTCGCTGGTACGGTTCATCTTCAATACCGCGACATGAAACGACCGCTTTGCGTTGCGGTGCTCTCTGCACTCTTTGCAACAAATATCATCGCGCAATCGCCAACTCCTACGCCATCGCCCGCGCAACCACCTTCGAATTATGATCTGCGGTGGGGCGTCAAGATTCCAATGCGCGATAAGGTCGAACTGAACGCGACGTTGTATTTGCCAAAGACTCCAGATGGCTCGCTGCCGAAGACACCGGTAATCTTTACACTGACACCGTACATCTCAGATACGTACCATCCGCGCGGCGCCTACTTCGCGTCACACGGTTTTGTGTTCGCGCTCGTCGATGTTCGCGGTCGCGGCAATTCTGGCGGCGAGTTCGAGCCGTTTGCAAATGAACCGCGCGACGGACACGACGTGGTTGAATGGTTGGCAAAGCAACCATTCTGTGACGGCAAAGTGGCCATGTGGGGCGGTTCGTATGCGGGATTCGATCAATGGGCAACAGCGAAGGAATTTCCGCCGCATCTTACGACAATCGTTCCCGCGGCTGCCGCGCATCCCGGCCTGGATTTTCCATCCTCCAACAACATTGGCATGTCTTACGACGTGCAATGGTTGACGCTTACGAGCGGTCTTACGGTGCAGAATAATCTGTTCGCCGATCAAAAATTTTGGCGCACAAAATTCCTGGATGCTTACAAGCAGCATCTCCCTTTCAAATCGCTCGACTCATTCGTTGGGAATCCGTCGGTCAATTTCCAGCGCGTTCTCAAACATCCGACGTTCGATGCTTACTACGACGCGATGTTACCTACGCGTGAGCAGTTTCAAAGAATCGCCACACCGATCCTAACAATTACAGGTCAATACGACGGCGACGAATTGGGAGCCCTCACGTATTATCGGGATCATCTCGCAAACGCCTCGTCGCAAGCGCGTGCTAAACATTTTCTCGTGATCGGACCGTGGGACCATGCCGGCACACGCACGCCTACGGATGAAGTCTCGGGGGTAAAGTTTGGCCACGGAGCAATCGTCGACTTAAACGCATTGCACCGGCAATGGTACGACTGGACAATGAAGGCCGGCCCGAAGCCGGCATTCCTCAAAAATCAGGTCGCATACTATTTGCTGGCGCCCGGCAACTCCGGCGCGAATGGCGAATGGAAATATGCCGACAACTTTGAAGCGCTGACTGCGAATCCAAAGACTTTTTACCTCGATTCGAAAAACGGCGACGCGAACGGCGTATTCCACTCGGGCTCGCTGAACGAAAAGCAGCCGAACAATGGAGCGGATGCTTTTGTTTATGATCCGATGGATCTGCGGCGCGGCGAAATCGTCGAGGGCGTCGATCCGAAGGAAAAAACGGCGGCGGTCGATCAGACGTTAGCCTTGAGTATCGGCAAAGACGGGTTGGTTTATCACACCGAGCCGTTACCGACCGAAACTCCGTTGGTCGGTTGTGCCGGCGTCAGCCTGTGGGTATCGATCGATACGCCGGATGTCGATCTCGAGTGCGATCTTTACGAAATCCAAAAGGACGGCACTAGTATCGCGCTTTGGAGCGATCTGCGCAGGCTACGTTACCGCGAATCATTGCGTGAAGCGAAACTGGTGAAGCCGGGTGAAATCGTGCGCTGCGATTTTGATCCGGGTTTGTTCGTAGCGCGCCGTTTGATGAAAGGGAGCCGTCTGCGCCTGGTCGTTACCGCGGTGAATTCAATTTTGTGGCAAAAGAATTATTGCTCGGACGGAGTCGTTGCAGAAGAAACAGCGAAGGACGCGCACACTTGCAACGTGCAGGTATATCACGATGCTCAGCACCCAAGTGTAATTCAACTCCCGTTGCGCTGATGCGTTTGTTGTTTCAAGTCTTTTTGTTCGCCGGAGTATGTTGCGTTGCAACGATTGCTCGCGCCGAATCGGAAATTGTAATCGCAATTCGATATCTGCAGGCGCAGGGAGCAAGCCACTCGCATCTTTATCTATATCGCGAAGATGGAAAGCTCTTGCGGCAGTTAACAAAGGATGACTCTGGGCAAGACTCCGCTCCAGTATTCTCGCAGGATGGCGAGACGATCGTTTTCACCAGGGAAAAGCCTAACAACGTCCGCGAATTCTGGAGTGTTATGCCTCGCGGGACAGATTTGAAGAAACTAGACGCAGCGCCGGAATGGTACGCGCAGGCGAAAAGTTCTCCCTATTTCACAAACATCGAACCACAAGAGCCAGCATCGCCAGACGCCACGAGTTCACCGGGTGAATCCGTGTCACCGACCGCAACACCAGTCCCGACTTACAAATCGCCAGATGGTTTGTTCGAATTGATCCTGCGCGAAGATCCGAAAACCGAGGACGACCAGATCGATGGCCCGGGTCATGGAAAGCATTTTGTGTTGCGCGATCTAAAAACGGGGACGGAAACTGAGTTCTCCAAGATTCCCGGATTCTACGGCGCGTTCGGGCTTCTTCATGATAGTCAGGATCAGAATCGGCATTTCCTTTTCGATGGTCCAGTGCGACTCGCATTTTTCGATTTGCACCTGAACAGCACAGACGGCGACACGGTGTTCGCGCTCGATTTGACGGGGCCGCGGCTAGTTAGGCTTTCGCCGAACTGGGCAACGCCGATTCCGCTTCCGGATCAACCCGCCTTTCTCACGTTCACAGAAAATCGTTATGTTCCCCTACCAGCGAGCAAAAAGACGGCGAACTGCTCTTATATCGAACGTTGGGACGAGAAGCTGAACCACATTCGTTACGCGCGCGAAAAATCCGCCGCGCTCTGTTATGGGATGTCAATGTATCGGCCGGCTCTGACGCCGGCGGTAATCATATTGCGCCGAGGCTCGGAGTAGAGTTTTACGAAATGTGTGTAGCGTGATTCGTTTGGCGCTCAGCGAGCTCGCCACTGTCGAAAAATAGAGAAGACACCATGGCCAAGAAAATTCGTGTCGGAATATTGTTTGGCGGCCGATCTGCGGAGCATGAAGTCTCGCTGCAATCAGCGAAGAATATCATCGACGCAATCGACACAAATAAATACGACGTCGTTCTCATCGGCATCGATAAAAAAGGCCAATGGCACCTAAACGAACAGAGTCGATTCCTGCTTCCAGCGGTTGAATCCGGATTGCCCGAGCTGCCAGAAAAAGGCGAAAATCTCGCACTCGTTCCAGGAAACGAAAAGGAGCAGTTAGTGGCCCTTTCCGGGCAACAAAAATTAGGTCCTCTGGACGTCATTTTTCCTGTTCTACATGGTCCGTTCGGCGAAGACGGCACCGTCCAGGGCCTGTTGAAACTCGCTAATGTCGCGTGTGTTGGTGCCGGCGTTCTTGGCTCGGCGGTGGGCATGGACAAGGATGTGATGAAACGATTACTAAGGGACGCAGGCGTTCCCATTCCGCGATTTATCGCGATTAACAAATATTCCTCGAAGCAAATCGGCTTCGACGAGGCGCAGGCGGAGCTTGGTTTGCCGCTTTTCGTTAAGCCCGCAAACCTCGGCTCATCCGTTGGCATTTCTAAAGTAAAGGACCGCGAAGAGTTTGAGCGCGCAGTTCGCGAAGCGTTCGATTACGATCAGAAGATTCTGATTGAGGAATGTATCAAAGGACGTGAGATAGAATGTTCTGTCCTCGGCAATGACAATCCCATTGCGTCAGTTCCGGGTGAGATTTTACCTCACCGCGAATTTTACTCGTACGAGGCCAAGTATCTCGATGAGGACGGTGCTGCGCTGGAAATACCGGCGAACCTTGGGCCGGAAACCTCGGAGCGTATCCGCCAATTGGCCATCAAAACCTTTGCCGTGCTCTGCTGCGAGGGCATGGCGCGGGTCGATTTCTTCCTGAGAAATGGTGAAGAAATCATGGTTAACGAAATCAACACCATTCCTGGATTCACCCGAATCAGCATGTATCCGAAGCTTTGGGAAGCATCAGGCGTCCCTTACAGCGAACTCATCGAGAAACTGATCCAGCTCGCACTCGAAAGATTTCAGCGCGAGCAACGATTGAAAACCAATCGCGCGTGACCAGGAGCAAAAAATTTGGCCTCGCCTTTCTCCTGAGTTCGGTGGGGATACTCGCGATTGCCAGCGCGCAGGCGGACTCGCTCGAAACATTGAGCAATGATTTTTGGGCGTGGCGGGCAAAATACGCGCCATTCACGCCCGACGACGTCAACCGGATGGAGCGGCCCAGCGGAACGCGCGATTGGTCGCTGGCGAGCATCGAGCAGCGCAAAAAAGATCTGGCCGGATTTGAAACGCGCTGGAAGAAATTAGGTCCAGCACAATGGCCAATCCCTAAGCAGGTCGACTACAAGTTGATTGGCTCGGCATTGTCACGCGTTCGTTGGGAATTGGAAGTTAATCCGCGCTGGAAACGCGATCCAAATTTCTATATCGACCAGACGCTCACCGCGCTGGCAGAGGCACTCACGGTGCCTCCGCCGTATGACGAAGCGCGCAGCCGCGAGATCCTCACCCGCATCGAAAACATCCCATCAATCCTGCAGCAAGGCTCGGAAACCCTCGAGAACCCGCCGGCGCCGTTCGCAACCGTCGCGGCCCAGAATCTCGATGGCATTCGCGACCATCTGCACACAATGGCGAGCGCGCTCGTTGGATCGACCACTCTCAAACCACAAGAATTAAACGCCGCGGTTGATCGTGCCGCAGACGCACTCGAAAAATTTCGCCAGCAGCTCAAGGACAAGCTGCCGAAGCTTCCGCAACAAACCGCACTCGGTCGTGACGCTTATGTCTGGCTCTTACGGAACGTAGCCCTGATGCCGTTCACGCCAGAGGAACTCCTGGCCATGGGACGCCAGGAATGGAATCGCGCGGTCGCGTTCGAAACATACGAAAAGAACCGCAACAAAGATGTGTCACCGCTAAAGATGGCGACCGACATCAATACATGGATTAAGAATGCGGCTGAGAGAGAACTTCAGATCCGACAGTTTCTCGAGGACCACGGCATTCTGACCGTGCCGAAATGGGTCCAGGATTACACGCTTCGGCAAACGCCGGAATATTTAGGCGAACTTGCGTTTACCGAGCACGACGATTTCACGTCGCCCTCGCGATTGAATGAGAATTGCATCCGTTACGTGCCTGAGCCGTCGGAAAAGCTTGGCTACTTCTGGCGCGCGACAGCGATGGATCCGCGCCCCATTACCGTCCACGAAGGAATTCCGGGCCATTATTTTCAGCTTTGTCTCTCGTGGAAAAACGAAAATCCGATCCGGCGACATTACTACGATTCCGGTGCCAATGAGGGGATGGGCTATTACGCGGAGGAAATGATGTTGCAAGCGGGATTTTTTGATGACAGCCCGCACACACGCGAAATCATTTACAATTTCATGCGGCTTCGCGCGCTTCGCGTAGAAGTGGACGTGAAACTCGCGTTGGGCGAATTCACGCTCGAGCAAGCAGCCAAATATCTGCGGGAGAAAGTCCCGATGGATGAACAGACCGCGCGCCAGGAAGCAATCGCTTTTTCCACCAACCCCGGCGGAGCTATGACGTATCAGATCGGGAAATTACAAATCCTGAAATTTCTCGCCGACGCTCGCATGCAACAGGGCGACAAGTTCAACCTCCGCGCGTTCCACGATTTCATTTGGAAAAACGGTAACGTGCCGATCGCATTGCAGGAGTGGGAGTATTTGGGAAAAGACTAGGAGTTGGCAAGAGTTCATTTCGGCGAGGGCGCCGCTGCAACGATGCGAAGCTACGGCAAGGCTCTCAAAAAGGTCGCCGCGGCGACCACCCCAATCCATGCAATCCGCGGTAGGCTTTAATCGACAACCTCGAGGCCCATTTGCCGAGCGGTGCCGGCGATGATGCGGAAACCAGCTTCGTCGTCGCGTGCGTTCAAGTCTTTGCGCTTGGTGTTCACGATGTCCATCACTTGTTTGCGTGTAACTTTGCCGACCTTGTTTTTGTTAGGCTCTTTGGAACCGGCGGCGATATTTGCGGCCTTCTTTAGCAGAACGGCGGCAGGCGGACTCTTGGTGATGAAGGTGAAAGACTTGTCTTTATAGACTGTAATCACGACCGGGAGAATGTCGCCGGCCTGCTTCTGTGTGGCGGCGTTAAACTCTTTGCAGAACGACATGATGTTCACGCCGCGTGGACCGAGGGCAGTACCCACTGGAGGTGCCGGGTTAGCTTGTCCTGCCGGAATTTGGAGTTTGATATGTGCGATTATTTCTTTGGCCATGGGATTTAGACAGAATGAACAGAATCGACAAAATGGGTGACTGGCAAATTCGCTGAAGACATTCTGATCATTTTCTTAATTTTGTCGGGATTTACCCGCGTTCGACTTGCCAGTACTCCAGTTCGACAGGCGTGGCGCGACCGAAAATGGTAACGGAAACACGCAATTTGCCACGCTCGGGATCGATCTCCTCAACGACACCCGTCTGATTTTGAAACGGACCGTCGGCCACCTTTACGGTTTCGCCAACTTCGAAGCTGACTTTTGGTTTCACCTTCTCCTCGCGCTCTTTCATCTGCGCGAGCATGCTTTCCACTTCCGATTGGCGCATCGGAATGGGTTTGTCCTTGGTCCCAGCAAATCCAATCACGCCGGGTGTGTTGCGGATGAAGTACCAGGTGCGCCCGACGAGCTGATTGTTCTCGTCGAGCAGATTCATATTAACGATCAAATATCCGGGGAAAAATTTCCGCGTGGTTTCAGTCTTTTTACCCTTTTTGATTTCCGAAACGCGCTCGGTCGGAAGCAGCACGTCGTAAACGAGGTCGCCCATCTCTTCGGTCTTGACCCGTTTCAGGATGTTCTCGCGCACTTTGTTTTCCTGACCGGAAAGCACATGCACAACGTACCATTGATCTTTCGCTGCGAGCGCTTGTCCCATACCTTAATTTCGAACGACGCCATCGCGGCGCGCGCCGAGGCGGTCCGTTCGAGCCATTTTCGCTGTGAATGTTCGTCCCATAATCAGTGCAATCGGGTGAAGAAGTGAACAACGTTCACCAGGATAAAATCGAACAATGCCACGTAGCCACCGAGCAACAACATTGCGATCACAACCACGATCGTCGAGTCCACGAGTTCCTTGTAGCGACGGAACCCCTTTTCCTTTGGGTCCCATGGCCACGAGCATTTCTGTAGCTCGACCTTCACCTCGGTGAAGAAGTTTTTGACTTTGGTCATCATTGCTTCGGCAGGTGATTTGAGTTAGCCACACGCCAGGAGGGACTCGAACCCCCAACCGACGGTTTTGGAGACCGCTACTCTACCAATTGAGCTACTGGCGTATTTAATTCTCCCTCTCCCGCTTGATCTTCCTCTTCCTCGCCTTTGCCTCAATGTTACCAGATACAGAGGAAGAGGTAGAGGAATATTGTTAATCCAGAATATCGCCCACGCGACCCGCGCCGACGGTTTTACCGCCTTCGCGAATTGCGAACCGAATGGTCTTCTCCATGGCTATCGGCGTGATCAGCTCGACCTCGATCGAGATGTTGTCGCC
>Ga0126381_100005280_pt1 | contig 14189 bp, 14 predicted proteins | sample PanSoiMetPlot_28_FD_96465 | JGI IMG/M metagenome (GOLD analysis project Ga0126381, IMG submission 96465) | Tropical forest soil microbial communities from Panama - MetaG Plot_28 | ecosystem: Environmental > Terrestrial > Soil > Tropical forest > Bulk soil | place: Panama | collected 2016-02-17
AACGTCTTCCGATTCATAAATGCCTTGGCGCCTGAGCCGAAATTGACGCTGTGGCCACGGGCGAGCAGCTGGACGGCTGAGAAGTCGGACAAGGGAGTGGCCGTCGCGAAGGTCGACCAGGGCACGGCCGCGGCGAACGTCTGGCGCAAGTAGGACGCCTGGTGCGTGACCGCATTGTTGCGCCCGACGATGGAAAACGTGCCGTAGGCGGCGAGCGTCCAGGCCAGCGCCTCCTGCCGGTCGAGGCGGCGTTGGAGGAGCTGGTCCTGGGCGTCCATGACCATGTCCGAGATGTCCATGGCGGCGCCGAACTGGCCGGTGGAGCGGCGATTGGTCAGCTCCTGCTCATCGAGCAGGATGTGCTCACCGTAGACGCCCGGCTGCTCGACGAACCGGCGCAGTCCCGTCTTCTGCACGGAGGGCGGCTGGCCGTTGATACCACGGACGTTCTGCAGACCCGTGTAGTTGTCGCGCTGCTCCCACTCGACCAACGTTGCGTCGTGGTCCTTGGGCGGGAAGTAGTTGAAGATCGCCCTGTCGGCTATCAGCGCGGGGAGCTTGTCCCGAGCGATCTCCGTCAGATCGGCGCTGACAGGGAATATGTAGTCTGGCATTATCAGCTCCCCCTCTTATATGGCTACTAGCCGAACCGAACGATACCGGTGGACGCCACGCCCTGCGTGCTGCGGGTGACCGTCCAGGTGCCGCCGGTGAGGCTGCCGGTGTTGGCCACCAGCACGATCGGCGTTGCGCCTGCAGCGCCGAGGAAGGTAATGACCACCGGCGCGGTGCCCAGCGCGCCACCAGTCGTGGTGACGTAGCCAGGAATCCCCGCAGCGGACAAGGCGGCGTTGATCGCCGTCGCAACGGCGGCAGCCGCGGCGGTCGCGGCGATCGTGCCGGTGGTCACGGACGGGTAGACCACCCCGCCGACCGTAAGCGCCGGAATGGTCAGCGTCCCCGTGCCGCCGGTCGCGGTACCGGCGAGGGAGTCGACCTCGTTGGTACCGAAGCCACCCGTGACGATATGCCCCGCCATGTTGGTCACGGCGGTGGCATCCAGGCCGACGAGCTGGCTGATCAGGAAATCCCCCGACTTGAACGCGGGGACGGCGATCGGCGAGTAGGCCGTCGGGCCCCACTCACCGCCGACCCAGGTGATGGCGCCTGCAGCCCCGAGCGCGCCGAGCACGGTCGCGTTGTAGCGCAGGATCATCTTGGCGGTCTGGGTACCGTCGGAGTTGGTCGAGATGTACTGGCCGTAGACGCCCGGCGCGGCCGCGACCTCGCCGAGGACCATGCCGCGCGGGTAGAGCATGGACGCCGTGGCGGACACGCCCTGCAGGTTGACGTCGAGTTCGGTCGCGTCCTCCGCGTCGTAGATCGGGTCGAGGCGCGAGGCCGGGTTCCAGGTAAAGGTTGGGGTCGTCGGCATCGAGCGGTCCTTTCCTTAGTTGCTGCTGCGCGGGTAGACGCCACCGGCGAGCGCCGTCTTGCCCAGGTCGGTCATGCCCATGAGCCGACGCTTCTGCTCGGCGTCCATCGGCTTGGGGGCGCCCGCCTGCGCGGTCGTCGCCGCCATAGAAGCGAGGAACTCCGGCGAGAGCGCGGTCTTGATCTGCTCGTCGGTGAGCAGGTGCGTCGAGCGGCGCCCGTAGATGGTGCGCATGCGCTCGGTGCGACGCGCGCCGGTGCCGTCGGCCATCTTGACGAGCCCGAGCACGGTGTCGTCGCGGTAGGCCTGGCGGTACAGCTCCTTGAGGTCGTCCTCTTCGAACGGCATCGAGCGCCGCTCGCTGATCTCGCGCTCGGCGAACGCGACCGCCTCCTCCTCGATGCGCAGCTCGCGCTCGCGCTCGAGGTCCGCTTCGAGCTGGCGGTTGCGCCGCCGCAGTTGCTCCAGCTCCTGCGCCTCCACGGCAAAGCGCGCGTTGAGACTCGTTGGTTCCATAGGGTTTGCCTCCGTCACTGCTGATGTCCGTGGGACGTTCTCGTGGTCGCCATCGTTGTGGTGGGTGTGGGACGCGAACGGCTCGTGCTCGTGCGTGCCGGTGAAGATGGGATGCGGGTGCATCCCGTCCTGTTCAAACGGCGGGGTGATGCCCGACTCGGACTCCTCTTCCTGCCAGGAGGACCGGTACTCGTCGTCGAGGTCGGGGCCGGTGCCGGGGCCCATGCCGCCGATGCGCTCCTCGTGCCAGGCCGGTGGGTAGTTCTCGCTGGGCACGCCCGCAGACTGGGTGCCCTTGTCGTAGCGATCGGCGGCGGCGAACAGGTTCGTCCACCAGCGCTGCCACCAGTTGTCGCGCGTGGTCTCTTCCGTCATGCTGGCTGCTCCCTGCGGTGCGGCGAAGAAGCCGCTGCTCTTCTTGCGCGGGCCATCGCACTCCGCCCCATGCGCGCAGGTGATGTCGTGGATCTGCTGGACGGCGTTGTGCTCGCGCGGGCTCGCGTGCGCGGAGGCGGTACCGTAGCAGACGGCGCCGCGCCCGGCGGCGACGTTGTGGATCGCCTGCATCGCCCGGCGGCCTCCGGCGGTGTCGTGCGCGAACTCGGCGTACTGGGCGAAAGAGGCGGTGAGGGCCGCGTCGACGACGTTCGGGTTGCCGACGAAGTCCAGACCGCGCGGCTGCTTGCTCACGCGGTCGAAGACCATGGACACCTTGGCGTCGTCGTCACCGAGGATGGCGTCGACGAAGGGCGGGATGTGCGCCTCGGCGTACAGGTCGTCGGGGTTCTCCCCCAGGTAGAGGCTCTGCACGGAGCCGAGCTGGCCGTCGAAGCAGCTGGGGGCCTCAGCGTGGCCGATGCCGATTGGGAACGGTTGAAAATCCATGACCATGCGCGCGAGCTCCGCGCGCGAGACGGCGAAGGGCACGCCGTGCATGTCGACGCGGCTGCCCGCCTCGAACACCTTGCCGCGGCGCACGACCATCCCGTCCGGGGTCGTCGTCCGCTCGGCGAACTGGGCGGCGTCGCCTGCGCTCGCCTGGATGGGTGCGCCTGCAGCGGCGGTCTTGGGGCGCGTCTTCTCACCGAGCATGTCTGTAGCTCCGAGCGCCTTGGCGCGCTTGCGAATGTGGGCGATCACCGTCGCACGCGCCTTCTTCGTGCTGCCGATGCGATGCAGCGCGTCCTCGAGGTCGCCTTTATCCGCGATCGGGAACGAGCCGTCGGACAGCGCCCAGCCTTTCGCGGCGAACTCCCGACGCGTCTTCTCGTCATAGTCTTTGAACTTGACGTCAGCAGGAGGTGACATAACCGCTGGGCCTCCTCTCACTGAGGCCCATTATTTGCGGGGTCGGTTAGGCTAGCTCAAGATTTCGCGCCGACGGGGCCGACGACGCGCCGCACGACGCGGTCGGACAGGCTGAACTGGTTGCACAGCTGGAGCACGGACGCGCCCGCCTGGTAGGCGGCGAGGATACGCGCGTTGCGCTCCTCGATCATGCTGTGCCGGTCGTACTTGCAGCGTTCGAGCGGGCAGGTGAAGCAGCTGGGGGAGTACTCGCAGCCGGTGTCGGCCCAGTGCGTCGGGAACCACTTGGGGCCGCGCCGGTCGGGCGTGTGGTAGTTCTCCCCATGCGCGCTGATCTCACCGAGGGTGAAGACGACGAGGCTCACAGGTGCGCTCCAGCCCAAGCAAAGCGGTGGTGGCGGCACCAGCCCGCGTGGTCGATGTGCCCGGCGACGAGGCCGCAGGCGTCGGGCGGGTCGAAGTACACGCAGACGCGGCACTGGCTGACGCCGTCCGAGGCGACCTCCTCGTACGAGGCGTCGGCCTTGGCGAGCTTGGCGAAGCTGGCGACCGGCTCCCACGTGCACGCACAGTACGGATGCGTCCAGTACAGGTCGTGAAAGTCTGGTGGGTGGGTGCCCTCCAGCTCGAGACAGCGGACGCAGGGACCGGAGGCGGTCGCTTCGGGGTGCGTCTGGCGGTGGATCTGGGTCTGCGCCTGGCGATTGAGGGCGGCCGTGGCCTGGGCGACCGCGCGCTGGAGCTCGGCCGCGGCGACGAGGCCAAGGTAGCGCTCGCGCGCGTCACCGGTGAACTCGGGGTGGCGGCTGACGTAGGTGCGGCCGCGGCGGACGAGCGCTTCTGCGGCTTCGGCTAGGGCCGCGTTCCAGACGTCGTCGGGGACGAGGGTACGCAGGGTACGCGCGCGCGCGGCGACGGCCTCGCTTGCGGCGGACGTGAGCGCGAGCCAGTTGCCCGCGAGTAACGCGAGCAGGAGCGCACGGCGACGGCGGCGTTCCTCGTCGGAAGTGGGTGCAGCGGTGACCATCAGGCGGCCGACCCCGCGGCGGCGGCGAGCAGCTCGCGCTCCATCGCCAGCAGCTCCTCCTCGGTGGGAGGGGGCTTGTTGGGGTCGAGCGCGATGCCCGTCTGCTCGTACAGGGAGTGGGCGAGCTGGACCGCCTCGCGCCAGCGCTCGCTGCGCCATTCGTCGGCCATCTGCGCGAGCTCGTCGCGGCGGCGGGCGGCGTGCTCGATGTTGGCGCGCGGGGCCTCGAGCGTATGCCGGTTTGTCTCGGCGGCGGGGTTCTGCGAGTTGGGGGGCTTGGCGGGGAGCTGGAAGTTCTCCTCCCAATCAGGGTCTCTGGGGGGAAGGCCCAAGCGGCGGTCGACCTCGGGGAACTGAGACAGGTCGAGCTGCCAGCCCGCCTGCGCGTAGGCGCCCAGGTCCTCGAGCAGGTTGGGCTCCTCGATCTGGCCGAGGGAGGCCTTCGGAGTAAAGGGCAGCCAGCTCTCGCCGTGGTTGACGAACACCCACAGGCGCAGGACGTCGCGCACGAAGGCGCGGCAGATACCAGCCTTGGTCTGGCGCACGATCGTGTCCTGCGTGTCCTGCTGCACGCGGCCGAGCGCGTGCGTGCCGTAGCGCTGGCTCATGGTCGTGAGCGACTGGCCGAGCACGCCGGTCGTGATCTGCTCGTCGAAGAAGCGCATCGCGAACAGGAAGGGGTTGCCCATGCCGTGCATCTCGATCCACTTGACGTCGGAGCCCGCGGGGAAGACACCGGCCGAGCCGCCCATGACGTTGGCGAGGACACCCAGCATGTTCTGCTCGGGCGTATTGGCGACGGTGATCGGCGCGCCGCCAGCACCCTGGAGGGGGTTACCCTGCGCGTCGGTGAGCGCGAGCAGCTGCGCCTCCTGGGGCGTGAAGCCCAGGAGCGTGGGCGAGCCGAACTGCTTCAGCCACTTCGCGTACTCGGGCAGGGTCTGCATTTTTAAGGTCCATGGCGTGTAAACGGGTCTGAGGATGCTCTGGCCGCGCGGGTCCTCGTCGCGCGGGCGGTGCGTGTACACGCAGAACTTCTCGCGGGGGAGCATGTTCGGCTGGCGCTGGGGGTCGACGACGATGTTGCCGGTATAGACGGGCATGCCGATGCCGGGCACGAGGCCCATGATGCCGATGACCTTCTTGTAGTTGTCGACCGCGAAGCCGAACGCCTGGGGCGGCTTCACCGCCAGACGGTCGAGGGTGTAGCGCATCTTGCCGCCGATGCGCTCGGGGCGGAAGGTGATCTCGGTGGCGGTGTGGCCACGCCAGATGGCGTCGGTCATCGACCAGAGCCAGTCGTCGAGGCTGCCGCCGGGGTAGCGCGCGATCATGTCGTACGCCTCGGTCACGAGCTGGGCGGACTGCTCGTAGCCAGGCTGGTCCTTCTGCGCGATCGCGGGCTGGATGGACAGGCCGTCCTCGATCACGTCGGCCTTGACGGTCACCACGCAGTTGTTGACGGTCGGGTCAAACAGGAAGCGGTTGTACAGGTCCCAGCCAAACTCTTCGGTGATGTCATCGACAGCAAAGGACAGGACCCTCGTTAAGTTAAGATACCATTGGTTCGGGAGCGAGCTAACATACTGCCGTGTTAGATCTGTTCGAAGCTCACCGGTGCGTCCTGGTATCGGAGGACGGCCCACGTTGGGGACACCCGGCGAGTTCCACGTCCTCGTGGGCTCGACAAGCGGTAGCTCTAACCCGGCCTGCGGATCAGGCGGCGCAATATACGGATCTTCAGCCATTGGCATACCCTAATGCGGGGCAACAAAATGCCCTGCCCGTGTTAGCACCACGAAGCAGGGCGGCCCGCGAGGAAAGGAGACTTCCCCTATGGCACCCTCTACCGTAGCGCGTATCCCCCGAACCTGTGCCTTCTGCGGCACGACATTCTGGATCCGCGAGTCCGAGCTCCAGCGCAGGCGCGCCAATTTCTGCTCGCTGTCCTGCTCGCGAAGAAGCCGCGGTGCGATCACCGTGGGGCATAACCGCGGGGTCCTGCTTGGCCGTATTGACAAAGAAGGACCGCTGCCTGAGCACTGCCCCGAACGCGGCCGCTGCTGGGAGTACCAGGGCCCGCTGGAAGGCAAGCGCTACGCGCCGCATCGCCTGGCGTGGGAAGTATTCGTCGGCACGGAGATTGGCAAGCACTACCTGCTGCACCATTGCGACAATCGACGGTGTGTGAAGGCCGATCCAGACCCTGCCGTCTCGCACATCTACCTTGGTGATGCCAAGCGAAACATGGAAGACATGGTCGCGAGAGGCAGAGCAAAAGGAGGCTCGCCCCCGGGTGAGCGAGCAGGTAAGCACAAGCTCACCGGGGGGCAAGTACGCGAGATTCGTGCGGCGTGGCCGGAGGCGCAAAAAGCGATATCGCTGCGTGCTTTTGCAGAGAAGTACGGTATCCGCCACCCAGCGATGCTTAAGATTCTCTCCGGTAAGGCCTGGCGTCATCTGACGTAGCTTCATCTCGGTACAAACCTTGCCGGTGGCGGGGTGGAAAGCGCGTGGCGCGCGGGGATCGCTCGCTGGGATAAGAAGTTGAAGGCCATCGTGCAGGCGTCGCACTGGTCGCGGTAGCGACCGTTGGGGAAGGTCTCCATCTCACGCAAGAGCGCGTGGTAGTCCCACGGGCCGGTGACGATTTTGACGTTGCCGAAGGCGACCTGCGTGGCGAGAGGGTCGGCGCGCACGTCCTTGCCGCCGGTGACGCGGTCGGCGAGCGCGACGTAGCCGGTGAGCATGCGCGCGGTCGCCTTGACGGAGTCGACGCCTGCCGAGCCGGGCTCCTGCTCGAGGACGATCGTGACGTTGTGGCCGTCGTGCTCGGCGGTGGCGAGGGTCACCGCCTCGCGTTGGTCGGTGCCCCACTGGCCGCGCACCATGTCCTCGATGTAGACGGTGTTGGTCGTCACGTCGATCGCCATGAGCACGCCCGCGGTATAGGCGCTGCGGATACCCGCGACAACGCGGGCGACGCGCGTCGGGGCGGCCGTGCTCGCGCGGTCCCAGGCGCGACAGCGCAGGAGGCGCGCGGTGCTCGGGATGTGCGAGACGAGCTCGATCTTGTCGAGGCGGAACATACCGCCGCCGCGCGGGGCAGGGCGCTGCTGGTACTGCCCAGCCCAGGAGTACTCCGTGTTCTCCGAGCGAAGACGGAGGAGCTCGTCGGGGCCGACGCGCTCGGGGCAGAGCAACTCACCCGCGATCGTGCGGTGGTCGTAGCTGCCGAGGCTGGTGGTGCGCGGGACGGGATCTCCATTCGGGTCGAGGTCGACCTCGTACTCCATCGGGAAGCAGAGATGCTCGGGCACGCCGGAGGAGAGCCAGTAGCCGGACAGGTCCTGCTCGTGCAGGCGCTGCATGATCAGCACCTTGGCGCCGGTACGGACGTCGTTGAGGCGCGACGACATCGTCTCAGACCACCAGCGGATCGCGCGGTTGCGCACGGTCTCCGAGTTGCCGTCCTCGGCCTTAATCGGATCGTCGCAGACGATCACGTCGGCGCCCTCACCGGTGGTGACGCCGGTTACCGACGTCGCGAGGCGGTAGCCGCCGCGGTTGTTCTCAAACTTGATCGTCGTGTCCTTGAGGTCGCGGTCGGCGCCGATGGCGAAGCGGTCGCGGAAGCGCGCCTGGTAGGGCGCGGAGTGGATCAACCGGCGGCACTTGAGGCTGTCGCGCTCGGACAGGTCGGAGCCGTACGAGGAGAAGAGGAACTTACGCCCGGGGCGGAAGGTCCACTCCCAGCAGGGCCACATGACGCTGGCAAGGGTGCTCTTGGAAAAGCGCGGCGGGATGTTGATGACGAGGTCGCGGATCAGGCCGTCGGTGACCGCCTCGAGGTGGCGGCAGATCTCGTCCAGGTACCAGCCCCAGACGATGCGTACGTCGGGCTCGAGGATCGGCCAGAACTCCTGGGCGAACGCGGCGAGGCTGCACGGCTTCGTGAGGCTGCGCGGGCGCGCCTGCAGGCCAGCAGAGATGTCGATCAGCTGGGCGAGCGAGTCCTTGAGCTCGACGTTCGTCGCAAGCGGCGGCAGCTTCGTCGGCATGGGCTAGCGCCGTCGCGTACGTAGCACGCCCGCCGCCGCGAGCGCGGACGCAAGCGCGAGCACGGCGGCCCAGGTGCTGCCGGTACCGGTGCTCGGCAGCAGTCCCCCCGTGCCTGTATTCGGCAGTGCGGGCGCAGCAGGCCGTGGGGCTGGCGGGGCGGCAGGTCGCGGCGGAGCCTGCACCACGGGCTTACTGGGTGGGGCGGCCTGCGGCTTACTGGCAGGGGCCTGGCTCACCACCGGTCCCTTGGCCGGGGCCTGCGCGACCGCAGGACCTTGGACGGACTTCGGCTGCGATGCAGGCGGCGGGGGTGGGGTGGCTGTGCGTGGCGTCGCTACCGGTGAGGCCGGGCCAGGGGCTGGCGGTGGGGGAGGCAGCGGCGTCGCGGCGGACGGGGTTGATGGTGGCGGAGGGGGCGGCGGAGGCGGTGGTGCCTGGAAGTGGAGGTCGAGGTGAACCGGGGTGCCAGGCAGGTCGGGCAGGGTGCCGGTTTCCTGGGCCTTAAAGCCTGCGACGGTGAAGTTGACGTTGCTACCTGGGGCGGTGCAGCCAGGCACGGCCTGGATGTCGAGCAGGTACTGGCCGCTGTTGACCGTGGCCGAGCCTGCGATACCGGACTGGGTGGCGGTGCAGGTGGTCGTGCCGACGGCGCCGGTGATCGTCAGGTTGGTGACGGGTTGGCCAGAGGGAACGGTGACCGCCCCGTAGAAGCGTGCCGAGGGTATGGCCTGGGGGGCCTGGGCGTGGGCAGGAGCGGCGGCCGCGGTGGCGAGCAGGACCGAGGCGAGCAGGGCGGCGAGGGCAGCGCGCATAGGGTGCTCCTTTAGAAGTTGAGGCTCTCGTGGGCGGCGTCGAGGTCGTCCTGAGCCTTCTCGACGCGGTCCTGGGCGTTGACCATGTACGACTCGAGCTCGTCGACCGGGGTCGGCGGCGGCGGGAAGCGCAGGGACTCCAAGGCCTTGGTGATGTGCTCCTGCGCCCCGTAGAGGCGCGTGGAGGCGTCGGCCGCGTACTTGCGCAGGTCAGCGCCGGGGTCCGTCGGCGGGTAGAGGAGGGTGGTGACGCCCGCAACGAATTGCATCCACGTGTCTCCGGACCACCCGGGACAGTGCGGCCGGTTGACGGCATCAAACTGGTAGTGACCCAAGAGGGCGGACCGGTCGGCCGGAACGTCGAACTGCTCGCACAGGTAGGCGGTGAGGTGCGTGACGGCGGCAAGGAGCGCGTCGGGCACTGGGTCACCGGTGTAGCCCTCGGTCTCGATGGAAACGGTGTAGACGTTGGGCGAGACATTGCCGTACAGCGACGTGCCGTGCGCGACGAGGATCTGCACCGTCGCGTCGGGGTTGGCGAGGACGCCGTTGGCCCAGGCCCAATCCGGTGCGGGGGCGAACGGGTCGACGTAGCAGTGGATGGTGCCATCTTTGCCCACGCCGTAGTTGGCGGAGGCCTGTGAGGTGGGGTTAGCGAACCAGGCGTCACAGCTGGCGAGTGAGCCCTCCATGATGTGGATCACCACGGCAAGCGCCGGGCGGCCGCCAGGAGAGCAGTTATTCCCGTTGGTGCCGACGTAGGTGATGGGCGGCGGTGTGACAGGCATGGGTGGTTGTCCTTATGTCACGTCACCGGCGGGTAGCGCTCGGGGAAGACGGCGCGCGCGTCGGTGCAGATGTTTGGGAGGTAGCTGATGGGCATGTAGCAGTTGCCCGCGTCGCCCCACCAATCGCCCCAGGAGTTGCGGACGCTGTACGCGGTGGTGCCATCCCTCGCGGTGAAGCGACCGTAGATCACCAGCTCGTGGTAGCCCTGGCCCTGGTAGTCCGGGGGAGGGAGCCAGCCGTCCGGGCCGGTGTTACTGAAAGACGGGTCCCAGCGGATACAGATCATCACGGGGCGGTACAGATCAAGCGCGGTCATGATCATGCCGTCCAGGCCGCCGGGGTCGCTGGGGTAGAAGGGCGCGTGGGCGAGTACCCAGTCCTGGTTGGGGCAGTCAGCGACGGCTGCGTCGGAGGGCACGTAGGCGGGGTCGGGGTGGTATGGGGCCAGGTCCTCGCGGCAATCACCGTTTCGGGCGATGACGGCGTCCAGGCCTGAGTTGGCATACATGCCCATGTCAATCGGGAAGGTACCTTCGGCCATGCGCCCCCAGCTGAAAATAGCCAGGCGGCTGACCTCGGTCCGGGCGTTGGGCTTGCCGGTCAGATTGGCGAGCGCCTGAAGGCAGGTGGCGGTTGCGTTGGCCACGCAATCGTTCATCTCCTGGTAGAAGACCGGCGGCAGCCAGGGGCCCAGGTCGCGGTTGGCTTGGGGGTTCGGGGCCGACGGGGGCGGGTGCAGACGGTAGGTAAGCTCGCGGGGGTCGGCCTGGCGGATACGGACGCCGTTCGTCGGCGGCTGCGGGCGTGCGGTCACCATCAGTCGTAGCCCCGCATGACCGCGCGCAGCGCGAGCAGCGCCCGGTTCTGCGCCGGGTAGGAGGGTTGCTGCTCGCGCCCTCGGGCCTCCTCGTCGGTGTCTTCCTCTTCTATAAGGGCGTCTGTGTCATCGTCATCGTCATCGTCGTCACCGGCGCTGAGCGGGGTGGCGCTCACCTGGGTCGTGAGGGCCGTCGGGGCTGCGGGTGAGGGCTCAGCCAGTTGGGCGACGGTCTGGCTGATGGTCGTCATCAGGTGCTGGGCCGCGACCTGGATGGGGACGCCTGCGGCCTGGGCGGCGGCGACGAGGTTGTGCAGGGTGATGTGGCGCAGGTCACCGTGGTCGTCATTCGGGCGCCGACAACCGCATGTCAAGCAAATAATACGACCTCCATATCATCCACAGCCGCAAGAGCGCGCTGAACCGCGTGGACCACATCCGCATTAATCTCGTCTGATCTGAGCCGAACGACGGTGTAACCAACCGCTCGAACGGCCGCGTCGCACTGTGCATCACGTACTTTCGCCTCTCTGCCCATGTGCCAGTAGCTGTCACACTCGATAACAAGGCGACGCTCGTGGACGGCGATGTCGACGTAATAGACGCCGAAGCTGGCCTGGCTCTCAAAAGCGATACCGAGCCAGCCGAGCTCTGCCTGGACGGCCAGCTCTAGATAGGACTGCCCCGAGAGGACACGCTTAGCGAACGTCGGATCGCGCCAGAGCCGTCTCGTCGTTCGACTCTGCTGCAGCGCCAATCGCGCACGCTCCTCTTCAGGCAGCGCCTGCCAATACGCGATAGCATTCCCCGATCGCCGCTTCCGTGCAGCCTCCGTGCGCATGCCAGCTCCGGCCGCTGCAACATTCCGCTCACGATAGGCAGGGTCCTGCCAGAGCTTCTTTGCTGTGGCTCTGCGTTGCTCTACGTCAATCGCCGCCTTCACACCGGAGGACCGGCGCGCGTTTACTTCTGGTGTATAAGCGCCCGCCCAGCTCGCTGCTTTGCCCTTCCGAGCCTGAACCATCCGTGCACTTTGCGCCGCACGGTAGGCGGGATCTCGCCGCAACCGGCGGAGCCGCTCCTTCGCCTCCTCGGACCAAGCCATCTACAGCTCTCCTCTAAATGGCAGGCAGGCCGGTGCCGACGACGAACAGGAGGGCGGCCGCGGCCCACCAGGCGGTGGGGTCTGGGGGCAGGGGGAAGTGGATGCAGGCGGCGATCAGGATGATGGCCAAGAGAACAGCGGAGATGAAGAACAGGCCACGGTGGACGGTGATCATGACTGGGCTCCTGCGATGCGCAGCGCCTCATCTGGGTCGTGGGCGGCTGCAATGGCGGCGATCTCTTGCGGGGAGCGCGGGCGGGCGTGGCTGATCGAGTAGTGCTTGATGTCGCCGGTGCGCTCGGGCGCTTCCTTCTTAATAAAGGGCGGTAAGGCGATGGGCTCGGGCCCCTCGGCGGCCTCGGTCTCGGCCTGGAGCGTGCCGTCGTCGAACCGCTCGATCTTCCAGTGCCTGCCGTCGGAGGCGGTGTGGTAGGTCCGGCGCTTGACGGCGACGGCGGGAGCGGCCGCGAGGTCGCGCAGGGCGTCGTCGTAGTCCACGGGCTGGTCGATCTTAAAGCGGGCGCCGTCGGGGCCCGGGGTATGGCTCTTGCGGCGCAGCACGGCTTTGTGGCGCAGGGGGTCCGCGCGCAGGGAGATGTCGTCCTGGGGGCCGTGCCAGTAGCCCTGCAGGAAGAAGCGGGGGGCCTTCTCAGAAGGCGGCAGCCGGTCGGGGTGCACGGCCCAACGCCGCTCGCGCTCGAGCTCGATCTGCGGTTTGGCAAATTTGACGGACAGAGGCAGGCCGGAGGCCCTGAGCCAGGCCCACTTACTGAAGGTGGTGTCCTCGAAGGGGGCGAGGTAGGCGAGGGAAGGAGGGAGGTCCCCCTTGACCTCGACGATGTAGCTGGGGTGGTAGCGATTGGTCTTGAGCATGCGCACGGCTGAGTCGATGGTGACGCGGTCACCGGTGGGTGTCTCCCAGGCGACGCGCTGGTAGCGAATGTCCGCCGGTGGCGGGGCGCCGAAGGAGGCGGCCCAGGGCGTGCGCTCCTTGGTGACGAACTGGTGCGCGTCGCGCCGCTTGCGTTCGAGGAAGGCGGTGCCGTCGTCGTACTTACGCACGCGTAGGAGGGGGCCCTGGGCGTAGCACGTCTCACAGGCGTACTCGACGCGGGTCCAGGCGTGGGTCGGGTCGTTGCGGAGGGTCGTATCGACGGCTTTAGCGATCTGCAGGAGGACAGGGTAGCGGCGCTCGTAGCGCTCGAAGGTCTGGAAGGTGGTGACGGAGGGGAGGGGCGGGGGCAGGGCGTGGGCGGAGCGGGCCCAGGGGTCGGCGAAGCCGGGCAGGGTGCCGACGTAGGCAGGGATAGAGGGCTTTTTAAGGATGCGGTAGATACGCGTGCGGTGGTGGCCATCGACGATGGTGTACGTGCCGTCGCGGCGGGCGAGCAGGACGAGGGGGTCGACGGGGCGGCCCGAGGCGGTGTAGTCGAGCAGGGCCTGGTCCTCGGTGTCGAGGCGGGTAGCCAGGGTGGGCTCGAGGTGGATGCGGGCGACGGGGACCTGGGTGAGCTGCCAGTAGGCCCGCGCGACCCAGGTGAGCTGGGACGGCGGGAAATTAGGCGCGAGTGTGTGAAGGACCGTTGAGGTCAGGTTTGAGGTGGGGGTGGTGCTGCCGGAGCTACGGGCGAACGGGTCAAGCGGCGTAGGGCCGTCGTGGAGCGAAGCATGCTTGGCCTGCTCTGCCGGTGCGCGGCCAGGAGGGTGGCCCGTGGTGGTGGTGTGCAGCCAGGCGCAGAGGGCGTGCGGGTCACTGATCTGGGGGTGGGCGGACAGCGAGCGGACGCAGGCGTCGTAGTCACCGGGGCGGCCCTGGCCCTGGCCCATCTGGTCACGCCAGTAGCGGAGCAGGGCTGGCTCGTTGCCCTTGGGGCGGGCCAGCAGGAGGTCGCGCAGGGCGGTGAGTGGTGGCGCCATCACCGGGGAGTATAGGGGTTGGGTTAGGCCTAGGGGTAGTGTGCGGGGTGTTTACGGGATACCAGGGGTGGTAGTGAGGAAGGAGGAGGAGGCGGTATGGATGCGAGGAGGGTCTGGTAGGTGTGGGGGTCCTCACAGGCGGCGAGGCGGAGGTAGCGGGCCAGCGCCTTGCGCGGGAGGAGGGCGTAGTGGGCGGGGTGGGAGAGGCCGAGGGCCTGGTAGACAGCGTGCAGGTAGGAGCGGATGGAGGCAGGGGAGAGGTGCGGCGTCGGGGGCGGGGCGGCGGCGAGGCGCAGGGCGACGCGGGCGGCGTCGTAGCCGGTGACGGTGAGGATTGCGACCTGCCAGTGGACGGGGCGTAAGGCGGGGTGGCTGAGAGGGTGGGATGCGGGTGGGGAGGT
>Ga0126381_100005281_pt1 | contig 14189 bp, 15 predicted proteins | sample PanSoiMetPlot_28_FD_96465 | JGI IMG/M metagenome (GOLD analysis project Ga0126381, IMG submission 96465) | Tropical forest soil microbial communities from Panama - MetaG Plot_28 | ecosystem: Environmental > Terrestrial > Soil > Tropical forest > Bulk soil | place: Panama | collected 2016-02-17
CAGATCACGAAGGGCAGCAGCATCTTCGTTCGCTTCATGTAGGCCGGGTAGCGATCCGGAAATCTTTCGATCAGGAGCTCTTCTTCGCGGCGCGCGCCGCGGACGAAGTACGGCCCGTACACGATCAACGGCAACAGCCAGAGTAGGCTCTGACCGATCGCCGAGCCGAGCATGGCAAATAGCAGGCCACTGTAGAGCGGATGGCGTACCAAGGCATATGGGCCGGTCGTGAGCAGCTCGGCATGCTGGCGATCCGCCGTGTCTGTGCTCCGATTCTGGTCGAGATAGGCGCGGGCCAGGATGGCAAGCCCTATGCCGAGCACCGAGCACACGAAACCGATGAGCCCCAATACGAGGCTCGAGTTGAATGCATACGGGGTCGCATTCGGCAAAACGCCGCCGGCGGCGGCAACCTGCAATACGACTACGACAAGGGCGAAGAAACCCAGACGTATTGCGATTTCACGCCACCACACCCATCTGTGGCCGATACGGCGCATCACGGCGCTGGTCGACACGCTCCAGTACACGATGAGAACGAGCCAGAGTGCAGAGATCAGCCAGCCACAGGCGGCTGCCGCGCTCAAGCCGCCCTCAACATGACATAACCAACGTGACATAACTTGAGCTCGGTCTGGCCATGGGCGAGGTTGGTGTGCTGGGCGCGCCGCAAACGTCGGCTGAGCGGGGCAACGGAACGCCTGGACCGCCGGAGGTAGCACCAAAGTCCAATGGTCGCTCCCACTAGCGTCTAACTAGCGTCTAAAATGGTGGCGCAACACTCCGGCAACCGGAGAACAGCGCGCCTGCAGTGCGTGCATAAGGGGATACATGAAAAACATAACAGTTCGTGCTGCGCCTCCACGTCACCTCGAGGTCCGCACCGCCTCGTCTCGTCTGCCATTCGTTCTTGCGTGCGCCGCCGTGTGTGGCGCTGCGGCCGTACCCGCGGGCCATGCCGCGACGCAGAATGCAGCCGGATACACGCCGACGCTCTATGTGTATCAGAACAACGAGCTCGTCGACGTCAAGACATTCAAGATCGCGGACCTGGCAGATTGTCAGCGCCGGGCTGACGCGCTGCTGCAGCTCTACCTGAATCACTCGGACATCGAGGACGATATGCGCCTCGTCGTCAAGTGCGTGCCGGTTCCGCCCCCGTCCGCGGGTCACCGCAAGGGGGAGCAGATGCCCGGTGGCGAGCGGCGCGATCGGTTGGTCGAGGTGCCCGAGGTGACGCTGTAGGGATCCGCCCGGCGGGAGCTCACGCCGGCTGCGATTGCGGGATACTTACGGCACGGCGCCACGCGACGCCTGGCCCAAAGCGCAACCGGAGCACGACCATGCCGCAGGGCAACGTGAGCTTTATCTTCGATCTGGACGGCACGCTGGTCGACAGCGTGTACCAGCACGTGGCCGCCTGGCAGCAGGCGCTGCATGCGGCGCATATCGAGCTATCCGTGTGGCGCATCCATCGCCGCATCGGCATGAGCGGTGGACTATTCACCGAGATGCTGCTGCGCGAGATCGAGCGTGCGGTGACGCCGGCGCTCCTCGAAGAGCTCAACCAACATCATGCCGCAGCCTACCTCAGCATGATGAAGTGGGTCCGCCCGCTGCCCGGTGCGCGCCGCCTGCTCGAGCACCTGACACAGGTCGGAATACCCTGGGCAATTGCCACCAGCGGCAGGATGGCGACGGCGCGATGCAATCTCGAGCTGCTGGGACTCGACCCCGCCACTACGGTGATCGTGACCCGGGAGGACGTGCGCCGTGCCAAACCCGACCCGGATCTGTTCACCGCAGCAGCGCAACGGCTGAATGCCGACATCGAGTCCGCTGTGGTCGTCGGCGACAGTATCTGGGACATGCTCGCAGCCCGGCGCGCCCGCGGCCTGGGAGTCGGGTTACTGTCGGGAGGCTACGGTGAGGATGAGCTCGAGCGCGCTGGCGCCATTCGTGTGTACGAGGATCCAGCAGACCTGCTCGAGCACATCGATGAGATAGGCGGACGGCCCTGAGTCCTCGGCGTGTCGGCACTTCCGCTTCGACCCCTCCCGTACCTCCTTGCGGAACGACTTGCGAAGCGTCCCAGAGCTTTCGGTGGCGCGACCACGATCGGGCCGCGGTTCTGCAGGAATAACGCCCCAGCACCGTCACCGACCAAGACCAGCGCGTCGGGCAGGACGCTGGCCTTGTGCATGCAGACCTCCTCCACCACGCGGCTTGCCCGATGCGCGCTGCCGCGCCGGACCGCGTTTCCGTGTCAGGTTGTGGGCGGTATTGATGAGAGCCATGTGTGAGAAGGACTGCGGAAAATTGCCAAGCAGACGCGCAGCGCGCGGGTCATACTCCTCGGAGAGCAATCCCACGTCGTTGCGAAGTGACAGCAGCCGCTCGAAGAGGCCCTGCGCCTCTTCGCGACGGTTGAGCAGAACCCAATTGTCAGCGAGCCAGAAGCTGCAGGGGAGAAATACACCCTCCCCCGGTGGCAGCCCGTCACGGACAACCCGGGTGTTATAACGCCTCACAAACCCATCCTGTGTGAGGCGTCGCTCGATCGCATCAATGGTGGCACGCATCCGCGGATCACTTGGCCGCAAAAACCCGACGAGTGGCAGCAGCAGTAGGCTGGCATCGAGGCTTTCTGAGCCATAGGTACGCACGAAGGTACCCACCGCACGGTTGAAACCGTGTCGGCATACATCCTCATGGATGCGCCGCCGGAGCGTCCGCCAGCGACGTAACGGAGCCCCAAGACCGAACTGCTCAGCGCTGCGGATCACGCGATCGAACGCCACCCACGCCATGACCTTCGAATAGGTGAAGTGCTGCGCTTTACCCCGGACTTCCCACATGCCGCGATCCGGCCGGTGCCACACGCCCTCGAGATGCGCCATGAGGGCGAGCTGCAGCTGCCAGCCCGCTTCGTTACTGGCCAACTTGCCCTGTCGGCCCTGATGCAGCACGTCCATGATCTCGCCATAGACATCCATCTGAAACTGCCCGGATGCGGCGTTGCCAATCCTTACCGGACCAGAGCGTCTGTAGCCCGGCAGCCACGGAATCTGCCATTCGGGCAGCAGCCGCTCGCCGGCGATCCCGTACATGATCTGCATTCGGTCCGGATCCCCGGCCACCGCACGCAGCAGCCACTCGCGCCACTCGCGTGCCTCGGCATAATGGCCACTGTTCATCATGGCCTGCAGCATGAAAGTGGCATCCCGCAGCCAGCAGTATCGATAGTCCCAGTTGCGCACGCTCCGGATCTTTTCAGGCAGGGAAGTCGTGGCGGCGGCGAGAATGCTCCCGGTAGGCCGGTAGGTGAGCGCCTTGAGCGTAATGAGTGAGCGGCGCACAGCATCGTCGTATTCGCCCGCATCGGCAGACTGCCCGATCCAGCGGCGCCAGAAGCGCTCGGTCGCGCCGAGGGCCGCGAGGGCATCGACGCGCTCAGGCAGGGACGCATAGGAGGAGCAATAACTGAGGACGAAGCGGATGGTTTGCCCTGCGCGGACCTGGAATTCACCGACCGTCTTCAGGTCCTCGCCGCGCAGCGGCACCTGGCTGCTCAAGATCACCCGGTCCGGACCGGCGACGAAGCTGCGTCGGCCGTCGCTGAGACGGGTTGCCCACGGGATCAGCAGCCCGTAGTCGAAACGCAGTACCAGCTCGGTGCGCATGGCGACCCGACCGCTGCGCCCCACCACCAACCGGATGACATGCGAGTCGCGACCGCGCATCGGCATGAAGTCGATGAGCGTTACCGCCCCCTCCTCCGTCGTGAATTCCGTCTCGAGAATGAGGGTATCGGGCCGGTAGCGGCGCGTGCTGGCCGCTGAATTGGCAGGCGCGATCAGCCAGCGGCCGTTCTCCGGCCCACCGAGCAGTGCCGCACAGCACGCGCCGCTGTCGAACCGCGGCCAGCACAGCCAGTCGATCGAGCCGCCACGCGAGATGAGGGCAGCGGTCTCGCAATCGCCAACAAAAGCGTAGTCTTCGATCCTCGATACGGTGCGGTCCAAGCTAAGCGCCTTTCGCCTGAGCTCGCGCCTCATTCCGTCGCCGCTGCGCCCGACCGCGCGGTTGCAATCGCCGCGGCATCGGCGGTGTGCTAGTCGCTCGGATCCTGCGGAGGGCAACGGTGGTTAAGAGAGATTCCGGACTGGCGTGTGCCCGTCTCGCAAATCGCTCGCGCATACTTCAGCGAATGAACCTGGATAGCAATCGCCTCTCACGACGTAGGCGCTCAGGAACCCGCTGTTACGGTAGCGGCTGCGGGTCGAGTCGACAGTCGGTCGCCCTAATCGTGTCTCATCGCGACGCCGGTCACGAGCCCAATCGCCAGCATGCCCAGTGCCACGACACCGAGCGAGGTCAAGGGTCGGCGCCGCACATATCGCTGCCCGTGGGCGGCGAGCTGCCGCGCTTGTTCCCCGAGCTGCGCCCCGCCCTCTCCGATCGCCGCTCTGGCATGGGCCAGCGCCGCTTCCGCCTGCTTCCGCAACTGCTTGAGCTCCGGATCTGCGGCTGTAGCGAGCCGGTCGACGAGATCCTGCACGGTCGACATGAGGATGCGCAGCTCCTCGTTTGCGACCTGCAGCGGGCGTTCGTTGAGAATTCGCGCCGCCTTGCGCTCCGGGCTGCGACTCGTGAGGTAATCGAACATGGATGCCTCCTTTCAGGTCAGGCCGGCGGCACACGACCGCGGCCGACGAAGAATGTGACGATGGCAATCACCAGGAAAATGATGAACAGGATCTTGGCGATTCCGGCGGCGCTGGCCGCGATTCCGCTGAAGCCCAACACCGCCGCGATGATCGCGATGACGAAGAAGATCACGGCCCACCGAAGCATGTTACCTCCTGCGAGACTGAACGCGCGACGCGCGCGGTCGCGAACAATGTGCGCCGGGGATGTTGCCGGTGCGGTCGGCGTGGCTCCGCAAGACTTGTCAGCGAGACCCTACGTGCCGGGCCTCGAGGTCCACTGTAGGTTAAAGGAACGGTAAACGTCTGCCCGAGCGCACGGTCAGACTGGAGTGATTATGCCGCTGCATTCGGACCAACGGCCGCACGGGCGACGCGGTCTTCGGCTGCACAGCTTGGCCGAACCTCTGAAGCAGACGGCGACCAGCTGGCTCGACCATGAGGGGCCGCGACTGGCAGCTTCGCTCTCGTTTTACAGTCTCCTGTCTCTCGCGCCGCTCGTGATCCTGACGATTGCCATTGCCTCTCTCGCCTTCGGACGATCCGAGGCCCAGCAGGTCCTGATCCATGAGGTTCGTGACTTCATGGGCAACGCCGGAGTGCATACCGTCGAGATGGTCATCGCGCATGGTACAGAGCCACAGGGCGGCGGGGTGGCCTCCGTCATCGGGGTCATCATCCTGTTCCTGGGGGCATCGAGCGTCTTTGGAGAGTTGCAGTCTGCCCTCAACAAGATCTGGGACGTCAAGTCTGCACGCGACACCAGCCTGCTGTCGCTGATCGAGTCTCGGCTGGTGTCGTTTGCCCTCGTATTGGGCTTCGGTTTTCTGTTGCTCGTATCACTGATCTTCAGCGCCGGGCTGGCAGCGTTCGGCCGACTCATGAGTGCGCACCTGTCGCTTCCGACCGTGCTGCTGGCTGCGACCAATGCGGTTGTTTCGTTTGCGGGCATCTTCGTGCTGATCACTCTCATTCTCCGCTACGTACCGGATGTGCGGCTGCGCTGGAGAGACGTCTGGCAAGGCGCGCTCGCGACCGCGGTCCTTTTCAGCATCGGCAAAGCGCTGCTGGCACTGTACCTGGGCAGGACCGCAGTGGCATCGGCTTATGGAGCCGCCGGCTCGCTGATCGTGGTGATCCTGTGGGTGTATTACTCGGCGATGATTTTCTACTTCGGCGCTGAATTTACCCGGGTCCGCGTGAGTGCACGGCGCGACTCCGCCCACGAACGAGCGGTTCCATCGTAAGGCAGTCGTTAGGCGCGATGCGCTGTGATGTCCTTCAGGAAAATACGAAAGGCGCCTACGCCCGCGTGATTGACTGTCCCGCGGATCATCACGCCTGAAAATCGCACACTGGCCATGTGCAAGCCAGAGGAAATCCTCCTGAAGGGTACGCCGTGACCGGAAGTAACGTGGTCCCGTTTCGGCGGCGCGCGCCTTCGAAGCAGGAGCTCGAGGTTTACCGTTGGATGACTCGCAGCTGGAGCCCGGCGATGAGGCGATTGATGTTTCCCGAGCTTTACCGATTCGAGGCACTAGGCTCTTGGCAGCGATCGCGAACCGGGCGGTGAGGCCGCTCTCGACGTCGCCGCTGTCGACGTAGCCACCAGAGCGACGTCGAAACGATCAACCATACGAAGCCGGCGAGCGCCAGCGCCAACGCGGTCGGATGTCTGGGTAGCGCCAGCCACGCCGCGACTCCGAAACATACGAGACCCCATCCACCCAACACCGCACCCGCGGCATCGAGGGCAGCGGCCTTGCGTCCGCGAACAGGGTCGTGGATCCCGGCTTTGAGTTTTCGCTCGGTCTCGTGCCGCGATAACAGCGTGGCACTTGCCGGAAAGATCGCCGGGAAGGCAAGGAACAGGCCACCGATGACCGGACCCCAGTGTTGCGCCACGAGCCCCGTGCAGGCCGTGACCGCTCCGCCGAGGACGAATCGCACCGCGAACTGCCACCAGTGCGCATCCCGCAGATTCGAGAAATCGATCGACGGCATCACGGGTGAAGCGCTGCAAGTATGAGCCCGGCAGCAACCGCCGCGAGTCCCCAGATGCCGAGACCTCCAAGTGAAACCAACATCGGCGACCAGCGTCCCGTGGCTAACGCGCGCTCGGCGATCCAGACGTAGAGCACGAAGCCGAGGCTACTGAGGATCATTGAACGAGCCTCCAGCGAGGCCGTCAGAGGACCGGATTTGGCGGCGGTCAGCGCGAGAGTCGCGAGCGCCACCGAAGGCGCGCCACCGAAAATGCCCGCAAAGCGCTTGGGTCGCACGACATCGCCAATCAGCGCGAAGAGACTGACCAGGGCACCCCCGAGCAAGAAGCGCCAGAGCAACTCCATTCTGACAGAGCTTAGCAGAGCAGCAGCGCTCGACTGCTGCAACGCGCTGGGCTTGACGTCCACGCCGCAGCGCTTACCGTATACTGCGTCGCATCCAGCAACTGACCGCAGAGCCGTCCGGAAGTCGGCCGCGTTCTCGAATAGCCAAGCCCGGGTTCGCACGAATGAAGGCTCGTCCTCTTACTGACAAGGTTACGTCCGCACTACCGGTACAAACGAGCGAGGACCTGCAGCAGATCCACCAGCGCGCGCTGCTCGCCGCAATCGTCGACTCATCGGACGATGCGATCGTCAGCAAGACGCTCGAAGGGCGCATCCTCTCGTGGAACCGTGGCGCTACGCGCATTTTCGGTTACCAGCCGGACGAGGTGATTGGCAAGCCGATCACGATCATTATTCCGCCCGAGCTGCACGCAGAAGAGAAGCAGATCCTGGACAAGCTGCGGCGTGGCGAGCAAATCGATCACTTCGACACCGTGCGCGTCACCAAGGACGGCCGGCGGATCGCCATCTCGCTCACGGTATCTCCGGTTCGCGCCGCCGATGGAACCGTGATCGCCGCCTCCAAGGTCGCGCGCGACATCTCCGAGCGCAAGCTGGCAGAGCAGCGGCTCCAAGAAAGCGAGGAGGCGTTGCGGCTCGCAGATCGGCGTAAGGATGAATTCCTGGCGCTGCTGGCGCATGAATTGCGCAATCCGCTCGCACCCATCCGCTATGCACTGGCGGCCAACCGGAAACCCGGCCGAACGCCCCAGCAGCTCCGGCAAGCCGAAGAGATCATCGAGCGGCAGGTCACGCACATGAGTCGCTTGCTGGATGACCTGCTCGATATCTCGCGCATTACGCGCGGCGCACTCGAGTTGAAGAAGACACGGACCGAGCTCACCTCCATCATCGGTGCGGCGATCGAAACGGCTCGTCCGATCTTGGAAGCCAAGCACCACAGCCTGGTGCTCGAGCTGCCGACCCAGCCCGTGCAGCTCGAGGCCGATGTAGTGCGCCTCGGGCAGGTGTTTTCCAACCTGCTGATCAATGCGGCCAAGTACACGGACCCGGGCGGACAGATCCATCTGCGAGCTCATCAGGAGTCGGACTGGGTGGTCGTCTCGGTCATCGACAACGGCATCGGCATCTCCGCGGAGCTGCTGCCGCGCGTGTTCACCATGTTCGTCCGCGCAGACCAGGCGATCGGGCACGCCGAAGGTGGACTGGGTGTGGGTCTGTCGCTGGTGAGAGGCCTCGTCATGCTCCACGGCGGAAGCGTACAGGCGCGCAGTAAGGGGCCCGGCAAGGGAAGCGAATTCACCGTGCGACTTCCGGCGGGAGCGCTGCTGCCGGAGTGCCTCGACGCAGAGATGGGGATGGAGTCGTCTCTTGCGGCGGACGCCGGCCTCAAGATTCTGGTGGTGGATGACAACCGCGATGCGGCGGACACCTGCGCCATGCTGCTGGAGGCGTCCGGGCATCACGTCCAGACGGCATATACCGGACGGCAAGCGCTCGAGCTGGCGAGAACCTTCCGTCCGCACGCCCTGCTGTTGGACATCGGGCTTCCGGACATCGACGGCTACAAGCTCGCCCAGCAGGTCCGCGCCACTCCCTGGGGACATAGCGCAATCCTGGTTGCCGTCACCGGCTGGGGGCAGGAGCAGGATCGGCTGCGCGCTGTCGAGGCGGGCTTCGACCAGCACCTGGTGAAGCCCATCTCAGCGGAAACCGTGGAGTCGCTTCTGCAATCGTTTGTCAAGGAAACCGCCACTCCGCAGCCGCCCACCGCGGGGCTCTGACCTCGGCGGTCACAACTGCTGGCGAGGCGGGTCCGCACCGGCGCGGCTCACGCGGGTAAGCCCGTGTCGCCCAAGCCCTACGTAGTTTGGCCTCGTTTCCTTACCGACGAGCGCTCCCCGCGGAGGGCATCATCTGTTGCATGTCGTCTGTTGTGTTTTGCCTCGTCATTGCGATTCTGGCCGTGGTGCTGGGGTACGGCGCAACTGCCGCTGCGCTTGCCGGGATTGCGAAGCTGCTGTTCGTGCTCTCTACCGCAGCGCGGCTGCAGGCCGCGGATCCCATGGCGAGCGAAATGCTGTGAGTCGGGTGGAGAGAGGCGAATGGCACAGCGCAAGCTCGATGGATTGAGGGTCGCCATCCTCGCGACGGACGGATTCGAGCAGTCGGAGCTGCTCGAGCCGCGCAAAGCGTTGCAGGAGGCAGGCGCCGCCACTGAAGTCGTGTCGCCGAAGCGCGGCAGCATCCGTGGATGGAATCACACGGAATGGGGACAGGAAATCGCCGTCGACAGGGATCTGCAGGACGCTGATCCCGATGAATACGATGCGCTCGTGCTGCCCGGTGGTGTGATGAATCCAGACAGGCTGCGCACGATTCCCGCGGCGGTCCGCTTCGCCAAATCGTTCTTCGCGGCGGGTAAACCCGTGGCGGCGATCTGCCATGGCCCGTGGACCGTCATCGAGAGCGGCGCCGCGAAGGGTCACCGCATGACCTCCTGGCCGTCGCTGCAGACCGATTTGAGAAATGCTGGCGCCGAATGGGTGGATGAGGAAGTGGTCGTGGACCGCAAGCTGGTCACGAGCCGTAAGCCCGACGATCTGCCGGCATTCAACCGCGCGACCATCGAGTTGTTCGCGCACAACCGCCAGAGTGGTTGAGGAGTCAACGATGAAGCGCGTGATCCTGGCCCTCGCGGCAGCCGCACCGTTAGCCCTGGCGGCCGAAAACTCGCCGGATACCTCGTTCTACCGAGCACTGGCCGAAGGCGGTATGAGCGAGGTAGACCTCGCCAAGCTCGCTGAGCAGAAGACTGAAGATCCGAAGATCAAGGACTTTGCGGCGATGATGGTGCAGGACCATTCCGCCGCGAATGAGAAGCTCGACTCTCTTGCATCCGCGAAGCGGGTGCCGATACCGAGAACCCTGGGCGCCTCGGAGATGGGAGCGAGGTCCAGGCTCGAGGGTCTGAACCGAGAGAGCTTCGACAAGTCCTACATCAAGTCGCAGGTGAAGGCACACGAGGACACCGTTGCGCTGCTGAAGAAGGAGATCTCTTCCGGCCAGGACTCGGACGCGAGGGCGTTCGCCCAGTCGATATTGCCGACCGTCGAGCATCATCTGGAGGCGGCTCGCTCCCTGGCGGCCGAAGAGGGAGTCAAAGTCGCGGGGAAGTAGCGCCGCGGCTCACTGCGTCACTGCGCCCGGCCGAAGAGCTTGCGCAACTCCACCTTGGCGCGCTCGAGGACCCGACGACGTTCGCGCCCAAGGCCGCGCCCCGAACGGTTGATGTGGAAATTGAGCATCGACATCGCAGACTGGAATGGCTCGGCCTTTCGCCGGCCACTGGCGAGCGCGGACCTCTTCAACGATGCCGCAATCGCTCGCGGGGAGCGCTGCGTGAAAACGCCCGGCTCGAGATCGAGGGCGTTGCTCGTCTTCATTACCCGCGCCGACCAGCGCGGTCGATTCCGTTGGCCGTGCTTGTTGGCAGAACGCTGGGTGCGTTTGGCCGTGACTTTCATGGGCGCTAAGCCTCCGCTCGATATGCGACCGCACAGGCGGTGAAGGCCCCGATGGCGGTGGCGGCGAGTAAGATGCCCTCCCAGAAGGTTGGGTTGGTCCGCTCCCTGGTCAGGCCGAAGAAGAACTCGTAGTGTGCCCTCATGATCGGATGACGCTGCCACGGGCGAAAGACAACAAGGATCGGTCGAGGTGAACAGAATGATGTACGAGGATCGTGGGAGCCTGTAAGCGCTTTCCTACACCGCGCACCTTGGCGAGAGGCGCTGCAACGCGTTGAAATAGGGTTTTCGCCCAGTGCGGGTGGCAAGGTGCCGGACTCCGCGACACATCGACATATGTTGGATTCCGCCGAACCCGGGACCGAAAGCGGCAGCTCGCTGCTACGCCAGCTCGCACACGAGATGCGCGACGCCCTGAGCCCGCTCGCTTCGTCCGCCGACCTGGCGCGGCTGCGCAACTTCGATCCGGAGGCAAGCCGGCTGTTGGCGGAGAAGGTCGAGCGAAGCCTGCGTCGCGCGCTGTCGATTCTCGATGCGTTCGTGCTCGGCGAGCAATGCGAAAACGGAACTCTGCAGCTGGCAATGAGCCGCCTCCCCCTCGGGCAGATCCTGCAGGCCGCTCGGGAAGCGCTCGGAGAGTCCGCGGCAGCGCGATACCGGTTCCTGACCGATGCATCGGCCACGGTGGTGCAGGCCGATCCTGTGAGGTCAGGTCAGGCGCTGACCGCGGTATTACAGCACGCGGCCGCCCTCGGACCGCGTGAGTCCCTCGTGGAAGTGCGGATCGGCGGGTCAGCGGCGCAGCCGCGGATTCGGGTGCGCGGTGGCATCGATCCGGGCAATACGCCCGGGGACGAATGGTTCACGGGCTGGCGCGGCGGCGAGACCGGCATGTCATTGCGCACGGCACGGTGCCTCATGAGATTGCAACGCGGTGATCTGGAGCTTGTCACCGGCAATCGTGGTGAATGGGAGCTCGTGCTGAGTTTCGCCGCTGACGGAGTCCAGGCTGAGGGGCCGGGCCGCGCCTCGCAGGCGCCACAGCGCGCCGAAGCGCCGCGATCCGACCCGATCGCGGCTCCGGTGGGCGAGACCATCCTGATCGTCGATGACAGCCGTGAAGTGCGGCGCGCTTATCGTGAGGCGCTCGTGGCGCTCGGCTATCGCGTGGTGGAAGCTGCGGATGCCGAGCAGGCACTCGGAGCTCTCGATGAGAACACTCCCGATGTAGCCCTCATCGACATTCATCTGCCGCGCATGAATGGCTACCGACTCGCGCAGGGGATGCGGGCGCGCGTCGGAGCCGCGATTTACCTGGTGATGCTGAGCGGGATGGCGCTCGATGCCGTCACACGCCAGCTTGCGCATGAAGCCGGCTTCGACGACTGCCTGGATAAGATGTCGGGACCTATCGCGCTGCGCGAGCTGCTCGCCGCCGGTCGCGGCAAAAAAAACAGTCTCGGAAACGGCGAGGGTTGAATCCGCGGACCGCAGCGAAACCCGAGTCCCTGCGCGCTTCCCTGCCGCGCCACCGCTCCGATTTCAGGGCCGTCCCTGGCCTGTCAACGCCTCTTCCGTGTGCTCAACGCCCGTCCCAGTCAAAATCCGGGATCCGTCGGAGACAACCGTTCGCCGCCCCGAGACTGTTAGGACGCGTCGGACCGGGTAGGGGCAGCTTCCCGGTGACGCCTGACGTATTTCACCTCTCCCAAAAACCGGTTGGCGCAACGTATTCGCTGGCCCCCGGGCGCGCTGACAGTATGCAGCCTGAAGACGCGTCGGCTCACGCCGATACGCGGGTCAGCCTCGTCCTACAGAACCTCGACGCTCTTGCCGGCGAATTGTTCCGACGCGGGATGGCGCACCGTGCTGACGGAGTTGACGGCGCTCGCTCCACATCATGGCGCGGCAGCCAATCCAGGGAGAGCATCGTTGAGACCATCCTTGAACGCCGTGCCGCAGGCCACCCCGAAAGTGATCGCCGATTCACCCAAGGGATTGGTGCCGGACGACGCACGGCCCACCCGTGAGCGGATCGACAGTTCCACCGCGCGGCGACAAACCGGACGCTCGGTCAGGCGCGCGCTGTGGATCGTGACGATATGCGTCGCGGTGGCGGCGTTGCGCATCGCACGGGAGCTGCTGGTCCCGATAGTGCTGGCATTGCTGATCACACTCGTGCTTTCGGGCATCGTCGAAGGCCTGCGCCGCTACCGCATCCCGCGTGCGCTGACCGCGGTGGTGTTGCTGGTGCTCTTCGGAGTTGCCGTCGGTGGCATGCTGCACGCAGTATGGACGCCTGCGCGGCAATGGATGGAAAGTGCGCCGCGGGTACTGCGCACGCTCGAGCACAGGGCGCGCCCGGCCCAGTCAATGGTGCGTCGGATCGATGCCATTGTCAGGCGCGCCAGCGCGCTGGCCGCCTCTGACCCGCCAGCCGGCGCTCCGCCCGCTGCGCCACCGACGACCGCGGTGTCGGCGATGGATGCGGTGGCGGGAACGAGCGGCGTAGTGGCCGCTCTCCTCATGGGGGCGGCGCTCACCCTGCTGTTGCTTGCGGCGGGGCCCGCGACGCTCGCGCGTATGACTGCGCCGGTTGCCACCGACGGACGGGCTGTCCACGTGTTGCGTGTTATCGGGGCCATCCGTCTGGAGGTTGGCCGCTACTACGGCACGCTCGCTGTGATCAATCTGCTGTTCGGTGCGATGACGGCACTCGTGATGTGGTTGCTCGGCATGCCGAATCCGATGTTGTGGGGTGCCCTCGCCGGTGTGCTGAACTTCATTCCCTATCTGGGATGTGCCACCACACTCGTAATCCTGACGCTCGTAGCCTTCGTGTCTTTCGATCGGATCAGCCAGACCGTGCTGGTTGCCGCGAGCTTCCTGATGCTCGCGGCCGTCGAGGGCCATATCGTCGAACCGATATTCCTCGGCCGCCGCCTCGATCTGAATCCCATCGTGGTACTGATGGCGCTGTGGGTTGGCGCATGGATGTGGGGCATTGCTGGGATGGTGGTGGCGCTACCCATCCTCCTCGCCACCAAGGTGGCGGCTGCACACAGCAACAACGGGGGTGCGGTGGTGCGCTTCCTCAGCCCGCCGCGCGGCCGGCGGGAACCCACCTGGCCAGCGCGGCTCACCCAGCCTCGCGGGTGACCGCTCTGCGCCGGCCGCGGCTGCCCGCGGGTGCCTTCACTCGAGCCACATTGCGAGCGGCGGGCGTGAGCGAATCCACGCGTCGATCCCGACGCAATCCCTTGAGACTCGCCTGACGCAGGAGTCCGTCTTCTGTGTAACCGCGGAACTCAACTTCGACCACCAGCTCAGGTAGCACCCAGACCGGTGTCGCGCCGCGCAGCTGCTGCCGCGTCGGTGGATTCTCGAGGCGCGGCGGCTCCGGGGCCCTGTGCAGGTGACGCAGCAATTCCGCGATGGTGTGCTCATCGAGACCCGTGCCGACCCGGCCACGGTAGCGCCACCGCGAGTCCCCGCTTGGCGCTCCGAGCAGCAGCGACCCGAGGCGCTCGCGCGCACCCTGACCTGCGGTGTACGCCAGCACCACGTACTCGTCGGAGTCGACGCACTTCACTTTGAGC
>Ga0126381_100005283_pt1 | contig 14188 bp, 9 predicted proteins | sample PanSoiMetPlot_28_FD_96465 | JGI IMG/M metagenome (GOLD analysis project Ga0126381, IMG submission 96465) | Tropical forest soil microbial communities from Panama - MetaG Plot_28 | ecosystem: Environmental > Terrestrial > Soil > Tropical forest > Bulk soil | place: Panama | collected 2016-02-17
CGGGCGGCCAGCTTACATGCGAAACAAGTGGAGCGAATTTCACCTTAACGGCCCGGGCACGGACGAATACGGCGGCCAATACATGGGCGGCGCGCAGTTTGGGTCATGGTATGGCGCTGGCGGGAGCGGCCGGTGGGGCCAGATCCACGCGTGGGACGCGATAGGCACGGTCTGCACGATCAAGCCGATGCGGGCCGTGTCGCAGCTGGTGGCGATTCCGGATTCCATGGCTGATGACGGGAAAACGTTGAGGATTTACGGATACGATGGGACCGGCAAATGGATCATTGACCAAGACGGCGAAGACGGATTTACGCTGACAGTAGATCACACCAAGCTGGTTCCGGACAAGGACACTGATCAGCAGGTGGCCCGGATCGAGCGGATCACCCGGGATGCAACCAGCAATTTTGTGAAGCTCTACGCCTTTGACGCCATCCAGCAGACCATTTCGGTGCTGCTGGGGTATTACTACCCGGACGAGACCGAGCCTCAATATTTCAGGATTAAACTGCCGCTAGACGCGCGCTGGATTCGATTGCGCTATCGCAAACGCACTCTCAAAGTCACCTCGGTCTGGCAGCCCCTGCATCTCTATTCACGGATGTCCATCATCACGATGGTGCGCTCGCTCAAGGCGCTGGAGAGCGACGCGTCCGGGGCGCAAGTGCTTGAGGAAAAAGCGGTCAAATTTTTAGACGACGACCAGAAGGCGCGCAATCCGGGCGAGGTTTTCCAGCTCCAGTTCAACGAAGATGCAGGGTGGTCTTCAAATTTCATTTGCTCGTGAAGGACGTTCATAACGATGCCATCCACATTAATTGCACCAGCTGAGGACGGTCCTTGGGGGAAGGGCGCGGACAGCTACCTTGAGCCGACACAAGTCGGCAAGGGATATTATCGGTGGGGGGTTAACGTTACCAACCGAGGCGGGATAGTTCGCACCCGGCCGGGGCTGAGCGTGATACCCTTTACGTGGGAGGGCAACCCGGGCCAAGTGCGGATAGAACCGCCCCCGCGCGGGATCACGGTTTTCACCGACAGGTTTAACAGAACTTATCTGGTGATCTGCGTCTGGCAGCAGATTTTCTATCTGCGATATCCGTTTGTGGGTGACTGGAAATGGATACCGCAGCTGACGTTTTATGGAGATGGGCCGGTCTGTTTCACCCGGTGCATCCAGAGCGTAAGCGAGGCCGCTGATGGTTCTTTGACTGATATTAATCCAATCCCAATTCTGATGATTCAGGATGGGGTATCACGGTGCGGCATGTGGGACGGGGATAGCGCGCGGCACCTTGACCCAGCCAAGGCAAAACCTTACGGCGGCCCCAGCGAAGCGCCCATTGGCCAGTGTGCGGAATGGAGCGGGAACCGCTACTGGGTGGCTGTGGGCAGCCGTGTAAGAGCGTCCAATCTTCTTAACCCGACCAAATTTACTGAAGAGAACCTGATTGGCGAGGGCGGTTTTCTGCAATTCCCGAGCAGGATCACCGCGATGGCGAACACGAGTGATTTTCGCAGCCTGCTGGTGTACACCGACTTTACCACGTCCAGCTTGCAGAGCTCGCTCTTGGACAGGACGCAATGGGCCACTTCCACCGGATTTCAGGCGGTGATTTTCCAAGGAATCGGCTGCGTCGGGCTCAACGCTATTACCACGCAGTGGGGCTTGAAATGGTGGTATAGCCATGACGGCCTGATCAGTCTGGATGAGGGACTGAGGGCTTATCAGAGTTCGAAGGTGACCTACCGGGACAGGGAAATGTCATGGAGCAAGGGCAATATTGCCACCGCGTTCAAAAACCAAATCGCGCTGGGTAGTTTTGAGAACCTACTTTTTGTCTCGGTGCCGAGCGGCGACATGTTTAACGCCCACACATGGGTAATGGATGAAGCGCCTCTGGACACGCAGACTTACTGGGGATTTTTCGGTCTGCCAGCGTGGAGCGGTGTATGGGAAGGGGTGCGGCCGGTGGCGTGGGCGACCGGGCCGGTCAATGGGGTAAACAGGACTTTCTGCCTGTCACAGGATTACCCAAGTAGCGGCTGGCCGTATTACTTGATGCAAAACAATGTCTGGGAAGCGGTGACCGACACGCGGGTAGATAACACCGTAGACGCGAGCCTGAACAAGGTTCAGCGGCCTATCAGTTGCTCGCTGGAAACCAAGCTGCTCGGTTACGATGGCAACTACAAATTTTTCCGTTTTGCGGAAATCTATCTCGACAACATTGAAGGCGAAGTGGATCTGACCGTTTCCTACGCGCCACGGCGCGGCGGTTACAAAGTGGTCTTGCAAAAGCACATCGTCTCGAGCGACTGGATCATTCAGAATCCCACGACTCAGATCCCGGTAGACGGAACACTGATTTTTGACGCTACCCGGCCGCAATCGCGCGTGGTGCGGACGATATCCGAGGCCAAGACCTACAGCGGGCCGAACAGTGGCGACGACGCTTTCCAGAGTGTGCAGACCAGCGCGAATGTGCCTTTCCCGCGACAAAAGGACTACGCGTTTTCGGTTCTGGTGCAATGGACTGGGCGAATGTCTATCGCCAGTGTGCGGGCTTATTTTGACGCTGAGGAACAGGAAATAGAAGGCATCGCGGAGCAAAACGAGACGACCGACAGGTTCGTGGATATAAACGGTAAGAGCATGATCGGAAGCACTCTCACGCCTTATATCGTTGATCAATACTCGATGACTCGTTACAGCAACACAATAACCGGAACCGCGATGCTGGGGACGGCGTCCTTGTGGGTTGATCCGCAGTATTCATCAATGGCTTAAACAAAAATGGCTAACGACGTTCCTATTACAATTACTGCTGGAACGCTCCCATCGGGCGCGGTCTACAACGCGCAGACTTATTTTAACGCTATCGCGGCGCGAATGTCGGCGAGCGTTTCCGGGGGAAACGTTATCTGGGGACAACTTGGCGGAGGCAAGCCCACCGGGCCGTTGGCCGGGAATGCCAGCCAGTCCGGGCTATGGTTTGGAAGCGCGCTTGGTGGCAGCGGTTACTTTAACGCGTGGAACGTGGCTGCGGCGACCTATCTGCCCATCCCTGTTGTGGCCGGGGCGTATGTGAACGCCACCCTGCGAACGACCCAGATCGTGTGCGGAGCGATGACCGGCAACTGGACGGTCACCACGCCAGACGCTGGCGGGACAATGGCGCTTTTGAGCGACATGATTCAGATGCTGGGCACCCAGACTCCGAGCGGGACTACGGTCCAAGTTGACTGGAACAATCGCGCGTCTGTTTATGTCGTGATGACGGGTAATATCACCATCACGGCATTAAACGCCAAGGACGGCCTGATAATGGATTTTTGGCTGGAGAATCGCAGCGGCACCAGCACTTACACGCTTAACATGCCGGGCGTGGAATGGCCCAGCGGCGGAGCCGTTCCCACGTTGAGCGCCGGGGTGAGCGGACAGCGAGTCATAGACCATGTCCGTTGTTATCATACTGGCGGCTATTTGTTTGGGGAAATGGTTGCGAAAAACTTCCAGATAGCAACGGGCGCTGACACCAGCATTCCCGCTCCGCTGTATGTGACAGGCTTAGGCAACCAGATCACCGTAACCATGAACTCTGTGTTGACAGGCGCGTCACTTAATGTGGCTGGTTTCTCGGTTTTCAAGAACGGGGCTACAGATCCTATCAGCTCCGCGTCATGCAACGGCCAGACTGTAACAGTGGTCGTGGCTAACAAAATGTTGGATACCGACACGGTTACCATCAGATACAGCGGCACCGACATGAAATCGATTGCCGGGAACACGGTGCCTGCATTTGGCTGGCTTACGGTGTCAATAGTAGGCGGCGGCGGCAACGGCGGCGGCATCCACAACGACGTCGGGCCAACAGGAATAGCGAAATCACCAGTATGAGAGAACAAATTCGGTTCGGGTTGATACGGACACCAGAGGAGTTCGAAGAGCTGAAAAAGTTCGCTAAATCCTTTGATCATCACGTTGGGGAGGACTCGCTTCTGCCGATCTACACGGCAAGGCGCGGCGGACAATTGATCGGTTATTTCAACGTGCTCATGCACCCAATTGCCTGCCCGGCCATAGACCCTAACCGGTGCACTCCGCGCGATTTTTATGAACTGGTGCAATACGTTAAAAACTTTTTCTGTATGAACTCGATTAGCGCTCACTTTCCAACCGGCACATGTTTCATGGCGTTCCCGTTGGAGCCAAAGGTGGAGCGGGATGTGCTGGATAAATGCGGATTTGTGGCCACGAAAAAGGAAATCTGGCAGGCGATTTAGGAGGAAAGGAGGGCAGTAGTCATTGGCGGAGTTTTTGGAGGAGGCGGCGGAAGCGTGACAGCGCCCAAAGCGCCAAAGCCGCTCCAGATCAACATAGGCCAGATGGAGCAGGAGATGACTGCTGCCGATCAGGCCGCCTACGGCGCGGCCGACGCCTACATGAACAAGTATTACCCGGCGCTGACGCAGGGCCGGGACAGGATGATCCAGCAGGCTTACGAAGCGGCCACAGGCCCACTTAACCCGACCTTGGAGAATACCTTTGTTAACACGGCCAATATGCAATCGGCCAATGCCCTTGGAGGCGGCAATCAGAGTTTTGGGCTGGGCAAGGGGAGTCTGGCCCGCAACGCGGCCGCAGCCAGCGTGGCGAGCAATGAGCAGGGCTACCAAGATTACAACCGATCGCTCTTTGAGGGTCTCAACAGCCTGTATGCGCCGCGCAGTTTTGGAATGACTCCTGAGGACGCGGCTAACGTCTTCACGTTTAACAACACCCAGATGAACAATTACTTGCAGCAACAATACCAGCTGGACGTCAACGCCTATTACCAGAACCAAGGGCTGGCGGCGCAACAGGGAGCGGCCGGGACAGGCCTGATAGGCGGTCTGGCGAGCGCCGCGATTAGCGGCGTTATTGCCTACTAACCACCAATACTATATATATATGATGACGCGACTTGACCGGACGATTGGGAGGCTGACCGAGTGGCTCGAGCGGTTCGATCAGCCCGTCGTCATGTCGAGTTTCGGCAAGGACTCCATGGCGATGTTGTTCGTCATTTTCCGGATCATGGGGAAAAAGATCCCGGTGATCTATCACGGTGTGCCGTGGAAACCGTGGAAGAACGACTTCGCGCAGAGCATCATAAAGCTGTGGCAGCTGGAGTGTTACGATTATCTCCCGCTCATGAGCGGGATTAAGGTGAAACCCGAGCGGCTCGAGATCGTTAACCGTTACCAGATGGGCAAGGAGGCGATTGACATCCCGGTGAACGTGCTTCCGCCCAATGAGAAGTGGTTCATTGCTCCAGCGGTTCCAGCCGTGCAGTGCGGCCTCAAAATGCTGGCACGACCAAAGGGAGGGATTTTTTGGCAATGGAACTTGTGTCTGATCGGGCACAAAGATTGCGACGTGGATCAGTTCGACGGGCCGGTGCCGCTAAAGAGCGATCTGGTGGAAATGGAAGGGATGCCAGCGCTCGGGTTTCCGCTCAAAGAGTGGAGCGACGAGGAGCTCTGGGATTTCATCGAACAGCGGCGCGTTCCTGTGCAATATGGGACGCGCTACATCGAGCGGAAGGAGATCGATTGCAAGGATTTTTCAAATGATTGGATTGAAGCCTGCACCGCATGCATCGATCCGCGCAACCCGGACAAGGTATTTTGCCCTTTGGTTGAGCGTGAGATCGACAATGTTTCCGGCGGAGTAGTGAAGTTCCAAGGAAAACCATCCTATGTCGGTGAGCGCGATGAGAACTAAAGCACAAAAGCGAGTGGCAAAAGGCCGGTTATGAAAGGAGGGCAGTAGTCGTGGGGGGAGTTTTTGGAGGTGGCGGTGGCGGCGGTAGCCCGCCGAGTCCGCCTAAACTTAAACAGGTAGACACGAGTCTTGGCGGCCCGCTTTGGACGACCGCTGCCAACGCCGGTCAGCAATGGGCGAACCTGATGCGTGGCAGCTACGGACTACAGCCAGCCACCGCAGCCGCCCCGGCCAGCTGGGAGGCGAAATATCTTGGCCCGGGCGCGCTGGCGCTGATGGGGCAGGCACAGAGACCTTTTGTAGGCCAGCAAGATCCGCAGGTGCAGGGAGCGCTCAAGACGGCCTTTGGTCGCGGCTACAATCTGGGCTCAGATCCCTATCAGATGGCGCAGCAACTGGGGCAACAATTTCGAGCGCCTCTGGGGCAACTGGAGCGCAACCAACAGTTCGCAACCAGCCTGCTTAAACAATGGCAACCGCCCAACCTGACCCTGACCGGGGAAGATCTTCTGAACGTCAAGATGCAGCAGATGGCCCAGAACCAGCGGGCGCAACAACAGGCGCTGGAGGCGGCGATGGGTGCGTCAAATGTGGCGGCACAACAACAGGCGGCGGCATCGGCAGCCGGGATCGGCGCGCTAGGCAAGGTAGGCCAGAGCGCGATCAGCTCGCTGACCAGCCCGACGCTCCAATCTGGAGGCTATTATCAATCGCCGCTGGGGCTTCTGTTTGGGGGCGGGGGCGGGCTGCCGAGCGGAGCTACTGACACGTTCAGCGGAGACGTTTATGGGGCCGGGACCGACGTCTCCTCAGCGCTGGGGCCGTCAATGGAAGGAGCTTATGGCGGTGGCGGAGGAAGCACATTCGGGAGTTAGCTTATGCCATTCGATAAAGGAAACGATCTTTGGAAATCAGTCACGCGGAAAAGCCTTAAAGAGCGCTTTGAAGCGAAGTTTGTGCCCGAACCAAACTCAGGATGTTGGCTCTGGACTGGAATGACGCATTTCGACAGAGGCTACGGCCTGATCAAGCTTAGGGGAAGCCAAGCGCCGCCGGAAGGAGCACACCGAGTCTCTTGGCAATTATACAGAGGCGAAATTCCAGAAGAAATGTGTGTTCTGCATCGGTGCGACACGCCATTGTGTGTGAATCCGGATCATCTATTTTTAGGGACTCATAGAGACAACAATCTGGATATGCGCGCGAAAAGGAGGGAACGGCCGCCCTTTGGCGAACGACATTGGAACGTAAAATTGACCAGTGATCAGGTCAGAGAGATTCGCGAGACCGTCGGAACTCAGGCAGCGATAGCAAGACAATTTGGAGTGGCTCAATCTCAAATTAGCCGCATCAAAAACAACAAACAACGAACCAAGGAGGCTTCGACGTAAGTCGTTGATAATCAACTGCCTTTTGATGTATTACCTTCTCACCGTCTCGTATTACCACAGGTTCAATTCGCGCAGATCCCGTGGGGCGAATACGCGCGGCTAGCGGCTGCGAACGCCCGGCTTCGTTACGAGGCATTGATGAAGGGTCTGGACTCGATCTTAAGCGCTGCAGATCCAGTTAACATCGCGCAACGGCGACAGGCGCTGGCGGAGATGCAGTTTGAGCAGCAATATGGGTTTCCGTTAAAGCAAGCACAGGCGCAGTATCAAATGGCAACGCTCCCAATGCGGCTGGCATTTTTCAAAAAATACGGATACGAGATGCCAACCACGCCGGGTGGGTTAAAGGAGATGCGGGAATTGCAGAACCAAGATGAACAAGCAAGACGTCACGCTGGGTTTAGTGAGGATGGCGGCGGTGGCGGTGACGGGACAAAACCGGGAACAGAGTATACTCAAGGACAATACGAGAGAGCAATCTCGCCGGAGGTTCATGACATAGCGAGCAGTCTCCTAAGTCCAAGTGAACAACCTGCGGTTCCGACTCCGGTTGTTCCCCAGATTTATCCGCAAACTGGTGGCGAGGAAGGTCAAACCACGACCACCGACGTGACTACTGCGCCGCCGAACCTAGCCTATAACGAAGAGGAAGAAGGAGCCGAATATGGCTGAAGAGGATGACGTCATCACAAGTGCTGATGATCCACGGCTGCCGATAAATCAACCCATGAGGGGCATACCTCCAGCGGCAGAGGAGCAGCCCGAAGGAGATAGAGTATTAACATACCAACCGGCAGAAGCAGAGCAACCGGAGGAAGCTGAACCTGACGAGCGCACATTGACGTATCTGCCACCCGAGAATCGTGATCTGTATGATATCCGCGCCCGTCATGCGCTTGAGTTGGAAACAGACCCCGAAAAACTGGCTCGACTCTATAATCTCACCCACAACGAGGTAGGCGGCCAAGGGCCGGAAGCGCGTCAGGCATTCATCGAAAGTATCTTTAATCGAGCCAATGCGCGCAATGCGACTCTGGGTGAAACAATCAGTGACCGCCATTATTATCCGTCTGAGAGCTACAGGCCAGCATCGGTGACGCAACAGGATCTGAATGATTATCGTTCAATACTCTCCAACGTCATCAATGGAAGCAATATCAGCCGTTACGCGACCGGCAATGCATCTGGCGCAGTAGGCTTTAATGGCGGGCCGCAGGTTTACGCCGCTGGCGGTGAACGCTTCGGAATTGAGGGGCCAGATCAAGGCTGGCACGATCGTCTCTCGGCAGTAGAAGCGTCAAGACTTACCGGCAAAGATCCAACGCAAATCACACACGCCGACATCAATTCAAGAATTCAGGAAGTCCCGCAGCGGGCGTTAGTCGCTGGCGAACCGACTACAGCGAGTGTGGAATACGCGCAATCGTCGGAACCGCAGTCGTCCGCCATCACTGAGCCAGTCGAAGAACCGAGCACAACAGAGGCTGGAGCTGGAGTCGGCGGCGGTGCAGGCTTTGGGGACGTTGTCACCGGCGACTTTTCTCTTCCAGATCCGGCTCATTCAAAGCGTACAGGGACGCTTCCAGATGGCACTCGAATCTACGACAACGGCGCAATCAAATACCACCCCAGCACAGACACGCTGGAGTGGACTGTTGGCGGTAGGACTTTCATACAGAGTGGCAAATATGGAAAGGTCATGAGCTTTAAGCCGGACATTCGCCGCGATCAGGAGACTGGGGAATTTTACAATTTTTCCACCGGTGAAAAGGTGGATGTTCCCGGTCAATCGCCTGCTTTTGACAGACGACTAAGCACCGATGACAACCTGAAACGGCTTTCGCCACGAGATCAAGCGATGGTGGATCTGGCTTTAAATTATCAGATGCCGATGACAACGCGTTACGGCCGGATGAACCCAACCTTCGAAAGGTTGCTTCCCTACATTAAAGCCGTAGATCCAAGCATCGATCCTCGAACTTACCAAATCCGGCAACAGACGATGCTGGAGATGGCGAGCGACAAAAATGGATCAATGGGACAGCGATTAAACTCGTGGAACCAAGCGTTGATCCACGCTGGCGCTCTTTGGGATTTGGCGCAGAAGCTTCCAGAAAAACCATTCAGAAGCGCCAATGAATTACAAAATTGGGTCAACACGAACCTCAAAGGTCTACCTGCTGAGAAGACGTTTAACTACCTATCTCATTTTGTGTCCAACGAAATGGAACGAGGGGCCATTGGTGGGACGCCAGCTGTCACCTCTGTAGGCAAGCTGGAAGAACAGCTTAACGCAGCAGATTCAAAAGCGCAGATCGAAAGCATACTCAAAAATGCAATGGCTCAGATAATTGGAGGCGGACTGGAGCGAGTTAACGGCGCTTACAAGCGCAACATGGGCACGGATTACCCTACCTCCAAATTAATATTTCCGGAGGCTGCCGATTCACTGAACAAATTCGGGATTCACAGCATTGCTGGTCGAGACATCAGCGGAATGCAGCAAGGCGGTGCGGCCGCCCAAGCCGCCATCGATCCGATCGAACAGGAAGCCAGACAAACTTTGAATGACGCTGGAAGGGTAGTAGACCAAGGCTCGCTCCAGCGAACAATGGCTAAGATCAAAGCGCGAAACGCGCAAATGGCGACGCCTACACCAACGCCGACTCCGTGATCACATGCCAGATGGGCCACAAGTTGATGTTTCGAATGAGGCAACGGCCGCGCCGACTCCGACTCCCGCCCCCCCTCTTGTATCAGCACCGCCCGCGCAACCGCCAGCCCCGCCAGTAGCCAAAGCACCAACGGTTGACGTCAGCGATGAGGCAGCTGTGCCCCCGAGAGTTGATGTTTCAGATGAGCAGTTAACTCCCGAAGCGCTGCAAACAGCCGGGCAGCAGCACGCAGCTAATATTGCCTCTGGTGATGTCCATGCGACTTTGGACGAAGCGAAAAATGCCAACTTGGCCGGGATGGGTGGCCGCAATTACTACGAACGAGTTTGGGATCAGTTAAAACAGTTACCGGATGAAAGCCTTAAAGCATTAGCCGCCCTCCGCGATAAAGCTGCAGCGCTGTACTATTCCGATCCCAAGGTCGTATTGCAAGATGCTGGGAAGTACATCGGCCAATACGTCGGCCAGCAATGGCAGCAAGCCAAGGAGCACCCGTTTCTAACTCTGGCAGAAGAGGCGCTTCCACCGAACATGCGGCCGTCCTCTTTAGTCCCGCTGGAAACCGGAACGGCAAAATTAGTGGGCGGTGCTGGGGCACGCGTAGTCGAGCATGTACATAATGCGCTACAAATGCCTCCCGGTTACGGCGGTGAGGAAGTGACTCCAGAGGCGACGAAAGAATACAATGAGAGTCAGGCCAAATGGGCTGGGTGGGCAGATATCGTAAATGGGGTGATCAACCGAGGCTCAGATGAGGTTGCAAGAGCAACGGGTCAAGATCCCAAGAGTCTGCAATACCAAACTGTCGAAATGATTCCCGGTTTTTTGCCTATCGGCGGTGGCGAATTCCTTAGCTCAGAAGGGATTGCTAAACTGCTCTCTCGAATGGCGCAGGCTGGTAGCCCAGTAGTTAGGGCTGGCTTGGCAGCTACGCCTGAAGTCGCCGTTGGAGCAGCCACGTATGCAGCGGCGCACGCTCTGCATATACCAGCTCCACTAATTGAGGCTGGAGCAGCGATGACTGGCGTTTCACTAACGAGGCGAATCCCTGCGGCGATCGCGAAAAACATTGCGAAAAGGCTCGGTGAAATGGCTCCTGCCGAGGTGGCTGGGAACGTGAAACTGACATTAGACGCCCCTAATGGAGTGCGGGCGCTTGAGGACTGGCAGAAAGTAGTCTCGGAAGCAATCAATAAGCGCAGTGATCAGGTGCAAGGCTTGATGCGGAAGCTCGATCCAGAGGATCTGGGTGACCTGAACGCCAGAAGGCCAAACGGCGAATATCTATACGACGCCGAAGATCTCTCAGGGACAGCCAAACAGATCAGGGCGAAGCAGCAAGAGATCGATGATCTGACGAAGAAGTTGGATCAGTCTGTCAAGCAGACCGAGTTTCGTAAATGGACAAACGCCACCGGAGCGTATGTGGCTAACATAGCTGCGAATACCGCCATTGCTGGTGGAATTGGCGGAGCTTTCGGGGCTCTTGCGGCTCCTACTGGGCAAGGTGCACAGGGCTTCGCCAGCGGCGCGATGTTTGGCGGGTCGATTGGTGCGGCGCTCTCGCCATTTGCTGCTTACTCTGGGATGCACAACCTGCGCCTTTCTCGCGCGCGAGCGTCGTTGATCGATGCTGGCTCCAGAGGCTTCGACATGTCTTCGTTGGAAGGTGTCCCTGATGAGTTAAAGAACCGAACCTTGATAGCTAATGGGTATGCTCGCGCAATGGGCGGACAGATCAAGGTAGTTGATCCCGCCATGACGCCCGATTGGCCGGGTGCAGTTCCTCAATTGGGCGAGCCCGAAGTTGCCCCGACGATGATGCCGCAGAAAGCGATGCCAGCAAATGGTTTCATCGATGAGGGCAGCAATACGCTTTACCTGAATAAGAATGCTCTGGGCGAAGGCACAGCATATCACGAGCTACGGCACTTAATGCAGCGATTTACCGGGCAGATGCTTCGTCTAAAATCACCAGAAATCATGGAGCCATTCGAACAGGCGTATGCCGAGGCTTCCGGAAATCGGAGGTTCAATCTGCAGGCTGAAATGGATGCCGAGATCGGGCGTATCGCTATGATGCACACGCCGCTAGAAGCGTTTTACGGTGGTAAACGGCCCGGCGACGTAGTGGCGAGGATGGCTCGCGGAATCGCGGACTATTTCGTGCCTGAGAGACGGGGGCTCAAATACGATGACACGTTGAAGGTGCCTTACACGAGGGCCGACATCGAGAAGATTCGTGATCAAATGTTTGATCTCGGGCCGCGCGTGGAGGCGCGTCGTTTCGTGGAGCCAGTGATTGAAGGCGCTCCTCCTGCAGCAGGTGCGCCGCCAACTGGTCCGCCTACTGGTGGAGGAGCTGCGCCGCCGCCGACAGCTCTCTCAGGCGGCGAACAACAGGTGTTGCAGAATGTTCTGGCTGGCAGCCGGAGGCTCGGCGGAGTCGGCGCTAGTCCCAGCGACGTCGGCAATGCCATCGTGGCGGCAAAGCAGGCCGGGGTCGAGGTTAACGAATCCAATATTCTGAACATGGTTTTGAATCAGGCTAATGGCAGAGATCCCTTTCATGGCATACTTCCGCCAGAAACAGCCGCTCCGCCGCCAGAAACCGCGCCGAAAGTGCCAGTAACGCCCGCTGGCGTGACAGTAAAGCCGCCTCCGGTGACAGAAACGGCCCCAACGGTGACACATCCAGACTATAGTACTATTAGGTCTCAGGCCGAGGATGCCATGCGACAAAAGCTGGCCGGGTCAAAGGCCAAGGATGTTGAGGCCCGGATCGGCCGGGCGGGGCTGGAGGCTGCCGCTCAGGCTCACGCACAGGCGGTAGGCCCGGACACAGACTTAATCACATGGCGCACCGATAAATTCGGGAAATCAAGTATCTGGGGAACACGCGCGGATCCACGCGATCCGTTTCACCAGCTGCTCATTGATCGGGCGAATCTCTCTCCAGAAGCGAAGACCAATCTGAACGACCTTGAGGCCAACATGGGTCGCGCCATAGCGGTCGATTACTCTCACGCGCCGGGCGAGGGAGAGGGCGTGACGCGCGCTGAACGCGAGGCTGCCCGCGCTGAAGCAGGCGCGCCAGAACGCGTGGCAGGCGAGGTCGCGCGCGAGAAATTGACCAAGTCATTTGTGCCTACCGGGATCAGGTATTCTCCCAAGTCGAACGTATTCATGGTGGATGGGTTCAGTCCAGACAAATTGCTGGGCAATGCCAACGTGGTGATCGACTGGGCAAAGGATCAAGGCAAACGGACCTACGCCGATGTAAACGATCCACTGCTTGCCCAGCACATCCAGCAACTGACCGAAAACCACCAGAATGGTTATACCGGGGCAGGGAAACCGATCAAGGGGACGGCGCTTACCCCGGTGGAACAGACCCCGGGCTACGAGCCGCACGTCATCCCGCGCGATTATCTCGACCAGATCAACGTGATGATGGGCAACGATACCGCCAAGACCGGGGTGAAAGGCTTAAGCCCGGAGCAGGCCGAGAAGCAGCTCATGGCGAAACAAAACTCGCCCTATTTCGATCCAACCACGGGCGAAACCAACAAGGTGAGATCGCAAATGGGCGAGCGGGCGAAGGAGCTTTCGCCTGTTTATGAGACGCTGCGGCCTGAACTGATCGACAGAGTGCGGCAGGCACCGGTGGAAGACGAGCAGACGCTGCGCCCCAGCGGGTTCACCGGTGACCGTGGCCAGTTTGGGCTAAAAGGGCTGCCCCGCCAAGAGTTCGTGGCGGCCGGGCTCATGCCAGCGACGGGTCTAAAGCCGGAATATCGAACAGACGAAGCTTCGGCGCGCGTATCTCCGAGCGGTTACATCAGCAACTTATTCGTTAGGCCCGGCGCTCGGGGGATGGGAGAAGGAAGCGCGCTAATGCGACAGATCATGGTTGACGCGGACAAAGCTGGCACCTCGCTTAAATTGCATATCGGCGAACAACGCGATGATCTTCGTGGCTTTTATGAACGTCTCGGGTTCAAGGAAACTGGCCGCGATCAATTCGGAATTCGATACGAACGGGAACCGCAAGCACAGGCTCCGGCGCAGCTCATGCCTGCGACAGGTTTCTACACCAAGAGCGGCCAGATCGTCGAGCAAAAGATGCCAAATGCGGCCGATTCCGAACAGGTGAAAGCGCTCCTGCGCAACAACGGCGTTGGCAAGAACGAGATGGAATGGCTGGGGCTAAACGATCTGCCCAAGGGGAAAATGACCAAGGACGAGATGCGCCAGTGGATCGACGCGCACACGCCGGAGATCAGCGTGACACAGTTGGGCGGCGATCCGATCCTCCTGCACAACCAGGGCGGCAACAAAAACCACGC
>Ga0126381_100005284_pt1 | contig 14185 bp, 7 predicted proteins | sample PanSoiMetPlot_28_FD_96465 | JGI IMG/M metagenome (GOLD analysis project Ga0126381, IMG submission 96465) | Tropical forest soil microbial communities from Panama - MetaG Plot_28 | ecosystem: Environmental > Terrestrial > Soil > Tropical forest > Bulk soil | place: Panama | collected 2016-02-17
GCCCTGGTCTCTCGATGGGTCGCTCTTTGTGTCGCGCCGGTCACCTGTGTCGCCAGCAGCCTCGCTGATCTTAGCAGGCGTACCCCCTTTCGGCGTGATTGTGACATCCTTCGCCGGGCCCTCCGCCGACCGCAAGGTTCTGTTCGCACCCGCATCCTCAAGCGCTTTGACGGTGCTGGCGATCGCGTCCTGCAGTAGCTGCAGCTTGTTGCGTACCACAGTCTCGGCATTTTTATAGCACTGTCGCTCATAAATCAGTCGCGTCGTCTCCGGAATAGCGCCCAGCAAGCGGTCCGGAGGAGGGATTTCGCAATCCGGTGCGCTTTGGCGCTCGAGCAGTTCCGGGCCCGGAAGCAGGACTCCCTTCGCGACCTCTGCCTTCGCCGCGGGCTTGGATTGGCTCACGGCCCAACTCTGCGCCAGCGTCACCGTGGTAAGGAGGGAGATGCCGAGCGCGCCCATCAGCATGCCTCTGACCATTTTGCGTCCGAGGAGTGGGCGACACATTGGACCAGGACTTGCGCGCTGGCGCCCCTGCAACAGCAAGCGCGTTGCCGACGCGACGCAAACCGTACTTACAGTCGTAGGAATTGTCGCCACCTCCTCATCAAATTAGAGTGCGTCTCACTGTGCCGGCGTCTCCAAGATGCGTGCCGGCGTCCCCAAGATGCGCGCGCAGCAAATCGCATTTTGCCAATACGCCGCGAGGAACAGGGTGGAGTAATTGTCGAGCGGGACTTTGACGGCACGGCGGCTGTCAGAGGGCGTTGATTGGATATTGTGGAGGCGACCACTAATGCGCTGACTGGCAGCGGTTCAACGCCTGACCTTTTTCGCGCACGCTAATCTGCGCAGTGGGCCTGATGCACGATAACTTTCCGATTATTTCAGCATGTCAACGGATACCATTTGCTTCAGAACCTTGCCCGGAACGCGTGTCCGGTACAGGGTTAGCTTTTGTCGCTTCCGGTAGATTCGTGTGCGAAGGGGCACCTCTGCCTCGGCGTTTCCGTTGTTCCGGCCTCTCTGCAAAGGATCCGGATTGAGGCTTAGCGCAGGTCTTGCTGACCCAATGGTAAAGCCGCGTCTTGCTGATCTAGGCGGCACGATGCTTTCGGGCGCGTCAGCAGAGTTCGGTCAATTGTCGGCCGAAGAAGCCAAAAAATGGGGCAAGGTCGTGAAATTCGCAGGCATCAAACCAGAGTGATCCCTGGTGGAAGGTCGCTTCGCATCCCCCATCGCCATAACTAAAGACTGGCCTCATCGCGACTTTAGATTGCGCGCGAGCATCACCGCTGCAGCATCGGGGGCGCCTCGTCGCGTCACGGGCATTTGGTTCCCGGCTTGGAGCATCAGCTCGTTCATCACGCTTAGGATCTGCTCGTCCGATTGGAGCACGCCGGCGCCATCGAAGTCCTGGCGAATTTTGCTGAACACATCGCTGCTCTCCGGATCAAGGGTGCTCACAGCAAGGGCATCTGAATAGACCTCGGCGCTCCGGCCTGTGATCCCCAATTTTTCGGCAGCCCACATGCCAAGGAGCTTGTTGCGGCGAACCGTCCTTTTCAAGTCGTCCGAGCTGGTCATTCGAATATCCCACGACCGTACGCGAGGCGCGGTGACCTTTCAATTGTGGCCGTCCATTAATGTCCCCAGGCTGGGTCCGCCGATCTCCCGGGGACTGGCGGAGGTCTGTTATCCGTCAGTTCGGCAATTCTTGACCTGGGTCACCTTGATTTGGATCAAGGCCGGGCCGACGCCGGCCAGTGGAATGGCATCGCTAAGGCTTTGCGGCATATCGCAAATGGGGGCGAAAAGCGGAAGTCGCCATGCCTACTCGATGAGTTGATCTGGACGGCAAGGGAAGCCCAACACCCGCTCACTTGTTCCGGATCGACTTGACAATGGCCGCGATCGTCTGCTGCGGCTGTTCTTCCATGACCCAATGGCCCGAGTTCGTAATGACACCACCAGTCACATCGCTGGCGACCAGACGCATGATTTCGGCCATTTGCATCCCGAAAGAGTGATCGCCGCCGAAAGCGAATACGGGCATTGCCAATTTGCCCTTCTCCGCAAGCAATTTGTTGTCGGCCGCATCCTGCGTGAACGCCGCGAACTGATTAAATGCGGAATGCATCGCGCCGGGGCGTGCATAGAGTCGCGCATAATGACGCCGCGTTGCCTCGTTGATCGACTTGGGATTGGCGGAAAGCTCATTCCAGAACCGGTCCAGGTAAATGCGTTCGCGGCCCTTGACCAGCCGCTCGACGTCCGGCCCGCGGAAATTGAAGTGCCATAAAGCCGGGCTGCGGATTATTTCGTCCCAAGGGCCTATGCCGGGCAGCGGCGCGTCGATAATGACCCAGCGTGACACACGCGTCGGAAACTCTGCCGCAAGCGCATAGCCGACCATGTTGCCGATGTCATGCGTGACGAGAGCGGCCTTCTCGATCTTGAGCGTGTCCATCACCTGCGCGATATCGTGAGCCTGGGTTTTCTTATCGTATCCGCTTTGAGGACGTGACGAGAGACCCATGCCCCGCAAATCGGGGACCACCAGGGTATGGTCCTCAACCAAGACCGCCGCCACGGGCGCCCACATGTCACCTGTGTCGCCAAAGCCGTGCAGCATGACAACCGCTGGTCCCTTGCCGCCGACGCGAGCATGGATCGTCGCGCCGTTAGCTTTGATCCTCCGGTTTCGAAAACTCGGCGGAAACGCCCCCACCTTCGCGGACGACGGCACTGCTGGCCCTCCAATTGAGCTGCCGCAGTGTATCGCATCGGGAGGGATCAGTCAGGCCTGCAAGGAGGCGTTGCAACCGAACCGCCCCCAACAACCGACATTTGAGATGCCGGATCGGCGGCGACGGGCCAATGGACTTGTATGGGATGACTGCAAGGACAATCGAAAGCAACCGTCAGGTCGACGCCCGCGGTGCCGCAAACGTACCGTTCGGTTGATGGAAAATCACCTCGTGCACCGTCCCGTCCGCGCGCCGGCGAAATTCCACGCGGAAACCCGCAAGCTCGGCGATGACGAAGCTGCACCCCAGGTAGGGGACGAGCTTGTAGGTTGGCTGACTCCCGGCCGTTAACATCAGCTGTCCGTCATTGTCCTGTGCGACGACGATGGTCATCTGCGGGCGGCTAAAAGTACCGACGCATTCCTTGCGGAAGGCCAAATCCAGGCAGTCGCCGGCCGGTTTGCGCGCGAAAACGACGTCCTTGGCCAGCGGCTCCAACGGGGCCGACAGCGACGTGATGTTTCCTTCGCGGTCGGTAAAAAACGAGATGGCAAGCCGGTCAGGCAGCAGGCGCTCGGGCGCTTCAGGGAGCTCGAATGTATCGTAGTGACGATGCGCGAGCGGCGCCGACATACCGCGATACGCCCATTGCAATTCGTCGCCGGCTTGCGCGATGCTCATCCGGCCATAGCCGGGATGCTCGTAGTCGCCGACATAGTCGGAAAGGTCGTGGCTCGGGCGCGTGTCCTGGCGCCGGAAGGCTTTGTGCGCCCGCCGATCCACGTCACGCTGCGCCAAGGCCTTGCGACGCCGCTCGCGAAGCCGATCGAGCCAGGGGACTGGCTCCTTGCCGCAGGTCCGGTCGAAAACGTGGTTGGCGAGAATGCTCGCGACCGGGTTGTCGCCTAAATTGGTGAACACGGCAACGCCGATCCCGTGGTCGGGCAGCATCGTCAGCAGAGTGCTCCAGCCGATCCAGCCACCGCCGTGGCTAACCACGCGCTCGCCCCGATAGGTCTGCGCGCCGAAACCGAGGCCGTAATGCGCGTCGCCGAACTCGGCGAATTCGGACGCGGTGACATACACCCGTGGCGTATGCAACTCTTGGATCAGCGTCGGTGACAGCAGACGTTGCCCGTCGAAAGTACCGTTGTCGAGATGAAAGCGCAGCCAGTTCGCGAGACTCGCAATGGAGGTGTTGATCCCGCCCGCGGGTATGGTCCGGATCGGGTAGAGGTTGGCGCGCAGGCGCGTATCGCCGTCCATCGTGTATGGCGCGGCGGCATCGGCGGTTGCCGCGAGTTCCTCCGCCGTGAAAGTCACCGTCATGCGCAGCCTGTCGGTCAGCCGCGCGCGCGTGAATTCCGTCCAACTCCGGCCGCTGACGCGTTCGGCCACCATGCCGGCGACCAGATAACCGAGGTTCTGGTACTGAAAGGTGCTGCGGATATCCGCGCTTGGCTCCAGATAGCGCATCGCCGCGAGCATTTGAGGCGGCGACAAGTCTCCCGGCAGATGAATCCAGTCGTGCCGCGGCAGGCCGGAATGATGGCAGAGCAGATCGCGCACCGTGATGCGGTCGGTCGCGACCGGGTCATGCAAGCGAAATTCCGGAATGTAGTCGCGCACCGGCTTTTTCCAATCAAGCTGCCGCTCGTCCACGAGCACGGCCAATCCGGTTGATGTGAACGATTTCGTGATCGAGCAGATCATGAAATGCGTGTCGGTGGTGAGCGGCAACCTGGCCTCCGCGTCCCGGTCACCATAGGCCTTCAGCAGGGCTACGGCGCCGCTCTGTACAACGGCGATCGCCAGTCCGGGAACTTTCCACTCGCTCATCGCTGACGCGACGAGTGAATCAAGTTCGGATACAAAATCGGTGTTCGATGCGCTATGCGCCACGATTGGGGACACCATGAGAGGTTCTCTCCTGCTTTCAGGTGAACTCGTCGAGCGCCCTGCGATAAAGCCGGATGACGCCTAACCGCTGAAGAGGATTTCGGCGGCCTGATGTGCCCGGACGCGCGGGCCGGGAATGCCCCCGCGATGTGGCGCCATCATTTATCGGATCCCGGAAGGCTGGCCTAGCGGGCCGCCCGTCCAAAGAACGGCCCGTAGCACCTTAATCCCGCACGCCGTTGCTTATCCTCGATCACATCGGGTTGTCGACCTCATAGTCTGACGTTCTGCCACTTCACCTGTTTCGGCGGGCGCTTTCTTTTTTGCTCATTCTTGTGCCGCGCATCTTGTCCACGATCCGACCATGTTGATAGGCTTAGCTCGGGGGAGAGAGGTTCGGCCGGGATGGCCTCTCACTCGGACCTGCTTCGTCGCGCGCTTAAGCTGATCGCGGAGACGCCGCGCGGTTGCTCTGTGCCGACGTTGCTCGCGCACGGCTACGGAGCTGAGTTCATCGCGGCGCTCCTCAAGTCGGGCGTCGCGAAGACCGAGGTCGAGAGCGAAATTATCGGCGGTTACGCGCGCCAAGTGCGTCGGCTGTGGATCACAGATGCCGGTAGGCGACTTCTTGTCGGGCGATACTGACGCCGCGCGCTTTCCCACCTTTGGGCGCTCTACGCCAGGGTGGCGGCAGGCTTGACGGCCGCAGCACTAAAGCCGCCGCTTCAGCGCGGCCCGTCCAGCGTCAGTGATGTCAATCCGCGTCAGTTCGACCCGGCGACCACCGGCGCCGATGCATTCGGGCCACGCGATAACCAGTCCGCTGGCGATGAGCTTCGAGATGACTTCGTCCTTTATCCCTTACGCCAACAAGAGCCCTTGTGTCGCGCCCGGCAACTTGGAAAGCAACGGCGAGGGCGCGTCGTGCCGACAGGAAGGTCTGATGGAAATCAAGGGGCAACGTGCCGGCTCTCACGGCATGCCCGCAAGAAGAGAACGAATGCTGTCCCCGCGCCATTTGCCGCACGCCCGATAGTCCGCCGGAGCGCCCCTGCAATAACGCAACGCTGCTGTCCGCTGGTCCTGCTGCGGCACGATAAGAATGGACGATCGCTGATAGCACCAAAGCCTTCTCCAAAGTCGACGCAAACCCTTCTCAGCGAGCGCGGTCCTTCAAGGAAAATCCACGGCGCGAGCAGCGGGATCGCTTCTCGACTGTTCATCAACAACGCGAATGAGACGATGCACTTAGGGGCTGTACCACCCACGGTGGCCGCCTTCCAAGGCGATCATCGAAGCGGTTTGCCGTCATCAGTCCTGACATTCGCGTCGGCTTTCGCAGCGAGCAAACCCTGCACTATCTTCATGTGTCCGTTTCGCGATGCCTGGAAAAACGCGTCATACCGCGACTCCCAGCGGCGTTCACATCTGCTCCAGCCGCAAGTAGCATCATCACAACATCAAGGTGGCCGACGAGCGCAGCATCCGCTAACGCCGTGAGGCCGCAGTCGTCGTGGGTGTTCACGTCGGCGCCTGCGGCGAGTAAGGTTTGGACCATCTTCAGCATCCCTTGCCCGGCCGCGGACATCAATGCTGTATGACCTGACCTGGTCATCGCCTTCACGTCTGCCTTGTGGTTCAACAAGAGCCTTGCAGTTTCAGGATGCCCCCAAACTTTGGGCAGAAACCAACGTGTTAAAACCAGCATCGTTTCGAGCGTTCACGTCCGCACCCGCCGAAGGCAGAACCTCCGCCAATTCAAGGGAAGCTACACTGGAAGCGTCGATCAAGACTGCCGAGCCCCCGAGCCTACGGCATTCACATCTGCCCCGGCGGCAAGCAGGGTCCGGACCAAGTCGACACGACCCGAATCTTTGACTGTGATGTCGTCGGCGGGTAGTCATCCGCATACGCGCACTGAAGCCAGAAACGAAGCCCGCCGTCACGTGTCGGCGCCCGCAGCGATGCGCTCAATGGTGAACTCGACCTCATGGCCGTCGATGTCCTCGCTCACGCGGAAACCATGCAAGGGACCACCGAACTTGAGCTCGAGTGCCAGGGTCTGATCGCGAATGTGTCCCTCGTGCTTTTCAAAGGCACGACGCAATTCGGGGGGCAGGTTCGCATGAACGATGATCCTGTCGGTGATTTTAAACTGTGCTTGTTTGCGCGCATTCTGGATCAGCCGCACCATATCGCGGGCCCAGCCCTCCTCCTGGAGGTCGGGATAGATGTTCGTGTCAACGATGATCAGTCCGCGCCAATGGTCGATTGGTTCAGCGATGACATCGCCCGATGTCTTGATCCGGATCTCGAAGTCATTCGGACCGAGCACGACACCGGCTATTTCTAGCCGCCCGTCCGTCAGCAGTGACCATTCATTCTTCCGCTGAGCGGCCAAGATGTCCTTCATCTTGGAGCCGAGTCGCGCGCCGATCTTGGAATTGACCTTCACCTCCCGGACACCGTATTGACTGACATCGTCAAGGAGCCGGACGGACTTGACGTTAATTTCTTCGGCGATGGTGCCGATGTGCGGATGCAGGATTTTCGCCTCCGGATGGGCGATCGTCATAGCCTTAAGCGGCAATCGTGTGCGTCGATGGTGCGCTTCGCGAAGCGTAAGCACGCTGGAACAGACCTCACGCGCTAGATCCATTTCCCGGACTAAGTCGACCTCCGGATCGAGGAGTCTGATGTCCGGCCAGTCGGTCAAGTGCACACTGCGCTCCCCCGTCAGCGCTCTGTAGATGTGCTCGGTGACGAGCGGCAGGAGCGGGGCTGCGGCCCGGCAGAACAAGAGCAAGACCGTATATAGGGTGTCGTAGGCCGCCTTCTTGCCCTCGAGATCTTGATCAGCCCAAAAAGTTGAGCGCCGGGCGCGGATATACCAGTTGTTCAATACCTCAATAAACGGTAGCAACGCAGCATAGGCGCTGGGAATGGCGTATTGGTCCAGCGATTCCTGCACGCGGCCGATAAATTCGCGCGTCTTGGCGAGAATATACCGGTCAAGAGGAGCGGTCTGGTTGATCGAAAACATCGCCTCGACGCAATCAAGATTAGCGTAGAGCGTGAAGAACTGATACGCATTCCATAGCCGGATAATTACAAGGCGCATCCATTTCGAAATGTCCGTCCCGTCCTTGCTCATCGCGAGATCGCCGCCCTCCATCAGCGGAGACGCTAGCATGTATCCTCGCAGCGCGTCGGCGCCGTAGCTTTCAAACACATCGGTTGGATCTGGATAATTCCGCAAGCGCTTCGACAGTTTCTGATTGTGCTCGTCCAACACAACGCCGTGGCACACGCAATTGCGGAACGGCGCGCAGTCGAACAACGCGGTTGAAAGCGCCATCAGGGTGTAGAACCACCCTCGAGTCTGCGCCACGTATTCCACGATGAAGTCGCCCGGGAAATTCTGTTCGAACACGTCCTTGTTCTCGAATGGATAGTGAAGCTGGGCAAAGGGCATTGTCCCCGACTCGAACCAGCAATCGAGGACGTCACTGACGCGTCGCATCATTGCGTGGCCTGTCGGATCGTCGGGATTGGGCCTCAGCAGCTCGTCGATATACGGCCGATGCAGATCGGTCGGCCGGACCCCGAAATCACGCTCGATTTCATCGAGGCTCCCGTAGACGTCGACGCGCGGATATCTCGGATCATCGCTCTTCCATACAGGAATTGGTGCGCCCCAAAACCGGTTGCGGCTGATGTTCCAGTCCCGAGCGTTGGCAAGCCAATTCCCAAACAGGCCTTCACGCACATGCTCAGGAACCCAATGGATGGTCTGGTTGAGCTCCGCCATGCGGTCACGAAAATCGGACACTCGCACGTACCAGGCATTGATCGCGCGGTAGATCAGAGGTGTGTCCGTCCGCCAGCAATGGGGGTAATTGTGACGAACCTGTTCGTGACGCAGGACGACGCCCGGTCGACGCTTGAGGTCAGCAATGATCCTGGGGTTCGCTTCTAGGATGACGTTTTGGCCGACATAGTCGGGGACTTCCGAGGTGAACCGCCCGGCGTCATCCACCGGGATGACAATCGGAATACCCTCGGCCTTTGCGACATCGAGGTCGTCCTCGCCAAAGCCTGGAGCGATATGAACGATGCCGGTGCCCTCGTCAGCGCTGACGAATGTGGCGGGAATCACGCGAAACGCATTCGTCGTGCCCTTGAAATATGGAAAAAGCGGCTCATAGCGCCGCCCCACGAGCGATGAGCCCTTGACGACGTCGAGCTGCCGGTAGCTCCCGAGCTCGCGCGCATAACGCGCAACTGCACTCGTTGCGAGAACGAAGTAGTCCTTCTCATTATGCAAGACGGCGTAGTCAAGATCCGGATGGATGCAGAGCGCAAGGTTGGAGGGAAGAGTCCACGGTGTCGTCGTCCAGACCAGTAGCTTCAGTACTGGCTCGACTGCGGTGCGCAGCGTGAAAGCGACGGTCAGCGCCGGATCGTCTCGTTCACGAAAGGAGTTGTCCAGCCGCGTCTCGAAGTTCGAGAGCGCCGTTTGGACCGCCCAGGAGTAAGGGACGACCCGGTATCCTTCATACACCAGGCCCTTGTCCCAAAGCGTTTTGAATGCCCACATGACGCTCTCCATATAGGAGAGGTCCATCGTCTTGTAGGAATCTGCGAACGACACCCACCGAGCCTGGCGAGTGACATACCACTCCCAGTCTCGCGTAAAGCGAAGCACCGAGACGCGGCACTGGGCGTTGAAGGTCTCGATGCCGTATTCTAAAATTGCGCTCCGTCCAGATATGCCGATTTCTTTTTCCACCTCCAACTCGGCCGGCAGGCCATGGCAGTCCCAACCGAACCGGCGCGTGACGCGTTCTCCACGCATGGTTCGGTACCGAGGAATGACGTCCTTCACGAAACCGGTAGCGAGGTGTCCGTAGTGCGGGAGTCCGTTCGCGAACGGCGGGCCGTCATAGAACACAAACAGATTGGACTTGCCATCGATATTGCTCGGGCGCGCAAAAACGGAGTCCTCGAACGTTCGGTCAGCCTTCCAGTAATCCAGAATTTCCTTTTCAATGAAGGTGAAGTCGGGCTTCGGATCTGCCTCGTGGTACCGATGACGGGCCATCGAATTCGGCTCCCTCCGCCGCCGCGCCCGGCGGCAAACCCGCCCAAGCCTAACAAGTTGGTCTCCAGGTCGGCCAAGAGCGACGGGCGCCGATAGGGACGTCAAGAGAGCAGGTAGACGCCAGTTACGATAACACTTCTCATGGCGCAGGCTCGGTACAATCCAATGCCGCACGGCAAACCGCAGTAGCTCAATGGCTGACCTCTGCGCTCCCCTGTCAACGCTTCGCTGATGCCCTCGCAGGCAGCCGCGCATGACTCGGGGTCGATGCGCTTCGCTTCATCGTGATGGACTTGCACCATCTAACCTTGCCGGTCTCCCGGCGCACTCCGCTTTGCCCCCAGGCAGAAATGCTCCTTGCGGAGCCCATTGAGTCCGCTTTGCCTTGGATAGCCAACCTCATGCACACATCCCGCATGTGGCAGGTGGGCCAACAGCGTCGATTGTGCTCCGACGAACACCCGCTCTGCCGCGATAGCCGACATAAAACAGGCCGGCTTGGCAGCGACGAAGTGCGGGCCAGCAACAGTGGTTATGGGCAGCTCGGAAGGACGTAGCCCAGCGGCGACCGACAGAGGGACTGCTGAAGGACTTCAGCCTGCGAAGCCGGCTGCGGCGCCGACATCAGGGGTGACGGTGACGGTGATATTTGCAGCGGCTCGCCCGGCGGGGGCGCGGCCGGCGCAGCCACGGCCGGCGGAGCCACAGCGGAGCGGGCCACGGGTTGCTGCGGCGATCGCGGAATCGGCGCAGGCTGGCTTGGAGCCGCAACCAGAGCGGGCCGGCTTGGGGCCGCAACGGGTCCGGGCCGGCTTGGGGCCGCAATGGGTCCGGGCCGGCTTGGGATTGAATCGGTCGCCTCATCGCGCTCGCCCACCGGTCGCCCCGGCTGCGTGATCGTGATTCCCGCGGTGCTGCCCTGCCCGTGCACCTCCCGGTCGGCTTGATCCAGCTCAAGGCAGACGAGCAGCTCGAGATAGGATGCGGCGTGGCCGCTCGTGGAGGTGCGGGTACAGCTTGTGCGAGCGGCAGGGTTGAACGAGCTCCATTGAGCAACAAGCTGATCACGCGCGCGTTTCTCGCTCGCAATACAGACTTCGAATGTATCGTTCGTCCGCATCTCGCCGGTCGTCTCCTCCCGGCAGGTCTGCTCGAAATTCACCACCGGCGGCCGGTCCGCAACCGCAAACGCCAGATGGCCACCGACGATCATGGCAGGTATCATGATCAGACCCCCAGCTTTCTGCCGGTCCAAGCCCTCTACCGGCTGCGCGCGGCGAAGGCCGGCGGAATCGCCGGCACGATCTCGCCCTCCGACATCATCCGCGCCGTGCTCGATTCAGGCGCACCCTAACCCGCGGTACAATTGCCAATAGCGGCAGTAGCGGCAGCCCGGAACGTCCCCGAGGTCGATAGGCGATGCGGGGATCGCGGACTTCTGAAAGTCGTGGTCTGCGGATTGTTGGCCGCAGATTAGAAGACGCCAATCGATGTGACTGGCGGAGCAGATGGCCCGTCGGTTGCCAGACGTCTGAGTCTCGGGCCGGTGCCATCAGCCGACCCCAGACAAGCCAATCTGAAGACCAGTAGCGTGGGCATGGCAAGGCAATTGTGCCCGTTTTTCCACAGTCGTTAATTTGCCGTCGCGCCTCGTGTCCCTCTCGTCGCCGCCGTTATCATCAGCAGTTCGAGCAACCGCGTGGCCCTGATCAGACAGGCCGGCTTCGCCCCATCAATTCGTGAGCGCCGCGCACCGCGGCCATGATGCGGGATTATCGAAAGCGTCATCCGGATAAACAACTGCCAGTGCTGCGATAAGTCCGTGCCGCACGCGGTCCCCGCCCTTATCCCCGCACCGGGCCGCAACTTCGCGCACCAGCCGGTGCAGTCGGATTGCGTCGGTCGTGATCGACGCATCGCGTTCATCAACGATCGTCGCCCGCGTTCCCGGGCCGCGATGACGCGCTCGCCGCCATCGCGGCGGCGTTCAAGGGCGACGAAGGCCGGATCGCCGTCGCCGACACGGCCCTCCATGTGCGGCGTCGGCAAATCGACCCTCGCCGCGGCCCACGCACGGAGCGCCATCACAGCCGGACTTGCACCGGCGCCGCGACACCGCGCCAGGCATGGGCGCTCGAGGTGATGAGCCCCCCGCACAGCGCCGCGCCCTCCCGACGGCTCAGCCGGTCCGAGGATCTCGTGCAACGGACGTGAGCCGGCAACCTATTCGATGCCCGCGTAACGGCAAATCATACACGGCAGGTCGCCGGGCTTGTCCCGGCGACCTGCCCGCAAACCGGACTTAAGTTAAGCGCAAGCACGATGTCGCGTGGCTACTGGCAACTGACCATGAGGGGTTGAGATGACAGAGGAACTGGTTGAACTACTCGCAGTTCTCTCGGCCGCTAGCAGAACTACTAGTTGGAGGCCGGATTCTTCTTGTTCTTTCTCCATTGGCGCAAGCGATCCGCGACGATGAAGAGCGGCGGAATTAGGAAAATCCCGAAAATCGAAGCGGTAATCATGCCGCCGAAAACCGGCGTGCCCACTGCGTGACGCGTGGCCGCACCGGCCCCCTGGGCAACAACAAGAGGAAAAAGTCCAAAAATGAACGCCAAGCTCGTCATCATGACGGGGCGGAACCTCAAGGCTGCGGCTTCAAGGGCCGCTGCGTTCGTGTCTTTGCCCAGTCGCCGTTGCTCCACAGCAAACGCAACGATCAGAATTCCGTTCTTGGCAGCCAACGCGATCAGCGCGACCAACCCGATCTGCGCATAAACGTCAAAGCTCAGCCCGGCCAGAATTACTGCGCCGAGCGCGCCGAGTATGCCGACGCTGACCGACAGCAGCGCGGGGACCGGAATGTTCCAGCTCTCGTAAAGCGCCACGAGGAACAAATAAGCGAATAGAACGGCCAGTCCCAGCACGGTGCCGGTGCGCCCGCCGGCCGCTTTCTCCTGGAAAGCAGTCCCGGTCCATTCGAAGGTGTAGCCGACGGGGAGCGTTGTCGCGGATATGCGCTCCATGGCCTCGAGCGCCTGGCCCGAACTGTAACCGGGCGTGGGTGCGCCGTTGACGATCGCGGCACGCAAGCCGTTGTAGCGCACGACGGTCTGCGGCCCTTGCACAAGCTTCGCCTGGGCGAGCGCGCGGATCGGGACCATCCCACCGGCCGCATTACGTACATGGATTCGATAGATGTCGTCTGTGCGTTCGCGAAACGATGTCTCGGCCTGAAGGTTGACCTGCCAGGTACGGCCGAAAACGTTGAAGTCGTTGATGTAGTAGCTGCCAAGCGTAGATTGCAGGGCATTAAAGATGTCGCTGATCTTGACGCCGAGGACCTGCGCCTTGTCGCGATCGATGTCGAGATAGATTTGCGGCGTGTCGGCGGCATAGGTGCTGAACACGCCGGCAAGCTCGGGCTCGCCGTTGGCCGCCACCAGAAGCCCGCGCAACGCTGCCGCCAAGTCTGAGGCCGACTGGCCCTGCAGCGCCTGCAGCACGTATTGAAAGCCGCCGGTATTGCCCAAGCCCAGAATGGGCGGCAAGTTGAATGGAAAAGCGATGGCGCCCTGGATCGCCGCCAGCCGCGGCCTCAGCTGCGTGATGATCGCGCCTGCACTCTGCGCGGGATCGGTACGCGTCTCGTATGGCTTGAGCTGGATGACAAAGAAGCCCTGATTCGACGCTGTGACGTAGTCGACAAAGTTCAGCCCGACCACGGACAATACCCCTTCGACGCCCGGGATAGGCCTGACGATGTCCTCGACCTGCTTGACGACCTCCTCGGTGCGGTTGATCGAAGCGCCTTCCGGCAAACGGAGCGCTGCGAAGATCGCGCCCTGGTCCTCATCCGGCAGAAAGCTCTGTGGCGTCTTGCCGAACATCCAGACCGACGCCGCCAGCACGCCGGCAACGATCACGACGCTGACTGCCGCGCGGCGCGCCAGCCGACGCACCACCGCCACATAGCCGTCTCGCGCCCTGTCGATTGCGCCCAACAGATAACGCATTGGCCCGCGACTGCGCTGACCATGCTTCAAAAGCACCGCGCACAGCGCCGGACTCAAGGTCAGCGCGTTGAGCGCGGAGATCAGCATCGCTACCGAGACTGCCACGGCGAATTGCCGGAACAGCTGCCCGCTGATGCCGGGAATGAAAGCGACCGGAACAAAGACCGACAGCAATACGAAGGTAATGGCGAGGATCGGGCCGGTAATCTCGGCCATGGCTTTCTTGCAGGCCTCCGGCACCGACAGCTGGGACTCCTGCTCGATCACCCGTTCGATGTTTTCGACGACGACAATGGCGTCATCCACGACGATACCAATGGCGAGTACAAGCGCCAGCAACGAGACGGTGTTGGCGGAATAGCCGATAATGAGCAGCACCGCAAACGTGCCGACAATGGACACTGGCACCGCAACCA
>Ga0126381_100005285_pt1 | contig 14185 bp, 9 predicted proteins | sample PanSoiMetPlot_28_FD_96465 | JGI IMG/M metagenome (GOLD analysis project Ga0126381, IMG submission 96465) | Tropical forest soil microbial communities from Panama - MetaG Plot_28 | ecosystem: Environmental > Terrestrial > Soil > Tropical forest > Bulk soil | place: Panama | collected 2016-02-17
GATTGGCCTGCTCGCGGTCTGCGGGCACAGGTCCTGCCATGTTCGACCAAGCAAGGCTCGAAGATACCAACTTTTGAGGTTGAACCGGCCTTTGCGAAAGGGTTCTCATGTCCATGTCCTATTAGGTCTGAGCATCGCAGCCCAACGTTCGACATGTTCTTCATGACACCGGCACAAGAAATACGCACCGGACAGAAATCCTATCACGAGTAAAAAGCTTGTGAGCTTCGCGTCGCCGCTTCTGTCAGCCTCCTGTCTAGCCACCAGACGGCGCTCCCTTCTTGGGACGCCGCACCTTGGCCGCTTTGAGACCGCCACCGGCCACTCCAACTGGAGGCGCTGGTGCAGTAATCGGCAGGTTCCCCTGCGCACTGGATCCGAAGTACGACCCGGTAACCCGCAAGATCGCGAACCCGCCAGGCGGCAGCGAGGTGTTGGTCACGGTGAACTGCGCTGTGCTCTGGCCCGCCAGAACCGTAACGGTCGGGGGGACTGTTGCAACGTTCGCGCCGGCGATCACTGCTCCGCTGGCGTCAACAGCCTGACTTGTGAGTGTGACGACTGCTCCACCGCTCGGGGCTGCGCCGGTCAGCGTCACGGTTCCAGTTGCATCTTGTCCGGCGGCCACGCCGTTGGGGTTGAGCGGGAAAGACACTCCAGTTACCTGAATCGGAGGCGCCAGCCAAAACCACATCTCAAAGTCCCCGCCGCGCTTCCCGTTTCCACTTTTCGGCAGCTGCAACCCAATATTGGGTCCACGGGCGATTCCAAAAGCTTCTCCGTCCAGGAACAGAGTCGGATCATCTGCTCCCCAAATCACGTTTCCTTTCATGGTAAGGCGCATTAGCAGGCGTTTCTCCAGACTCACGATCTCGGAGGCAGCAAGCTCCGCCACGAGGTGTTCGAGAAACGAGAGAGTCTGTCCGTTCGACAGCCTCCACTGAACCACGGTTCCGGACACCGATACCGCCCCAGGCAAAACGATGGGCTGAGTCCCAACGACAACTTTGCCGAATAACAGCTTCACCGGGTCTAGCGGAAAAGGCACGTAAACCGTGATAAAGCAGGTCGTCGGTTGAATGGAGATCGAGCTCACCGCCGCGTCGCACAGAATATCGATTCCTTCCCGCAACACCGACACCGGCACATTGCTGTCGTTCAGCAGATCTGCCGGAGGAGAGATCGTGCGCACGTCGAGAACGTGAATGCCGGAGTCGTTTCCTGTCGTTGGCAGTCCGGTGAGCGGCGGAAACGTCGGCATGCACGTGGTGATCACCGACCACGTCGTACCCGTTAGCTGCACGACAGCCAGCTTGCAGAAATGCCGGCGAATCCCTTTTGGCAGTTCAAAGCGAGGTTGGTTAGTGGCAGGATCCAGCGGCCAGTCCACATCGCCCGTGTTCGTCCGCGCAGGAATCAGCCAGTAGTCCCCCGTCTCATACGTTCCGTTCGCGAACTGCACTTGTACGCCGTCCTCCAGGTCCAGCCAGCCGGTTGTGGTCAGACTGACCAGGCCTGCCGAATCCCAGCGTCGGATCTTCGGATTCCCCGGAAAGTCCGCGAAGTTCACCGAACCGGTCGCCGTCGCCGGGTCGATTGTCAGTGTGAGCCCCTGCACGTTGGTAAGCTGAACTAGGGTACCGGGTTGAAAATTCAATTCGTGGACATCGTCGATCAACTCCACCCACTGCCCGGCAGCGAAACCCAACACGCTGTCGCGACCAACGCTAGTGACTGTGAGGTCGTTTCCCGCTTGGGCCGTCCATGAAGTTACGACCGACCCGTTGTCGCGCGACCACTTGAATGTGGCGTTAACACCCGCCGCCCCGACGTTTCCGCCATCATGAATCTCAACTCGGTAAAGCTGGTTCTCCAGACGCCGGAAGCCTGCCTTTGCAGGAATCGTGCAGATGTCGTCGCTGGTTGGGTCAGGCTCGGCGCGTGCCGAAAGGGTTCCCGTGCTGGGCGTAAACAGAGGAACATCGGTTGTGCAATCGACCGTAGCGCCCAATGCTCCGGCATTGAACAGATTCACCTGCCAAACGGTCTTGGCGCGCGTGCAAGTGTCCGGCCCTCCCAGCGCCACTTCGCGAATGTTGTCATCATCCAGGCTGATGATGTGCCGCAACCACACTTCAAGGTAAGCAATGTAAATCCCCGCCGTGGTCGGCAAAGTGAAATTGGGCAGGTCGGGCTGAGCGGTGATGAGCACGTCCGCCTCGTTCTCGCAAAGAATCCCGTCTGCGTAAGCCCGGCCTGCGCTGATATTGATGTTCGTGCCGCCCGATACCGCCGTTAGCACAAAGCCGGCATCGCCAACGGGCGCGCCGCAGGGGCCGATCACGTCCACGGTTTCGGTCTCGACGCGATGCGACGTGATCGCGCCCTGCTCGTTCCAGTCCGCGTCCATATCGACGCGGCCCTGCTGCTTCAGCACACCGTGGTAGTGTTTCTCAGGCGTGAAAGTCGCGCGCGTGAAGTCGCCCTTCATGGCCCCTCCTTTATGTTTCCTCAATCATCCCGGCTTCAAGACCGAAGCGCAGATATTCACCCAACGCCGTCAGCAAATTGGTTTCCCGCTGGGGCTGCTGAAGAAAGCTGAATACACCCATCTCCGAACCATCTTCGGCCCCGGTCGTGATCTCAACCGCGCAGCGCAAACTGAGCTGAGCGTAACCAGGCTGACCGAAATCGACGGACGTGAACTGAGGATCCAAACGCGCCCTAATTGCATTCTGAGTTCCAGGGTCGGTGATGCCGTTGAGCGCGAAATCAGGCTGGCAGTGGTAGCGTGGCGCCGTCGTCGATCCAGCAGGCACGTAGCAGAACCGCACGCAGCCTGTCTGCTGCCGTTGCGCCGTGACCACGCCCGTGAAAATGCTGTTGCCCGCACTAATGATGCGGCCGCCGGTCGTTCCAAACACCGTGGTCGTCTGTATGCTGAGAATCGCTCCCGCGGCGTTGATCGCAGGCGCGCTGTCCGCGCTCGCCGGCCCGCTCGTTACGATGCTGTCTGTCGTGTTCAACGCAGGAACGTTTAGGCTGACGGAAATCGGCCCGCAAATCGTGCGGTAGAGATTCACTGTCAGTCCGTCGTTATCTCCTCCAGCTGCGCCTGACGATAAGACCGACAGGCTTCCACTGGGGGCGATCGTGGAATGCGATATCCCCAACTTGCCCAGGTTCCCGGAGAGCACGGTGACCGCGCCTTCGATCAGCAGCCCATCGACATACAATTCGCCCGGGGTCTGGCTCAAAGCGGGCGCAGTTCCCTGCACCGACAGATCTCCCAGTAAGTGAGGCCGCAATCCATTGGGGTCGAGGATCAGAGATGCCGGCGGTGGAGTGTCGCGCTGCGCCGGCCAATCCGCCGCCACAATCAAGAGCCGGCTACCTTCTGGCACCACGATCGCGTCCGTCCCGCTCAAGTTCTCCGTGTAGGTTCGGCTGTCGAGGATGGTGATAATCCCATCGGTTCCCGCAGGCTGCGCACTCCAGGCCTGCACTGCTCCCGCCAGAGTGGCAAAGATGACGTTTGCCACCGGCGTCAGTTCCTGGCTCACTCCCACCTGAAACTTGCGCTGGGGATTATTGAATGGCCCGGGACCGAGAGCCTGGTCTGACAGCCACTGTGTGCGGTCGTAAGGCCCGGCGCCAACCTCCCCGCTGAAGCCGTAGGTGTACCCCACTTCCACTGACATAGGCGTAATTCCAGTGGGGAAGGCGATGCGTCCACGCACCGGATCGACAGAAAGCGCAATCAGTTTGTTCACTGGGAGCCCACCGCCCGCGGGCTGATAGGTCTTCGTGGACGGCGGCCGCCGCCAGTCCGTGCCAGAAACATCGCTGATGTCGCAAATCATGATTTCGTCGAACGGCACCATCGCCCCATTCACCGCAATCTCAAACACCGGATTGGCTCCGAAGTAGACCGGCGTCGGCGGAGTCGCCGCCCCATCGGCCTCGGACTGCCGCAACGCTTCGAGCTCGTCATAGAGTGGACGCCGGCGCAGCGGCCCTGGCACGTTGATCTCTTGCGTCCTCTGGGTCGGAGTCGTCTTGGTCTGTGGTCGGTTGAACAAAGGAGCGTTCGCGCCCAGCGGATCAAATGTGTGGCGCCCGTCCGATAGTGTGACAACAGCGCGGCCGTCGCTCTGCCGGGTCGGGCCTGTCTTAATCTCCGAAATCGGTCCGATCAGAAAATCTTCCAGCCGCCACAGAAAGATTCCGATGTTCGGAATGTTGTACTTCCCGCGGCCATCGTTGATGTGGCGCACGTCCACCGTGTGAGCAGTGGTTTCGAAAGGCCCGCCCAGAAGTTCAAGAGAATTCGTGTCGCGCAAATCGGGAGTGATCACGTTCTGCGGACGCAAATGATTCAGATATTGCGTCGTGGCCAGTAGCTGAAAGAATTCCACGACGCGTGCCGGCCATCCCGTCACATCTACTGCTAACTGCTCGAGCATGCTCGCCGTACCTTTGCGGCGGCGATAGTCGAGCGTGTGCGCTACATAAGCGCGCTCACTGAAAGTTCCTGGACTCGCCGGATACAACGGCCGCACGTCCAGCAAGTCGCCGATATAAGGAACCACCCACTCCTGGCAAGTCTCAATGAACCAGTTTTCGTAGAGTCCCAGAATATCCAGTTCCAGCGCATCGAATTCCTGCTCGATCAAACTCAGCAGCGCCCGCAGGGGTTCGCCCTGGTCCGAGTCGCGCAGGCGGTAAACGGCCGGCAGCAGGCGGTAGAGACGATCCTGTAGCTGCGTGTTCGTCATGCGGTCATCTCCGTCAGCGCCGCGCCCAATGGGTTCAGCAACAGCAACTGTGCCGGTTGCATCCCCCCACCCTCGAAACGCGCCGGAGCGGCCGCAAGAAATGGAGGTGGCTCGGTCTGACTCGGCCCGGTCGGATCAGTCGTCAGATACAACTGCGTCAAGTCGGTTGCGATCACGCCTGGCACCGACTGAATCAGAGTGACAATTTCGGCTGCCGTAACCGCCTGGGCAAAGGAGCGATTTTCGAAAGAGAACGCAGTCACCAGACTACTGGCGACTTGCGCTAGGACAAGGGTCGACTCGTAGCGTGGCGAATCGATCAAGATCGCGGCCGTGAGATTAAACACCAGCGACTGATATCCCAGCACCAGAAACTGCTGCACCGGGTCGTGCGCCAGGTCGATCGCCTGCACCAGAGACTGGTAGAGAGGAGCACTCGTATCCAACGGATCGCCGTTCGCCATCGCGGCGGTGATGGCGACCAGTTGCATCTCTCCGCTCCACAACGCCACGGCCTGAGCTTTGCCGATTCCGGCAAACGCCTGGGTAAAGTTCTCGTAGTCATCCAAAGAAACAATCCGGTCGAGAGTGAGTACTGTAAGCGGTGCATTCACCCGGGCATGAGCCAGGTCCTGCGGATCCGCCCCGCCGCTCGCACTCAGGGGATTCGTGACCGCGCGCAGCCCCGGCGGCCGAGACTGCAGAATCGAAAGACTACCCGCACTCACATTTCCGGCCAGCCCAATGCCGGTCCGGTACGTGGCTTTCACGTTCTGTTGTCCCGTGCGCAAGCGCTCAGCAGGATCCCCGAACGTCACCGTCGGCGTTGCATCGTCGGCGAGGCGCACAATGTACTTCTCGTCGCTCGGGCCCAGACCGTAGAGCGTGGGCGATTCTGTCCACTCCAGATCGTTGACGCGAACCTGCAACGTACTAGCCACACCAGATGGAGTTGGAGCCGACACATAAGTCAGAGGCGGGCGTTTCAGCACAAAACTCTGATTCGCCTGCGACGCGTCTCCATTCCCCAAAACTTCCTGAACCGTCGCCCCGTGCGTGCTCAGCGTCACGTTGGCGTTGATGGTGACCGTCGAGCGCACATACGAGAACTGCAGACCGGTCACAAACATCAGAGTCGTCACGCCACCCGCGTGTTCAATATCGCGGAGAGTTAAAACCTCACTCTCCGTCACCCCAGAAGCATCCGCGCGTGTGCCGGAAAGAGAAACCGATTGCCCCGGAATCAGCCCTAACACCAGATCGTTCAGCATCAACTCGGAAACGCCGGCAGGGATGTCGTCAACCACCGGCAAATCATTCAGAACCAGTTGCTCGCTCTGGATGTATGCAGTCGTTTTGCGGGTCGGGAACGGAATGGTTCCCCACGAAACCCCATTCCATGCCTTGTGGTAGAGAGCCCCGTCTCCCCCGATGACAAACACGTCCAGACGATCGTGATCCCACGAGGCGACCGCTGGGTTCGAGACTACGAAGCCGCCCAGGTTTTCAAAACCAGCGACGGAAGGAATCCATTGTGATCCGTCCCAGGCCTTGTGATAGACCGCATGGTCCGTGCCGATGACGAGAACGTCCAGGCGGTCGTGATCCCACGAAGTGACTGCGGGTGCAGAAATCGAAACGCCACCGAGATTGTCGAAGCCAAACTGGGAAGGCTGCCACTGCGTCCCGTCCCAAGCCTTGTGATAGAGGCCGGAGTCCGTTCCGATTACAAAGATGTCGAGCCGATTGGGCCCCCAGGAACTGACGGCGGGACCGGCGATCGTACCGCCACCCAGGGGATCGTAACCGGTCTGAGAAGGCTGCCATTGCGCACCATCCCAGGCCTTGTGGTAGAGACCCTGGTCCGTGCCCACAACAAAAATGTCGAGCCGGTCGTGATCCCACGAAACCGCAGCTGGCTGCCCAACGATCACGCCACCCAGATAGTCGAACCCTCCCACCGAGGGAAGCCACTGACTACCATCCCACGCCTTGTGATAAAGAGCCCCGTCAACGCTGCCCACAACAAAGATATCCAACCGATCATGGTCCCATGACACCACGACAGGGTCGCCAGTGATCGGTCCGCCCGGGCTCGGCACTCCCAGGTTGTCATAGTTCATCTGGGAAGGCAGCCACTGACTGCCATCCCACGCCTTGTGGTAAAGACCGCCGTCGGTCCCAACTACAAAAATATCCAGCCGGTCGTGGTCCCACGAAGCCACCGCGGGATTCCCAATGATGACTCCACCCAACGAGTCGTAACCAGAGACCGAAGGAAGCCACTGACTGCCATCCCACGCCTTGTGGTAGAGACCCTGATTCGTCCCGATAACGAAAATATCCAGCCGGTCATGCGCCCACGACACCACCGCAGGATTCCCTACGACGGTGCCCCCGAGATTGTCGTAAGGAACAAGGTTGGGAGGGGGTAACAACTTCAGCCCCGTAGACTTGCCACTCAAGTTGTAGTCGGCCAGCGCCTTCTGTACGACGTCAGTGATTTGATAGGCGGCGGAGGGAGTACCGCGAGCCTCGAACAGTGTCCAACTCTCGGGCAGCACCTGGGGAAAGGCTCGCTCCAGAAACACATCTGCGTCCGTGTTGAGATTCCCCTGGGAGTCTGTCCAGATGAGCGTCCCTGTGCCGTTGTTCATTTCGTCCCAGTCATTGGGATACGGGTCGGCACGCTGCGCTTTTGTCGGATCCGGCAGGCTCTTCCACCGAGGCGCGTTGTAGCCGAAGAAACTGGCGGTCGCTCGGAACACGAAGACGCCGACATTCGCTGCGGGCGGAGACGGCGGCGCGTTCACGGCAGTCTCCAGGTCGCTTGCGTTCCAACCATTCATCTGCAAGAACGCATCCAACTCGCTCTCGGAAATGCTCTTCTGAATAATGTTCGCGATCACGTTGGCTTGCGTGAACGGGATTTTGGCCAAGGTGAGCACGGCGCCAGGAAATAAAGCGGGCGCAAACGTCGGCATCGACGGATTATCGACGAAGGCGACCCACGTCCGATTCAGCGTCGCTTGGACCTCGACGTCGCGAACCACGAATGCCTGGGTTGCGGTGCCATTATTATTCACCCCAACGAGCAACAGTTTGTCGCCAACGTTCAAGTTCAGTGACGTTCCTTGTAAGTACAGCTCTCCGATTTGCACCGCCTGTATCTGGGTGAGCGTTGGATCAAGCGTGGTCTCGGAATTGATCGGAAACACCAGCGCGGCCGGGAGCAGTACGAATGTTCCAGGCGCAAAGCTCGTCGTCGTCCCCAGCAAATAGAGGTTGCCGCCACTGAGCGCAAGGTCCGCCGGGCGCATCAACCGTGGCGTCAGGCTGTTCCACTCCACATGGGCTTCGAAGTCCGCTGAGGTCTCAAACGTCTGCGGCAGTTGCCCCGGTGCCGGCACGCTCTGAATCTGAGTGCCCTGGGGGATGCTTACCAGCCCCGCGTTGAACGGCGTGTTACCCGGCCCGGGAGCCGTCGGCAGGCGCAAGTTGGGAATGCTCGAGGGTGGAATCGCCGCCCCGATAATTTCTTCCACCGTGAATTGTAGATAAGCACTGGCCGCTACTCCCGGCCCCAGTTCGTAGCCGATGACCCGAGCCAACTCCAGCACCGAGCGCCTTTCCGTGGCCGTGCGCAAGAATCCTTCGTTGACAATCCGCTCCTGGTAAAACGTCAGAACATCCGCGACCACGGACCAGGCATCGAGCAACGCGATCGACGGATCATCCAGCGCGCGCATGGTCAGCGTCGCCAGCGGTCGTGCCCCTTGATTTGGACCATCCGGAATGGTCGCCGAATGGATTGCATCCAGCAGCCGCCGTAGAAAAATCCCATAGGTGCCCAGCCGATAAGAGAGCGTATTCAAGCCCGGCCGGTTGGACTCCGTGTTCAGGGACACGCCCGGTGCGCAACATCCGCACGAGTTCAAGATGGGCGGCGTGCTTCCGTCACTCATAGGCCCCCTTCCATGAAGAAGTCGATCTTCCCGTTCTCCGGCTGGCTGGGATCGTTGTCCAGCCGCGCAATCTCAAGTCGCGCAAGCGCAATCTTCCCCGCGGCAGTTTCCCCATGCGACACCTCGCCCAGGCGTAGAAAATGGTTCGGCGACGGCGGCTTGTCGTTGGTGTCCACCCATCTCACCCCTTGCACACCCATGGCTGTCGCCACAATCCGGCTGAGGTACACCGATTGTCCAAACGTGAAATTGTCGGGATGGAAGAAGCCCAATTGTCCGTTGGGCAAGATGCGATTGCTGAACACTTCGAGAAGCGCCTGTTTCACCGTGCTGCGGAAATATCCAGGCGCCACACAAACGCTGAACGCAATGTCCAGAGGGATGAACTTCGGAGCTTCGATCTCCAGGTCATACCCCGCAAGTCGGTAGGTTTCCAGGAAATTGCGAATGCGCCCGCGGAACGGATCATCCACCGGCTGCCCGCCCACGCGCTCCACCGTCACGAACATCGTGTACCAACTGCCTGTCCAGCGCAGAGTTGCCCGTGCACTGGCCACTTCCGGATCCCGCTGCGCAACATCGGCGTAATCCGCTTCTGTGACCGCACGTTCTTGGGTGCGGAACGCCCACGGGGCGAACTGCCGTACTTCGTCCAGAGTTTCCGGATCAATTCCCCCCAGCGACGGCAATGGATTACGCACCGACGCAATGCCCGTGAGCAACTCGGTCGGTGTAAACACCACGTGGGCAATCGCCTCGGCTCCCACATTGCCCGCCGTCCCGTTTCCCGTGCGGTAGGTCGCGACCAATCCGCTCACCGGGCTGGCGCCCAAAGTCCCGTCTCCGAAGCGCAGCTTCGCCGTACCGTCGTCCTTCATCTCCACCACGAAATCCGGGGCGTTATTGCTGCTGCTCAGAAGATCGCGTCGTGGCGACCAGAGGCTCCCGCTCTCACTCAATGAGATCGCGGGCAAAGCTTCGCTCGCATCCTGAATCAGAATTCCGGCGGCCGGCAACAGACGCGCCGCAGTATCGTCGTAAGGCACCAGAAACGTGAGCCCAGGATTTTGCAGCTCCGGCCGGTAGGGCCCTGGAGTCGCTCCCACGTCGGGTAATGTTTCCGCAGGCTCAGTGAAGCCGTGGTCCGCCAGCACGATGTTCCCGCGCGCGATACAAAGACTGGTAACCGAGGTGGTTCCAACCACGGCTGAGATGCAGACTGGGAACAAGAGCTCGTCCGCCGGATCCCATGCGATCTCCACGATCTGTGTGCCATTGAGAGGGTCCTGTTGCCCCGCGAGGACTTTCGTCAAGCGGACCACCTGCCGGTGCGCCGGATCGGCATCCTCCGGGAAGCCCGTGGCCGGCCCTATGATCTCCTCGAACAGGAGAAGATCACCAACGTTGAGCAAGGCTCCGGCGCCGTTGTCGACGAGAGTTGCCTCGGTCGCTCCCTGCGGCAGGCAGCATTGGTCATCGCTCCAGGTATAGAAATTGATTTGGTTCAGCTCGACGTGCGCCGTAATAGCAATCAGCGTTTGAAAAGCCTGTGAGCCCTGATCCAGCGCCGTTTGCACAAGATCCTGGGAAATGCGCCCCCTCGGTGCGTTGGTCTGCGTCAGCAGCATCGTACCGCCCGGCACCGCCTGACCTGGCCCGGCTGCGGCCTGCAGAAAAACATACGCCCGGGCGTTGCAACCATCGTGCATGAAGTAGTCCAGCAGACGGGCGTGGCGTCGAACTGAAATTCTCTGCCGCGCTGTACCGAGATAAGCCTCGGTCGCAACCGCGTCCTGGTAATAACTAAGTTGGTCTCCCGCGTAAGCCAGCAACTCCACCAGCGCAATCCCGATGTCGGCCGGGTTGGTTTCCTGCCACTCCGGCATGATCTGCGCCATGCGGTCCAGAATCAGCCGTCGGAAGCTGGCGTAATCCTTCGCCAGATAATCGATCTGCGGAGCCGGAAAAACCGGTGGCAGGCACGTATCTACCGGCTTGCAATCAAAGTCGCTCGGACACTCCACTTTGAACGTGAAATCCACCGACGAGAGTTGCGGGTCGAATCCCGTCGGCGGTGCCGGATTATTGGGACCGGTAACAATGCTCAGCGTGTATGTCGAGTAATCTCCCGCGCCGCTTACTGTCACGGTGAGAACATTGTTCGTGGCATTGACGGTCACAGCCTGGATGCCGGTAATCCGCACTCCCCCTGTGATCACAACGTTGGCTGCTGTCAGCACGGGCGCCGCAGGAACTCCATTGGGCTGTCCTGGCAGATTGAACAGGAAGTTCACATTCAAGGTCTGCTCGTCAGGGGTTGCCACTTCCAGAAAATCAATACCGTTGAGCACAGGCTTACCACTGCCGTCGACTGTGGTTAATACTTCAGTCCGTCTTCTCAAGCTCCGGCAGAAGTACTGCGTAGCCATACTCAAATCTCCCGCGAGAATTGCGCCGTCTGCACCTGCTGGTCGGTTCGAATGACATACTGCACGGTTACCTGCAGCGTGCTGTCGATCGTGTCCACTTTGACGGCCTGCAACTGAATTACATTCCCCAACACTTCCTGCAACGAAGCTTGCAGTGTGAATTGCAACGCCGCCGCCAGTTCCGTACTGTTCGGTTCAAACACCATCTGCAGCAGTCCGCTTCCAAAATTCGGGCGATTCACCCGTTCGCCGGGATTGGTAAACAACAGCTGTTCGATCATGTCGCGGATGTGGTCCAGATCATCCGTGGCGCCGGTACGGCCGCGTCCATCAACGTGAAATGGAAAATCAATATTCATCCGTTCCTCACATCGCAAACACTCTGGGCTGCGTCACCGCCACGATCAGCGGCGTTCCGGTTGGCACACAGATGGCCTGGCTATCCATCAACAGCACCGGCATGCCGTTCGACAAAACCCGCGTCGATCCCATGACAAACTGCGCCGTGACGCACGGACCGTTCGCCGCGATTGGTGGCGGTAGTGGGCAGCCCGCGATCACATACGGCGTCGGCAGGTTCACGATCGGCTGTCCGCTCACCAGGACCCGCGGATTTGGCGCTGTCGGCGTCGCCTGTCCCCCGTGGGCACAAAGCACCGTCGCCCCCACGTGCAGAAGGAATCCTGGCACTCGCACTCCTCCTTATTACTTATCTGACCGAACTATGTGATCACCATTGCGCCGGTATTGATGGTCACAGCCGGCCCGACCATGATGATGCTGGCGCCCTTGCCGTTCTGGATGTAAATCCCCGTATCGTTCACGATCAGCATCGCTCCTGTCGTGCTCTTGAGAATGATTCCCCCGGTCGGCCCCGGCAGATCGCTGATCACAATCCCGTTCCCCAACGTAGTCTGCAGCGTGATCCCCGGAATCGCAGGCGGCACTAGGTGCGCCAGCAGAGGCACCTCAGCTGCAGTGCCCCAGAAGCATCCCGTCCAAATGGGATAATCCGGATCGCCCTGCTCGAACTCCACCCACACGCTCGATCCGATTTCGGGCACGGTGAACATGCCCATCTGAATTCCGCCGACGGGCAGCGCCGGCAAAGCCCAACTCGTGGGCACAAAATTCGAAACATCGGGCACGATCACCTGGATGCGCGCGATCTGCAGCGGATCAATGTTGTTAATGACCGTGCCACGATACTTGCCGTAATACTTGTGGCTGCCCACTGCACTTGCCACCAGATCAGCTACCCCCGTTACATCGTCGGAATCATCACTCATACCGGAACCCTCGAAAATGTAGATAGCAGCCCGTTGCGAGCTACGGTGAAATTCTGTTTGTATTCGCCGCGCTTGATGTTGTGGGTCACGCTCTTCACGAAATACAGTCCGTCAAACGCCGGACCTGCTCCGCGAATTCCCACCAGATGCCGTGCCTTGAGCACCTGCCCATAGCGCATCACGTCGAGCGAGCCAGTCGCGCTCACCGCATCGGAAGTCTTAGCGGCTTTCGCTAACCCGATCAGCGCCGCCTGGATCGGATTGAGCCTCGCCGTCGCGTGCAGCCACCGAATCTTCTTCGGTATGGGAGGAATAGCCCCCAACGGCGGGCTGAGCGGCGTGATGTCCGGAATCGGTATTGGAATCGGAACCTTGATCGACGGATCGTAAATCAGCAGAATCGGCAATTCTTTGTGCTCGCTGTCGAATGCGAAATTCATCGAATCCACGTTCGTGTACGCATCCATGTCAAGGTTCAGCGCCCCTTGGGGAAGCCCGACCCTCAACTCCGGTCCCCAATAGGCAATGCTGGTGCCGGGAATCGGAGTGGGCTCAACGTAAAACGTGTAACCGACGTCGTCGGCCAGTGAACGGATGTACTGCAAGTCCGTTCCCTGATGCCGCGGAATGCGGCTGATGGGGATCGGCACATCGATCATGATGCTCGGAATCACAACTGGCGCCACGCCGAAGATCAGGTACTTCGCCAATGCCAGAAGCACGCGCGCCTCCGGCGGCATGCATGGATACGGAATCCCGGTGAGATCGATGTAGTCCATCACCCGAGTCAGGTCTTCGCCGGAGATTGTGAGCATCGGACCCTCGGTGTTTGATCCGGGAGTAATCTGGTGGTCCGTCATCACGCCATCCATCAGAACGATCGTTGAACCATTGATGGTCACGAAGATCACCACGCGCACCAGCGGAATCTGCGCGCCGCCACCCAGCATGAAAATCGTCTGCAGCGCCGACTGTTTATCAATGCTGAACTTCAGCTGAAACACACTCGGACCGTCCGTCTTGTTCGTCACCTGAACGCTGGTGAGGGCGTCCAGGACAGACTTCGAAACCGGCAGCGGCACCGCTGGCCCGATCATCAACGTCAGATTGATTCCCTTAAGCATTCTGAATTCCCGGTATTCCTTGCGGCAGACAGATGCGCAACACGACGCCGATAACCGCAGTAAGGTCCTCAGCCCGCATCGCCCGATTCGCATCCGCAATGCGCCAGAACAGTTGCGGGTCGCCCAGATATTGCGCCGCGATCACATCCAGCCGCTCCCCCTTCGTCACCGTGTGCTGCTGCATTTGCGCCAGCAGCTCCGGCTGCGGCACAAAGCGCCGCTGCACATACGCCACCGTGCGTCCATCCGCCGTAGTCAAGGTCGACGTAGGAATTCCCAGATACCGGCTGTTCGGTGCGAACAGGCTCGGCAACACACCCGCAAACTGCAACAGTGTCGAAATCGATGGAGTCAGACTGGCAGCGCTCATGGAATTCCTCCAATCCCCAGATCATGGAACGTCCCGCTCTGGCTAAGCCCCGCCAGTCGCTCCTTCTGCTGCTGGTAAACCATGAACAGGTTTCCACCCTTCTCATCGAATCCAAGGTCGTCGATGCTGAGCACGCGCATCCCCAGGCTCACCTTCGCCCGGATGGGATTAAGGCTTACGTCAAAGGCTTCTTCGGTCACGCTGAAATCGGTAATGCGCACCGGCACCAC
>Ga0126381_100005286_pt1 | contig 14185 bp, 8 predicted proteins | sample PanSoiMetPlot_28_FD_96465 | JGI IMG/M metagenome (GOLD analysis project Ga0126381, IMG submission 96465) | Tropical forest soil microbial communities from Panama - MetaG Plot_28 | ecosystem: Environmental > Terrestrial > Soil > Tropical forest > Bulk soil | place: Panama | collected 2016-02-17
CATGGGGGCGATGGGCTGGATAATTACGATGCCAATGATGATCAGGTCCCGAAGGTTGAGCGCCCGCTTCAGTTGAACCGGCGCCGATGCGGACGTGGTAACACCCGTCTCGCTCATTCGCGGCCGATAGCCTTGACACGGTGCCGTGGATTCTCCACGTCGCTACCACACAATGTCGGTAAGTGATAAGTTTCGCGCATGCATTGGGGCTGCTCATAAATTTCTCGCAGCATCTCGTGAGAGCCCTGCAAGGAACCTGATCGCGAACTTTCCGGCGAATCTTGTGGCTGAACACTCACAGTTCTGACGTCCGTCACTCCCGGGCTGGCAGCGATAATTCTGCTTGACAAGAACGCTATACTAAACGTAAATCAAATTTCAATAAATTTAATAAAACTGAACTCTGACAAACAAATAGCGCGTGAAGGCCATTTCTAGAACTTTCGAGAAAAATAACTCGGGGGTACGACGATGCGGAAACGTCGAATCATCCTTCTAGCTGCAGTGGTTGCGCTCGGATCCTTGGTTAGCTCAGCCCTCGTCTGGGCGAGCATCACTGGGAGTATCTCGGGAATTGTGACTGATCCGAGTGGCGGTGTGGTGGTGGGCGCCACCGTGACCGCAATTAACACTCAAACTGGTGTTCGCGCCGCCATCCATACGGACAAGAGCGGCTTCTACAGTTTTCCGGATTTGGCCGTCGGCACCTACGATCTCGAAGTCGAACAGAAAGGATTCAAGACTTTCCAACAAAGCAGGATCGTGATCGATGCCAACTCGGCGATCAAAATTGACGTGAAGCTGGAGTTGGGAGAAATAGCCGAGAAGGTGACGGTAGAGAGTCAGGCCGTTCATGTAGAAACACAGAGCACCCAGATGGGTGAAGTAATCAACTCTCAAAAAATGACCGCTGTTCCCCTGAATGGCCGAGATTTCACGAACTTGCTTTCTCTGCAACCTGGAGTCGTGCCTTTCCAGTATGCGAACGCTCTCCAGGATTCGAACATGAGCGATCGCACGGTAGGTGGCAGTACCAATTTGAATGGCGGAAATCAATCGATCAACGGCCAACGCGAAACCTCCAACGGCTTCATGGTCAATGGCGCCAACGTGGAAGAAGGAAAGAACAATGGAACCTCAATAATTCCGAACCTCGATTCAATCGAGGAGTTCCGCATCATCACGAATAACTTCGACGCCGAGTACGGAAATTATAGTGGCGGCCAGGTGAACGTCGTCACAAAATCGGGAACAAACTCCCTTCACGGAAGCGTCTTCGAATTCAATCGCAATACGGCTTTTAACGCCCGCAACTATTTCAGTCCACCGGGCGATGCTCCCAAGCTTATTCAGAACCAGTTCGGCGCCACAGTAGGAGGCCCGATCAAGCGCGACAAACTTTTCTTCTTTGTCGATTACCAAGGCACACGGCGAATCTTCGCGCCGACGCAGACGGCTTTCGTACCCGACGGATCATTCGACGGAGTCACACCCACGGGGCAATCGGGCTACGCACTTTCCCCCACGGAATCCGCAAATCTCTCGGGCGGCGCGACCGTCCAAGGACAGCAACTTGCAAACAATCTTTCCGCAGCTCTCCCGTATCCAGTAACCGTCGGCGAGCCTTATTTCTTCCCTGGATGTAACAGCGGCTCGGGCGCCAATCCGTGCGTTTTTCCGGGAAGCGGGGCGTTTCCCAACGGAGTTGTCCCTACGGCAGCCTTTTCAGCCCCCTCCGTGAAACTCTTACCTTTCATTCCGGGTCCGTTTCCCCCAAATGTAGTTGGAGGTCAGAACTTCCCGAACTTCACCACTTCCGCATTCGATCAAAGACTCCGCGATGACAAGGGCGCCTTTCGCATCGATGCCAATACGAAGTACGGAATGCTTTCGGCGTATTACCACATGGATGATGATACTTTGCTGAACCCCTTTCCGAATTCCGGAGCCACCGTGCCCGCTCCGAATATTGGCGCATTTACGGCCACCGATATGACGCGCGCGCAAGTATTGGTCCTGAGCGACACGAAGGCATTGGGGTCTACGGCCGTAAATGAGTTCCGGTTCAGCTACCTTCGCAATGCGGCGCGCCTTTTCACTCCGAAGGGCGGCCTCACCCAAAATGGCCAACCGATTACCTTGACCTCCCTGGGGTTTGAGGCGCCGGCGGGCAGTGGAACAAACTTCAACGGCGGCGTCGCGCCGATCGAACCGCAATTTGAAGGCGTCCCCAACATCGCATTTGCGGGAGAACTGTCACCCACAACGATCGGCGTACCTGCAGACACCCCAAAGCAGTTCAACAACACATTCCAATGGCAGGACAATTTTTCAAAAGTGATCGGGACGCACAGCATCAAGTTTGGCGGCCAATTCCACTACGACCAGATCAACGATCGCAATCTCTTCGGGGAGAATGGGGCCTACACCTTCGATGGCAGCGAGACGGGATCCGACTTCGTCGACTTCCTGATCGGTGCACCCGGCTTTTTTATCCAGGCAAGCAAACAGATCCTCGATTCCCGTTCGAAATATATGGGTCTTTATGGACAGGATAGTTGGAGAGTAACGCCGAATCTCACTTTGAATTATGGGTTGCGGTGGGAGTTCAGCCAGCCGTGGTACGATACGCAAGGAAAATTAGAAACGCTGATTCCGGGAAAGCAGTCCGTCCTGTTTCCCGCAGGCACGTGCGACGGTTGTACGGGTGCTCCGACGGGATGGGTAGTTCCCGGTGATCCCGGCGTGCCGCAAACGCTTGCGCCGACGCAGTATCACAACTTTTCGCCGCGCATTGGCATCGCCTACTCACCCGAGTGGGACTCAGGACTTCTGGCCACGCTCACCGGCGGCCCCGGAAAGACAAGCATACGGGCAGGCTTCGGCCTCTATTACACTGCGTTCGAAGACCTCACAGGCTTCCAGGAGATCGGCGATGCGCCGTTCGGATTGTTTTGGTTCCAAAGCGGTAGCTTCTTCCAAGCCCCTTTTATGGACCGCGGAGACGGATCAGCAGTTCAGCGATTTCCGTTCGCTTTCCCGCCGGTGCCCGTGAAGCAACCGAATCCGAACTTCAATTGGGCACAGGTGGAACCGATATCGAGTTCGCTGGCGTTCGAACATACCAATAAGCTTCCATACAGCGAGCACTACGAGTTGTCTATTGAAAGGCAATTCGGTTCGAACACGGTAGTTTCGGTAAGCTATGTCGGGAACCAGGCGCACCGCCTGCTTACTTCGATCGAAGCCAATCCGGGAAATGCCGCCCTTTGTTTGGAGATCAACGACGTTTACGTAAACGCCGGCCAAGCCGCTCCCTGTGGCCCATTTGGCCAGTCGAACGTGTATCCGCTTCCTCCCGGGACTCCTTTTTCAGCTTTACCTCAGGCGGCGGCGAATCCTGCCGTGCAGCTTACAGGACAATCCTGTGCACCATTCAGCGGTGCGTCGAATTGCAATGGAATAAATGGAACTTACACAGTTCTCGCCCCCCAGGGTGGCACGCCGCAAAACGGGACACAGGTCTTCGGCAACAACCCCTTCGAAGCCACGATCGCGCAGTCCTCATACAACTCGCTGCAAGCCAGCGTGCGCCACACCGGGAACTATTCCACATTCCTGTTCGGCTATACGTACAGCAAATGCATGGACGATGCATCGGAACTCATTGAAGGAATCAATCCGTTTGACCCCAAGCTGAGCACGTCACTGTGCGCTTTCGACGTGAAGCACAACTTTGTGGCGAGCTACCAAACGAAATTGCCCTTCGATCGCCTGTTTCACACAACCGACGGGTGGAAGAATAAGCTTGCTGCAGGGTGGGCCATTTCCGGGATTACCACCTTTGCTTCCGGCCTTCCGGTTAGCCTGTCCTACCCGAACGACAATTCCCTCACCGGGACCGCGGGCACATCCGCCCCGATTGACCTGCCCGAATTTGTCCCCGGCGGAAATATCTACATCAACAAGAATCCGCGATCGGGACAGCCCTACTTTAACAACACTCTTCCCACCCAAAATCCGGACGGATCGGTAACCTGTCCGGGCCCTGGCGGGATTTTCTGCGACGAGCCTCTCGGTCAGATCGGGAACTCCAAGCGGCGGTTCTTCTACGGTCCTGGACTCAACAACTGGGATATGGCCCTACTGAAGGATACGAAACTTACCGAATCGAAAACGCTTCAGTTTCGTTTCGAAGCGTTCAACATCTGGAATCACGCGCAATTCTCCGGCCAGCTATCGCCGGGTTTCGGCGTATTCGGCTCCAACGGCTTTGGAGTCATTTCCGCCGCTTACGATCCCCGCATTTTGCAGGCAGGCTTGAAGTTCCTTTTTTAGTTCAAATGCCGACACCTAGAAAAGCTCTTGCTCAATTTGTCTGTGGGTTCATCGCAGTTGCCTTTTTGCTCGCGCCGGTGTTGCGCGCCCAGACGATACAGGTAGACGCCACGCCGAGCCATTCGACCAACTCGATCGTCCCTGCGCAGGCCTTGGGTGCGGGCATTGACCGCCTACCTTACGGCGCCACGGACAAGACTTTCGTCGAGCCGACGATCAAGCAGGTGCTCTCCTCCGGATGGCAGACGATTAGCTACCGCCAAAACACCGAACTTAAAATGGAAGCATGGCACTGGAACCCCAGCGGGACCTGGAGCGACCCTGCGGGGAAAGGTTATTTCACGGGAAGCACCGCCCTGGGTGAGCTCATTCGCCACTCTTATGGCTATCCGCTGCCCCACCGCGGCGTCACTCACGATGACGGCACAGATATGGTCGGCTATTCGCGACTTACCGACGGGGACTTGAGCTCATACTGGAAGAGCAATCCATATTTAACGCAGCTATATACGGGCGAAGACGATTCGCTTCATCCACAATGGGTGATTGTTGATCTGGCGGCTCCGCGTCCCGTCAACGCAATACGGATCGCTTGGGCCGAGCCGTTCGCGCGGCAATACGTAGTCCAATACTGGAGCGGCGAAGATCCCATCAAGAAGCCCACGCTCGGCGCGTGGGTCGCATTTCCAAATGGCGTTGTCAACGACGGTCAAGGCGGCAGTCCCACGATTCAGCTCTCTGCAGCGCCAACGCCTGTGCAATTCATTCGGATTTGGATGACGCGATCGTCGAATACCTGCGACACGCACGGATCTGCCGACCGCCGCAACTGCCTGGGTTATGCGATTCGCGAGCTTTTCATCGGCACCACGACTGCCGACGGAAAATTCCACGACCTCGTTCTCCACGTTGCCGACCAAGGACAAACCAATACCTACTGCTCGTCAGTCGATCCATGGCATGAACCCTCGGACCTCGACGAAAAAGCGGGCGATCAGGTAGGTTTCGACCTTTTCTACACGAGCGGATACACCCGCGGCCTCCCCGCCATGATTCCCATCGCCATGATCTATGCCACGCCGGAAGATTCCGCCGCCGAAATCGCGTACGTCGAGAAACGAGGGTACCCGATTTCGTACGTCGAGATGGGCGAGGAACCCGACGGGCATTACATGGTGCCGGAGGATTACGGCGCGATGTACATCCAGTGGGCCCGGGCGCTGCACAAGCTCGATCCAAAGCTTCAGTTGGGCGGCCCTATCTTCACGGGCGTGAATAAAGACATCGAGACATGGCCCGATGCGCAGGGCCGCACATCGTGGACGGCGCGTTTCGTCGATTACCTGAAAACGCGCGGCAGCCTCGCGGAGCTCAGTTTCTTTTCCTTCGAGCACTACCCGATGGATCCCTGCAAGATTCAGTGGAGCAATCTTTACGACGAAGCAACCCTTGTCACTCACATGCTCGACATCTGGCATCGCGACGGCGTTCCCGCAAATATTCCCATGTTCATCACGGAGTCGAACATAGCCTGGCAATCGGAAGAAGCGTTTATCAACGCGTGGGGCGCGCTCTGGCTGGCTGACTACGTGGGTTCGTATCTCAGCGCCGGCGGTAACGCGGTTTATTTCTTTCACTATATTCCGCTGGGCGTTCACCGCGGCTGTGACAACTCTTTGGGAACTTTCGGGCTGTTTTCGACCGACACGAATCTGAAGATCGAGCAGCCCCTTTCCCAATATTTTGCGAGCCAGCTCATCAATCTGGAGTGGGTTGAGCCCCATGGAGCCGCGCATCGTCTGTTTCCCGCTTCTAGCGACGTCCAGGACGACGCCGGGCACACTCTCGTGACTGCCTATGCCGCGCTGCGCCCCGATGGCAAATGGTCGCTGCTCATCGTCAATAAGGACCAGGAGAATGCGCAGCAGGTTCGCATCGTGTTCCACGACGCGGAGTCAAAACGCGACCGGTCGTTTGCGGGCCCCGCCGATTTCATCACCTTCGGAAGCGAACAATATCAATGGCATCCCACAGCGGATGGCGGTACGGCCGAACCCAATGGTCCTCTGGCGCACAGTTCGATCAACGCGAATGCCGGAACTGTCTTTGAACTTCCGAAAGCTTCCGTATCAGTAATTCGCGGAACACTGACTCCCTAGTGGGACATAGCGGGCCAGTGCCGGCCGAACCTGCCCTCCCGGTTTGAATACCGCTTCAACTGCGCCCCGAAAATAAGTTACTCTCGATTTTACCGTGCTGGGAATTCATGAAAATCGCGAGCTGGGCCACTTTGTGAAAGCCGGCGCGGAACAAATAATGAAGCGGAAAGCTGACTGATGCCGACAGAATTTCCGGGCACGGCTCAACGAGGCCACTTCAATACTCCGCAGAAGCTGAAATACGTTGTAATCAATTTATTCCTTCTGGTTCACATTCTGGCTATTTCCTGCTGGGCTTTGCCGTTCAACAATCCGCTGATCTTCTCCATCAGGAATCTGGTTCGGCCGTACTTCATCTGGTCGGGATTGTTTCAATCCTGGGATATGTTTTCCCCTGATCCTAAAAGGGTCAACAGTTACCTCGAAGCAATCGTGATCTACAAAGACGGGTCGAGTATTTTGTGGAGCTTCCCGAGAATGGAGCTTCTCGGCCCAAACGAAAGGTACGCCAAGGAACGTTACCGCAAATTCGAGGAAAATCTCCAGAACGATCAATATTCCGGTCTGCGTCCCGATGCTGCCCGCTACGTTGCGCGCTTGAATAATCGAGAATCCAGTCCACCAAAAACGATCATGCTTGTTGTGAGGTGGTCGGAGATTATTCCCCGTACGGATGAGACATATGATCGCGGGCCCTGGAATTCAAATATCTTCTTCACCTACGATGTGCAGCCTGAGGATTTGAAGTGAGGTTGAGGCCTCTTCTGGATGCATGGAATTCGTTTTTCTTTGCGCCGCAATCACCTCTGCCGATCGCATCGTTTCGCATCCTATACGGGTTGCTGGTTATTGCTACCCTCCTTTTACTGCGGCCCGACTGGCTCACCTGGTATGGCCCTCACGCGTGGGTAAGTCTCTCGACCATGCACACACTCGAGCCTGGTTCACGACTGAACCTGTTCACGATCCTTCCTCAAAATGATGCCTGGATCGAAGCGCTGTTCTGGGTATTTCTGGCATCGGCATCGCTTCTCACTGTCGGCTTCTTCACCCGCATCAACAGTCTGCTCGTATTTCTTTGCCTCACCTCCATCCAACAACGAAATCTCTACATTACCAGCGGTGGCGACACGTTCTTGCGACTGGCTGGATTCTTTTTGATCTTCGCTCCGGCTGGAGCGGCCCTGTCCATAGACCGCCTGATTCGAATCCGCCGCGGAAAAGAAGGCGTCAGCATTTTGCCGTGCAGCCCATGGGCTCAACGCATGATTCAGTTCGAACTAGCGCTTCTTTATTTCAGTTCATTCTGCTGGAAAGTGCAGGGCGCTCCCTGGATTCAGGGGACGGCGCTCTATTACGTGTATCATCTCGATGAATTTCACCGGTTTTCTGTGCCTTCATTATTCCTGCGCCCGGCAGCGCTCAAATTGGGCAGCTGGATGGCGCTGGCCTTGGAATTTTCCCTCGGCGTTCTAATCTGGATTAAGGAACTCCGTTATTTTATATTGGTCCTTGGCGTACTATTCCACCTCTGGCTCGAATATTCGCTGAACATTCCGATGTTTGAATGGGACGTCCTGGCAGCATATGTCTTATTCATCGAGCCAGACGATATGATGCGCGCTTGGAATTGGATGCGTGAACGCTTCTCTGCGGAAGCGCTTCAGCGATGGCGGGCATTCTAGTTCCACCGGATCGTTGCCAAATAGTCTAATGAAGACGACCGAGCTTCTCATAATCGGCGCAGGACCGTTCGGGCTAGCAGTCGCCACGCAAACCTGTCTGGGACCGCCGTCACCATCGTCGGCGAGCAGATGGCTTTCTGGAAACACAACATGCCGGCCGGCATGCGCCTGCCCCCTTACGGGATCGTCGCCCAGATGGCAGTGACATGTGGGTTCGATTCTTCTCCGCTCTCCCTCTGCGCCGACACTCCCAATAAATGTTTCCCAGACTCGAAGAGAAGCGGCTGACTTTCTCCCGAAATCCGCTTAACTTTTCCAGCGGCGCCAACGGGAACTGGAATCGTGAACAATCTGTATGGTTTTTCACCCGAAATGTCGTACACAACGAATTTCGCGATGCATTTCTTGTTCACTTTTTCCGAGCAGGCGGGCGCCTCCGTAAAGTCATAGTCGAACGTTACGACGATCGTGTGCTTAGGCGACTGCGTTTGGGCGAAACAAGCGCCCCCAACCAGGGCGTTATGGACAACCGACAAAAGCAGCGCGACGACCGGCAATTTTGTCAGAGTCATATCCCGTCCTCATTCTACATTGAGTCGTACCGTCCAATGCCACAGAAGCGCAATTAGTCGCCGCCTGCGAAACTTCCGCTCCCAAACTCCAATCCCTTGGGAGTTTCCAGCCATGCGAAAAAAAGCCTCTATAGCGGACTGGGGCCATTGCTCCATAATTGGACAACGCTTCAGAATCATCATTGAAGGAGCAAAAAATCGTGAAAACGATCATCGGCCTGGCAATCTGCGCAATTCTTGTGATCGCCTCCATGTCAGCTTCCTACACGCAAACCACCAAGAATCGAACCTCGCCGATAGCTTCTCGCGAATCGGATATCGCCCGCGGAAAATATCTCGTCGAAGAAGTCGCCAAATGTGCGGAATGTCACACGCCTCGCGACGCTCACAATCAGCTCGATTCCGCGCGCTGGTTGCAAGGAGCGCCTGTCTGGATCACCTCCGTGAAGCCAGATCCTCAATGGGCAGACCGAGCTCCAACACTGGCCGGGTTTCCTGGATACTCAGATAAAGATGGGTTCGACATCCTTGAAAAAGGAATCGGCGCAAACGGCGAAACGATTCGTCCCCCGATGCACATCTACCGTCTGAAACACGCAGACGCCGTCGCAATCATCGCCTACCTCCGTTCCCTCCCCAGCGGTTCGGAATAGGCAACCCCTGAGAAACTACCACCAATTCGCGACAAACCTATCCAGGCAACCGCAGGACTTGAGAATCCTTCCACGCATCTTCGCAGCCGGTCTGAAATAGACAACAAAACCCGCGAGCCCTGCCTCCAACATGTAACGCATGCTCAAACGGCATACGTCTAATGGAGGGCGACTCTTAAGCGGGAAACTGCCGAGCAAGCCGAGTCACCAACGGCGATTTGGAGCGGTGAATGAGTCTTTTGAAACATCACTTGGCACGCTGGATTAGGATGGCGGCCGCGTGCGCTGGTGGAAGCGCGTTCCTGGCTGTGTCTTTTGCAGGATCCGCAGCCTCGTGCGAAATTGTTCAGGCGGCAAGCCAGCCCTCTGTGGCAAAACACGTGGGCGTAGTCAAGAGCGTTAACGGAAACACGCTCACGCTCACCGCGGATTCGGGCACAGAAATCAAAATTCAAGTCGCTAGTAACGCAAAAATGGTTCGCGTAGCGCCGGGACAAACCGATCTGAAGAGCGCCGCCTCAATCCAACTCTCCGACGTCCATGCCGGCGATCGAATCCTGGTTCGCGGCCAACCATCGAGCGACGGAAAAACATTTGTCGCCGTTGGCATAATTGCGATGAGCCGTTCCGACGTGGAAGCAAGGCATGCAAGCGATCGCGAAGACTGGCAAAAGCGCGGGATAGGCGGCTTAGTAAATTCCGTCGAGCCCGCCACGGGCACAGTAACCATCTCCGTTGTCGGAGCGGGCGGAAAGAAAACAATTGCCATTCACACGACCAACGCCACAATCCTGCGCCGCTACGCGCCGGATTCCGTGTCGTTCGATGAGGCGAAGCCCGAGCCCATCGACCAGATTAAGCCAGGCGACCAGCTTCGAACGCGCGGCACGCGCAGCGCGGACGGAAGCGAATTCGCGGCAGAGGAAATAGTTTCCGGGAGTTTTCGCAATATTGCCGGAACCATTTCCTCGATCGACGCCAATGCAAATTCGATGATCGTAATGGACCTCATCAGTAAGAAACCGTTTGCGGTGAAAATTACGAGCCAATCGCAACTACGTAGTTTGCCGCCAGAAATCGCCCAACGCATTGCCCTCCGTTTGAAGGGTGCAGGTGCAACAGGCGATCACGCTGGCAGCGGCGCTTCTGGCGGTTCGGGCCAAGCCGCAGCCCCGAGTGGGGGCTCGCCACGTCCCGAAGGCGAGCCGGGAGGCAACCGTCCCGGCGGCCAAGCCGATTTTCAGCAGATTGTGAACCGTATGCCCGCAGCTACGCTCGCGGATTTCAAGAAAGACGAAGCGGTAATGATCGTAGCCACAGAGGGAACAACCACAGGCCAGGCAACCGCAATTACTGTTATTGGGGGCGTCGAACCGATTCTCGCCGCCACGCCAACCGGGGGCCAAGCGATGACTCTCTCGCCTTGGAGCCTTGGCGGCGCTCCCGCCGGGGCTGGCGACACACCATAAGCTTATGCACCCGAGCCACACCCAAATTCAACCCAGCGACATAATGAAATCTCGCAACGGGTTATTTGTTTCCACCGCAACCTTGATCTTGCTGATTTTTGCAGCAGGCCTGCCCGCGGCGAACGCTCAGAGTGGAGTCGGTGCCCTACATGTGCAGGTGCTCGATCCTTCAGGCGGCGCCGTAGTCGGAGCGTCTGTCGTCTTGACCACACCTACCGGTGACACTCTCGTTGCCACTACGGACCAGCAGGGAGTTTTCGACCGAAAAGGCCTGTCGCCGGGAAAATATTCGGTTCAGGTCGTCGCGAAAGGTTTCGCGATCTTTAAAAACGATGACGTCGAAATCACCGCCGACAAAGTGGAACAGCTCAAGGCGGCGCTGGAAATCGAGCAGCAGCAGGAAAAAGTGGTGGTATCCGACGAAGCTACCACCGTGGATGTAAATCCGGCGAACAACGCGGGCGCGATCGTCATCTCAGGCAAAGAACTCGAAGCTCTGCCCGATGATCCCGACGAATTACAAAGTGACCTGACCGCGCTCGCCGGCCCCTCCGCAGGCCCCAATGGCGGCCAGTTCTACATCGACGGCTTTACAGCTGGGCAACTGCCCCCAAAATCCGCCATCCGCGAAATCCGAATAAATCAGAATCCGTTCTCCGCTCAATACGACAAAGTGGGCTACGGGCGTATTGAAATTTTCACCAAGCCGGGCACTGACAAATGGCACGGCCAGATTTCCGTAAACGGCAATGATTCCGCATTCAACTCCAAGAATCCCTTTTTTCATCAAGGAAGCTCTGGGACTCCATACCCGCCGTACTATTCGGTGCAGTACAGCGGAAATATCGGCGGACCTTTGAGCAAGAAAGCATCATTCTTTTTCACCATAGACATTCGCGACATCAACGATCTAGCGATCGTAAACGCGCAGATCGTAGATACCACCTCGGCAGGTTTTCCCATCATTCCATTTTCCGAAGCCGTTCCAACTCCGCGAAGGCGCTACAATCTCGGCCCCCGTGTGGATTACCAACTCACTCCCACGAATACGCTTTCGGTGCGCTACCAATATTATCGAGACAATTTCAAGAATGACGGAGTGGGCGGTTTCAGCCTGCCGACGCAGGGCTTTAATCTTCTCTCAACTGAGAACACACTGCAGGTAAGCGATACGCAGACGCTCGGCGCGAATATAGTGAACGAAACTCGTTTCCAGTATCTGCACCAGACTAGTAGCCAGAATCCGCTGAATACCGCTACGACCCTCCTAGTGCAGGGGGCATTCAACGGCGGCGGCAGCAATGAAGGAACGATTCTCGATACTTCCAATCGCTACGAGCTTCAGAACTACACTTCGGTATCGCACGGCACCCACTTGATAAAGTTCGGCGTCCGGTTGCGTGGCGTCACCGACTCAAACTTCTCGACAACCGGCTTCAATGGCGAATACATCTTCCCTTCGATCGAGGCATACCAAGCCGCGCTAGCCACCGGCGCGCAAAACGCTTCTCAATTTCTGCTCACCGCCGGCCCCACGGCTGGGATGCCCGGAAATCCGCTTGCGAGTGTAGGACAAGTCGACGTCGGCCTCTACGCGGAGGACGATTGGCACATCCGCCCGAACATCACGCTCAGCTATGGCTTGCGCTTCGAATCGCAAAACGAAATCAGCGATCATGCCGACTGGGCTCCGCGCCTGGGTTTCGCTTGGGGCCTTGGCGGTGGCGGCAAGGCGGCGCCCAAAACGGTTCTGCGCGCAGGTTTCGGAATCTTCTACGACCGCTTCAATTCCTCCTACGTTCTCCAAGAAGACCGGCTCAACGGAATCCGCCAGGCGCAATTCATTTTCACAAACCCTGACTTCTTCCCGAATACGGTCCCCACCAGCACAGTAAACCCGAGCGTCTACGCCCAGGCCTTGCACTTGCGCTCGCCCTACGTGATGCAAACCGCAGTGAGCCTCGAGCGGCAGGTAACAAAGATCGCGAACGTATCACTCTCATATCTGAACTCGCGCGGCTGGGATCAACTTTTCACCAATAACATAAACAGCCCGCTGCCCGGCACCTTCGATTTTCCGTTTTACACCAGCCCAACGCCTGGCGTCCGGCCCATCGCCGGATTGGAGAATGTGTATCAATTTCAGTCCGAAGGCATCTATCGCGAAAACCAGATGTTCCTGCAAGCCACCGTCCGGGCCGGCGCGAAGCTCACTCTATTCAGCTATTACACATTGACGTATGCCAACAGCGACACGTCGTCGGCTACCGCTTTTCCATCGAATCCGCGGAATATCATGCAGGACTATGGCCGCTCGCCATTCGATATTCGCAATCGCTACTTTTTCGGCGGCACCATTGGTCTGCCGCATAACTTCCGCTTGAGCCCATTCATGGTGGTGAGTTCGGGCACGCCTTTCAACATCACGCTTAGCCAGGATTTAATCGGCACCGCTCAATTCAACCAGCGTCCCACCTTTGCGAACGGCGCGGTGGGGCCGACAATCGTCACCGTGCCGGGAATCGGATCCTTCAACACCGTGCCCGCACCAAACGCTACATTGATTCCAGTTGATTTCTTGACCAGCCCTTCAAAGTTCACCCTCAATGTTCGCCTGAGCAAAACATTTGGCTTCGGCAAAGAATCAGGTTCGGGTGGACAAACCGTCTCGGGCGGCCCGGGCGGTGGAAGCGGTGGCGGCGGCAGAGGCGGAGGTGGCGGGGGAGGGCGTGGCGGACCCGGCGGGCCGTTCGCGGGAGGGGGCGCGGGCGGATTTGGCGGCGGGGGGACGAATCGCCGTTACAACGTCACGCTCAGCGTAAACGCGCGCAATCTCTTCAACTACAGAAATGCCGCCACGCCGAGCGGCATCTTGAATCCGCCAACAGCCGATATCCCGCAGGCTACAGCATCTCCGTTCTTCAACGTGCCAAATCATTTGGCTGGCGGACCATTCTCTGCTCAATCAGCGAGCCGTCTGATTTACCTGCAAGCGGCTTTTAGCTTCTAATTATTGAGGCTCGATAGGATACTTAAACCGCGTTTTCCGTGGATTAAAACTGTTTTACTCCAATCGTTTCAATGCCTTACGGGCATCTCTAATCGCGTCACCATAAATTAGAAATCGAAGCGCAACGGGACCTTGAGCGACCATTCGTATGGCCGCAGCTATCTTCGCGGCGCTTCGCCATTAGAACGCCCAGATTGAAAACTGCTTACTAGCCCGCCACCGTCCAGATAAACTGGCATCCTGTGGAAAAAGCGAACATTGTGATCATCGGTGGCGGCGTAGTCGGCTGCGCAATTGCG
>Ga0126381_100005287_pt1 | contig 14184 bp, 14 predicted proteins | sample PanSoiMetPlot_28_FD_96465 | JGI IMG/M metagenome (GOLD analysis project Ga0126381, IMG submission 96465) | Tropical forest soil microbial communities from Panama - MetaG Plot_28 | ecosystem: Environmental > Terrestrial > Soil > Tropical forest > Bulk soil | place: Panama | collected 2016-02-17
ATGAGCGCCTTTTCGGGAAGCTCGCCGCGCAATAGCTCGTCGTATCGATGCAGTACTCGTCGTTTCTCAGAAAGCGGCGGGTCGTAGATGGGCTGACCCAGAGAGCGTTCACGAGTCTGGCGGAATATCCAGGGGTTGGCGATGGCGCCGCGGCCGATCATAACGCCGTCAACACCGGTCTCGCTGAATCTGGTGATGGCCTGGTCAGCAGAAGTAACGTCGCCACAGCCAACGACCGGTATCGAGACGGCTCGCTTGACCTGGCTGATTACATCCCAGTTGGCGTACCCGCTGTAGCCCTGGACGCGGGTGCGGCCGTGAATGGCGACCATAGCTCCGCCTGAGCCCTCGATTATTTTTGCGACCTCGACGGCATTGATGGAGCTTTCGTCCCAGCCGGTACGAATCTTCATGGTTACGGGAATCGAGACAGCCCGCGAGACTCGGCACAGGATCTTCTCGAGCTGAGGCAGGTCGCGAAGCAGTGACGAGCCGCCGCCGCCCTTTACGACTCGCTTGGCCGGGCATCCGCAGTTGATGTCGATGATGTCGGCGCCGGACTCTTGGATCGCCTCGGCAGCCATCACCATACGATCGTCGTTGTACCCGAAAATCTGAATCGAGAGGGGCCGCTCCTCGGGGAGAAACCGCATCATTCGATGGGTGCGCATGTTTCCGCGCGTCAGGCCCTCGACCGATATGAATTCGGTGACGATCAGGCCGACACCGCCCAGTTCTTTGATCAGGCGCCGAAACGATGAATCAGTAACGCCCGCCATCGGCGCCAGAACAAGGTTTGGCACTATTTTGACTGCCCCAACGTCGATATGACCCAGTCCATCCATAACCGAGTAGTGTAGCACACGCTGGTTGCAAGTTTCACCGTAGCTGCAGGTTTCAGGTTCCACGTTGCAGGTTGCCTGAGGAGAAGATGAAGTTTGAAGGTTGAAGGTTGAAGGTTGAACGCGGGAGGACCCATCGACGCCACGAGTGACACGATCCGCCTTTGGGGAGCGAGCCGGACGCTTGGCCTATACGCCGGAGCGGATGGGGTTGGCCCAGACAACTGGGGCAAAGAATATATTAGAGTATATTAGAATATAGGTTGCGGTTGCTATCGATAGGTGAACCCGCTGGGGTCCGGCCCACCGCGAGGGCGCGGTTGCTATCGATACGTGACCCCGCTGGGGTCTGCCGCAGTATCGGGCTGTTCATTAGCAGAATCCTCGGATCCGGGGAGTTGATCAGAGTCGTCCGATTCGAGGAGTTGATCAGAGTCATCCGATCCGGGGAGTTCATCAAAGTAGGGGGCCAGATGAGGTTGGAGGCGGCGCATTGTTCCAATGACCTGGGCTCGGGTGACGCCGGGATAGATTCTTTGAATTCGGTCGATGGCGCGCTCGATGCTGATCAGTTTTTCGGCCCATATGCCCGGTTCAGGAGTTGGTGGGGGTTCAGGCCCGCGAATAAGCTTTGAGAGTTGAACAGCGGCGGCCTGTGGAGGTAGAAGCTCGATTTTGGTGGTACGGACGGAGCCGTCGGGCTCCTGTTTGCCGCGGATCGTGGTTGAGACCTTGAGGAGGTGGCCGATTCCGTTTTGGCGAGCGAGGTCAACACTGAACTGGCCATTCGGGTCCAAGCATTCGGTGACATCGGTTCGGAGCTGAGAGACGAGTGAGCCGATGATTTCATCGTGTTGAATGCGGGCCTGGGCGATGAGATCTCGGATACGTTTTTGTACGGCGGGCCGCTTAAGCACGTTGGAGGCGGTCTGAGCGGCGTAATTGGGGCTGTATCCGGCATCGATGGCGGCCTGTGCGCCGTTGCCCCCGTTAGCGACGTATTCATCGGCAAGCCTGTTCTCTCGGTAAGAGAGTTCGGGCTCGCCCGATTTTAGATCCTTCCTTCGTTGTGGCATATGATGGGACCTCCTATATACTGCCGGGTTTTCGGCAGAGTTTGAACTCTTGTTTTGGCCTGGATGCGGAGGCCGGTACGGGCGGCGTGCGGATGGCATTGTATGGTAAGGCATTTGCGAGGTTTACGGATCAAAGAGTCGGAGCACGCAAGATGCGTGCGATCCCAGGAAGAGTCGGAGCACGCAGGATGCGTGCGATCCCAGGAAAGGTCAGAGCACGCAGGATGCGTGCGGTCCGAGGAAAGGTCGGAGCACGGAGGATGCGTGCGATCCCAGGAAAGGTCAGAGCACGCAGGATGCGTGCGATCCCAGGAAAGATCCGGCTACCTGACTGGCCATTGCGTCGAGTGAGCGCAGTCCACGATATAAGAAGCTGCATAAGAAGGTGTTTTTGTGGGATCAGTTGCGACAGACACTTCGACTTCTGCATCTGAGCCGCATAATACGACCGGGTTTTGGAACCCGGGATCTTCGGCGAGAGTACTGGCCGTGATATTGCAATTTGCCCTGGCGCAGGGACGCACAGAGCAAATCTAGATTCAGTATACCACGAGTTTCGGCAATGTCAAGTAGTATTGACCATGAAAATTCTGCCTATCTGCTATGGTTTTGCTAGTCATCGATTGCGCTGGAGCCGGCCTTCTGGGTGATGCCAATAAGAGGTCTTGGCGTGTAAGGAGACAGCGCGAATCACATGATAGGTCAAAACCTCAGTCGTCGCTACCGCGACGAGGAAGCTTATCCAATCCGCCACCCGGCACTAAAGTACCGGGCTAAAATCACACCGCCGCTACGCGGCGAAGCGCAACCATTCTTTCAGTTCTACGCGAGGGAGATCGCGGTCGGCGGGCTCCCCGGCACTTAAAGTACCGGGCTAAATTCAAAGCGTCGCTACGCGACGAGCGGCGGCGCAGCCGCGAGAGAATTGAGTCGGCGCGCCCCACCGGTGAGTCAGAGACTCACCGCACTGCGGGCGGCAGAGCCGCGGGACGATACTAGTTCAATTTCTTCACAGGTTCTACGCGACGACAGCGGGGAGCCGCAGTAGAAGTAGCGGAGCCGTATTTCGACTAGGCTCCCTAGTTACCGAAACGTCCGGCGCAGTTTTTTCGCAACCATACCTCGCCCGATCCACGGGGTCCGGGGTCCCGCTCCTGATACAGAGCCCTCGCTAGACTTAGGTTGAAAGCAAAGAACTGCGGGTTCGCACAAGCAGCTTTGATATTCTGAACTCAACACGACTGCCGGTAATAGGCGCAATAATCAACCAGGCAGCAGTCTTCGCACCGAGGGTTACTGGGCCGGCAGATCTGCCTGCCGTGCTTTATCATGTTTATATGGGCCTCGTAGTACCTTGATCGTGGGATGGTTTGAGCCATTATCCGATGGGCATGTTCGTCCGAGCACTTTTCTGGCAGCAAACCGAGGCGGCGTGCGATTCTAAAAATGTGAACGTCTATCGGGAAGACCGGACGATCGCAGGCGAATAGTAGCGTGCAGGCCGCGGTTTTCGGGCCTACACCTTTGAAACTTGTGAGAAATCCGACGGCTTCGTCGATAGGAACTTTGCGCAAGAAAGTGAGGTCGAGCGAGCCACGCCGGTCGTAAATCTCATTCAGCAGCTTCTTGATTCGGATGGATTTCTGACGGGCAAGGCCTCCCATCCGAATTGCAGCTTCTATCGATGATGCCCGGGCGCGACGGGCCTGTTCCCAGTTGGGGAATCGGGCTTTCAAGCTGGCATAAGCCCGGTGTGAGTTCTGATTCGAAGTGGACTGCGACAAGATGGTCTCGATCAGGCAGTCAAGAGGATCACGGTAACGTTCGCGCCTCGGGAGACCATATACGGCTTTCAGGTTCTGAATTATGTAGGTAATGTTCTCGCGCGCTGTCGCCACTTCGATATCCTGAATGCGGGGACCTGAATCGTCAAGACGCCGCGAATCGATCAGCTACCGGGCGCTCTTTGAGGCGACTTATTCTTCGGACTTCGCAATCGCGAGCCGGTGGTTGCGAGAGCCGCTCCGCGAAGGAGCTTCAGGCGAAGGCTGGTGCACGGTAATCCAGGTGTGTTGGGTTAAGGACGTCTGCTTTGGCCTTGAAAAAACGTATCTTCTCCGCAATACTTGGAGTAGTCTTGACCTGGAATGCGCCCGTAGCTCAGTTGGATAGAGCGTCTGGCTACGAACCAGAAGGCCGGGAGTTCGAATCTCTCCGGGCGCACCAAAGAATCAATCTCTTCAAGCAAGAAAATCGTCCTGCGCCCTGCCTTGTGGAAAGGGATTTGGCCTTGACAGACCCAATCATAGACAGGACAAGGTGATACCGGAAGAGTACTTATCACGCGCCGAAGGAATACGAGGACCGGTGACCTCGGAGAAGCTTCAACGCTTTGCGATAACTACCGGGAACCAACGGCCGGCTTCTGAAGCGGTCCCGAGCGGCCGCGCCTGCTCGCATGGCGCATCGCTTCAGTCACAGTGAGGCCGGTCCAGGGGGAGCTCAGAGTCGAGCAGGTTCAATAGTCAAGTTGGGGATACCAGCCCGTCCCACGTCCTTCTGGCGTCCAGTCCAGCATCAGCCAGAGAGGATCGACGTCCGAACCTCCGCGCGGGTCTTGTTCGGGATCAGCCATCGACGCGCTCATTTCGCCACTGTAGAAATGACGAATGATTCCGTCGCGCCGGCTGAACACGCTGAAGCCAGCGACGCAGGCGGTGTCGTGATCAGTCTTTTCTTTGGTTTGGTTTTTACCGCTGGCCATCTCAACCAAGAAGTGCGCGACTACGAGGGTGATCTTCTCAACTGGATTCGCACCAGTGCCGTAGTGTTCGGCTGTCGCCGAGCGTTTCTCGCGAGCCTGCTCACGTTCACGGCCGCTTATGCGATACTCGCGGGACTGGCCGCGCTTGGCATCCTGCCAAGGTTGCTGCTTTGGAGCGCTGTCCTGTGGCCTTTGCATGTCGCGTGGTCTCTGCGAGCGCTGCGGCGTGGACTCGGATTCGAGACCGCGACATGGATGCAACGACGGTATCGCTTGCTCTTCGCGCTGATTGGCCTGGCGATGCTGGCCAGGTGAGCCTACTGCCGGCCGGCGGGGTTTGAACCTTTATTCTGTTCGAGCACATCGTACGCCTGTTGGCTCACCACCTGGTTTCCTACTTTGATCTCGGCTCCGAAGTCCATGTATTTGGCCGATCCTCCTACGACCTTCGGCCATTCAGGCAATCCGCCCTGATTCGGATCTCCGGTAGCGGCAAATCGCACCCAATAATTGCTCATCGTTTTGGCGAGCTTCTGATCCGCATCGTCAAAGCGATAGCCGCCTCGGTTCGAACCAAACACATACGGTATCTCCGCTCCATGATAGGCTCCCAGGTTCGCGAATCTAGGAGTATTGCTGGACTTTGTGAAGTGATAAAGGTGCGACTTCCCGTTCAGCCGCGCGCTGGACTCAGCGAACATTTGGGACTCTGCCGCGATTCGATCGGAGAAAACCCGGTCAGCAATGCTCATCGCATCCTTCTCGTCTGCCGGGTACAGCTTGAGAACAGCGTCCGCTTCAGCGGCGAAGCTTCGTTTCACATAGTTCTCATAGTCCTGCGTGTTTCGCATTATCGCTCTCAACAGAATCGTTCCTTCGTTGTGGTTCGAGCCGATTATGAGGGGAACGTTGTGCTCCTTTCCGGCCGCAAAAATTACCTCGGGATCATCGGGAAGGAACCATCCATCAACGGCCGGGCCGAAGCCTCCGCCCAATGGGCCGCCGGACTTTTTGAGCAAATCGTCGGCACTGACTGCTCGCAGGGCGGCAATGGGATCAGCGTCCTTGGCGACCCCGAGCGAGTCGCACAAATGTTCTCCAAGTTTCTCGATGTCCGACATATGTCGAGCTGGACCGAACCCAACGCCACTTTCGATGATCGCGCGCTGGAAAAGGCCTTGTGAAAGCGGAGACGACATCAGCATCGCCACGCTCATACCTCCGGCAGACTCGCCGAAAATCGTGATCCGACTAGCGTCGCCCCCGAAAGCGGCCACATTGCGCTTCACCCATTTCAACGCGGCGATCTGGTCGAGCATTCCGTAGTTGCCGGACACTCCATGTTCGGACTGTTTCGCTAGCGCGGGATGAGCAAAGAACCCGAACACGCCCAGCCGGTAGTTGATTGTCACGATCACGGCGCCGAGCCGAGCCAGATTCTCGCCGTCATAAGTTGCGGCTTCGCCCAGAATAAACCCTCCGCCATGAATCCAAACCATTACCGGCAGCTTTTCAGACGCGTGTTTGACTGGCGTATAGACATTGAGGTAAAGACAGTCTTCGCTCATCGGCGAGAGCTTCATGCCATAGATCAATTCCAGAGTGTTCGCCTGTGGTTCGGCGTGACCGAACTCCGTGCACGCTCTCACTCCGGACCAGGCTTTCACCGGTTGAGGAGCCTTCCACCTAAGGTCACCAATGGGAGGCGCGGCGTACGGAATTCCTTTGAAGACTCTAACGTCCTTAGCGTCTCCGACGATAAGACCGGAAACCATGCCGGAATCGATCTTAATGGTTCCGTCATCGCCCGGTTTCGCGGCCGGAACCTTATTGGATGGCGCCGCCGCAAATGTGCCCAGAGCCGCGAAAAAGAATGCGCAAATCAAACCTGCCCTTTTCAGCATGCAATTATCTCCTCATCAGCCTCGGATGATTACTCTAGTATTTGGTTTTTGCGCCGGTTCGGCAACTCGCTGGAGCGTGGTTGCGAGAATACCTACACTGACCGAACTCTTTCCAATTCCTCCTTGTTTCCTGTGACTCAGCGAGCCGGAGCTCATCGTCCTCCCATTAGATAGTCGTTCGGGAAACCGAAAATCGACAGGTACTCCTTTTTTTTCATTCCAACCTGAAGAAAAGCGGAAAGAAGTGATTTCTGCTGACCGTCGTTTACCACCGCCCAACGTTATCGGAGCAACCATCGAATGCCCTGTCGTTAAGCGAGCAGTGCGAGGTTCTTTCGTTGAGCTGGGCAAGTCACTACTATCGGCCGGTGAAGCCTTCGGCTGAAGAGATCGCAATCAAACACCGATCGAGGAGATATACACGCGGTGTTGCATCAAAACTCCGCATGCCAGCTAATCCTGCGCGATGAGAGGCTTACCCAACGTCCGACTCGGGGGGCGAAGCGCCCAGGAAGCGACTGTAAGAACGAGCAGAAGCAGCGGCGGGGTCAAGTCAGCGGTACGACCACTCGCACCGAGCGAGGCAACTGCGCCGGACAGTTCAAAGACGATACCCGCGTAAGCCCATTCTTTAAGGCGCAGAAAGCCGGGAACTATCAGAGTGACAGCCCCCAGGATCTTCCAAACGCCAATGATCCACAGGACGTACACTGGATATCCCAAACCAGTCACAACATCGGCCGCAAAAGGGCCGGTCACAAGGCCCGTTCGTAGGTGTGCCAGGTCCACGAAACCGCCTACGAATGTTTCGAGCGCTATCAGCGCTGTGGTTACCCAGTAGAAACTCCGCCTAAGATTGAACATGGCGCCTTCCTTTGGTACATACGATGGTCCGGCAAGCGTGCTAGCTATATTGCCGTTGGCTACGTTTCTTAATTGAACCCTCAAAACGTTCCCCTTGTTTGTTTTGCATTAGGCCGGAGCCTTTGCTTTCGCTTCGTGACCTCCTTGCCGGACCCGCCTGGTAACAAATCGGTAAAACGAATCAGCAGCTGCCCGAATTCCGCGCATTCTTGGTCGGACCAGTCCGCCATGAGTTGCGCGAAGAATCTCATTCGGAATCGCTGTATCATATGCAAGGCCTTCGATCCCTCACGCGTAAGTTCTAAATGGCTGCGGCGGCCATCAGACTGGGATGCGATCCGTCTGACCAGCCCCGCACGGAGTGCGGCGGCAGACATTCGACTCGCACGCGAGGGCTCGATTCCCAGTCTCTGCGCCATCTGTCCTATGGTCGGCCTTTGCACCCCGGCCTCAGCGAGTTCTTGCAGAGCATCGGCTACCGAGACCGCGACGAGATTGAGGTCACGATCAAGCCGCTGCTGCATCAATCGTCCTATAGTGCGCCTGCTTTGGCTGCGGCGGATCCGTACCATGCCGCGATCCACCATGAAAAGGGCTTGTTGTCGATTTGTCATTCTCACTCAGTTCATAAAATCTAGAATATTTATGTGCTATAGGCAACTATATGCTACAAGCATATATAATGCAATAGGTCAACATCGAATAAGGCACCGATTGGGTGAGGTTCCTGACATAAATGCTGGCAACGTACTCAGCGCATTTCACCGTGATGGCCATTACCTTTTCTTGGGCGTGGCTTTCGCAGTTGTCTGTTTGGTTTTGCAACTATTTTCAGGTGGAACGGCAAACAGGCACAGGTCGCCGCGGTCTGGTTGCGCTAGATACGCATAAGTTAGAAAGGTGCAGATAGACAATGGCATCCGGCAGCAAGATCGATGGCGGATCGAGAAGGGCCGCATACATTGATTTGTTTCATCGGACTCTGTCCACTATGATTCGGACAAAACGCGACCAGGCGAATCGATGGCGCATAGTTGGAGGCGGTCCTGCCGGAGCAATGCTCGGCCTACTGCTCACGGTAAAATCACAGATTTTTTCTGTTCACTGTTTCAAGTAACGAAGCGCAACACATCCTGATTCAAAAACCTTAAAAGAAATGTTTTCGGTCGGTGCTGCGCAATTTATGCCCGCCCGCTAGAGGACGTGAGCAGAGCCATAAGCTCCGACGGTTTGCTTTTGATTAGTAGTGACGGGACAATCCAAGTGCCCCCGCTCACTTTTTGCAATCCACAACCAACCCACAGGTCAGGTACCCAGGTTGTCGGGAAGACTCACGCGATCTGAGTCGTGGGCTCGGAGGCCTTTATCCCGGATTCGCGCAAGGCACGAACGTCTTTGATAGGTGGCTGGCCGCTGCCGCTTGCTGTTCTTCCTGGAAAATCATGTTTATACAAAACTTCCGGTTCGGACCGCGCCTGCACGCTCGTAATTCATGATAATGACGCCATTCGAGCCGACTATGCTTTCCGTCACTTTGAATGCCGCCGGAATCGTGCCCTCGGCAAATAGCCGCTTTCCAGATCCCAGCGTGATCGGATAGATGATCAGCCAGAACACATCGACCAAATCATGCTTCATAAGCGTCTGAATCAGATTACCACTTCCCCAAACGTGAAGATCCGGCCCTTGCTCGTGCTTGAGCTTCGCGACTTTTTCGGTAGCATCTCCGTTCAAAAACACGGACGGCTTCCATTCGTGGGATGTCATGGTATTCGAGGCGACGTACTTGGTCGCCGAGTTTACGCCCGGCCATACATCGGTATGTTGAGGCCAGAAGGCCGCCCAAATGTCAAAGGTTTTGCGTCCTAACAGCAGGTCGAACGGCATGTTCATCTGCTTTTGCAGGGCCGCTCCAAGAACGTCATCATCATATGGCGCTGCCCACCCGCCATACGCGAAACCACCACTGGTATCTTCCTCCGGGCCGCCTCCGGCCTGTATGACACCATCAAGGGTGATATGTTCAAGCACGATAATTTTTCGCATATTCTGTTCCTTCCGCGTTATGCTCACAGTTTTTTGCTTCACTGTTTCAAGTAACGAAGCGCGACACATCCTGATTTGAAAACCTTTGACTCAACAAGTTTTAATTGCAATTTCTCCTGCAGGGCGACGCCTTCCATCAGCCGTCTCCCTTCCCCTGCAACGACTGGCATAACGACAATGCGATATTCATCCACCAGGCCAAGCGCGATAAGTTGTGAGGGAATATCGACGCCGCTGGCCAAAATGTTTCCGCCTGGTTCTTTTTTCAATTTCAGTATTTCGTCGCGAAGGTCCGTGCGAACAATTCTCGTATTTTTATCTTCAGCGCTGTCTAATGATCGTGAAAAAACAACCTTGTTGAGGGAGTTAAATACGTCAGCAAATTCGATGTCTTCCTTTGTCGAAGACGGGTCTTTTGCGACATCCGGCCAATAAGGTACCATCAGTTGATAGGTTTTACGCCCATAGATGGTCAGGTCAGCCTCGCGCAGCATCTGCGTAGAATATTCAAACATATCATCGGGAGGAATCATTTTGGTGTGGTCGCAGCAGCCGTCTAGAGTTACGTTGATTGCGTAGATTAGATTTCTCATCTGATTTCCTTTATGTTGTGACATGACTTGTCTCCGGTAACGGTTTTCTAACGGACTTCGAGCGGGCCCGTTGCCCTGCCTGCACAATATAGTCGAACGGCCGTCCCGGAATTCGACAAACAACCCAGGAGACTTTCTCACCGCCCCGAACTCTGCTGCGGCGCTCCGCTTCTTCGCTACATCAGCTTTGGTGTGGCGAATAGTGGTCGGGACGGGATCATAGTCGTCCCAATGGAGCCGAAATCCATAGATATCCTGGCGCTTCCAGTAGGCTGCTACTACAAGCGTCCACATCGGTCTTTGCACCGAGGGCGCGCCATCTTCGGATAGCGATCCGACTGAGCCGCCACTTTCGGCACACCAAAGCCGATAGCAATGACCAGCGCAGAGCAAATCGTGAGTTTAGATTCTCGGCTCATGTCTCCTCCTATTTCTGTTACGCCGTGTTCAGCGTGCTGTGTTCTTTCCGCGCCGCTGCTCACTTTCCTTCATGACCTCATTCATGTCCCCCGCTGGCCGAATCTCGAAAATGTTGCCGTACTTCAGGGCAGGATGCTGGCTGATGAGCTGTACAGCATGATTCATGTCCCGCGCCTCAAGGACGAGTATGCCGCCGAGTTGTTCTTTGGTTTCGGCATAGGGGCCGTCTGTAGTCGCCACTTTGCCGTTCTTCCAATACAGGGTCAGGGCGGTCTCTGGCCCCTGAAGCGCTTCTCCACCGGCCCAGTGGCCGCTGGCGCGAAGATGGTCATCATATTCAAGGCATGTGTCGAACATGGCGTTTCGCTCGGCCTCAGTCATGCCGTCGAATTTGCCCTTGTCGTAGTAGCCAAAACAGAGGTATTTCATTGTTTTTCTCCTCATAGCGGGTTGGCGGAACCGGCAGCAGAGAGTTGCGCCGGCTCCGTTCATCTCGTCACTACAGTGCGTGTTGTCACTACGGCGCGTTCGGCCGCAGTGGCCAGGTTGTTTAGTTGCCTTCGCCGGATCCTTATTCCGGAGCCGGGTAGAAAAGAAGCTCGCGCACCTCGCCCGCCGCATCGCTGGAGATGGCAGCCTTCTTCGCCCATGCAAGTGCCTCATCCATATTGGCGGCTTCCAGTATCCAGAAACCGCCCATGTGCTCCTTGGTCTCGGTGTATGGCCCATCGGTGACGACCACCGTACCATCAGGCTGCTTCCGCACCGTCTTTGCGCTCGGGGCCGGGGAAATGCCGCAAGCGAACTTCCTCACGCCGGCAGCAATCAATTCGCGGTTGAGGGCGTGGATCTCCTCGATCATCGCTTCGGTTACGGTGGACGGGTCGAAGTCGTCGGGAAGGTAGTTACAAACCAGATACTGTGGCATGATCTCTTGCTCCTGTAGTGGTCTTTAATCTTAAGTCTTTGGGCGGGCCAGTTGCCCTGCCGTCACCATATAGTCGACGGCCGGACCGGAATTCGACACATCGTCCAAGAAATTTTTCTTCCTCCGCGCTTTAGGACTATGCTTTGCGCCGTTTATCTCAATATCCGCATCGGCTTCTGACGTGTTTTTTTCAACCGCCGAATCCGCTCTTGCAGGAATTTCCGCTCTGGTTCCTGTTGCAGCGCCAGAGCTTTCTCATAAGAGGACCGAGCCTCAGTTGTCCACAACGGCAAGGGCTACGGCTCCTTTTGCCTGGTCCCGCGAAGGTAAGTTAAGAGTCGCCATCCTAATGAATTCAACTTGTCAGCAGGGCGCCCTGACGGCTCTGGGAGCTGCTTTGGCCCATGCGCCGGATCACCAGCTTTCATTTCCCCGATTTTGTTCACCTCTGACTTCGCTGCTAATAATTCTTTCCTTAGCAAATCATTTTCTTCAGACAAACGCCTGAAGCTGACAGTGAGATGGGCCGCGCTCCTTTTCATCTTCGCCAACTGCTTTATTAATCTGGGCTGATACAACTCGTAGTGCTTGGTCATCAGGGATTCAAGCAGTTGGCCTTTTATTTTCTCGCTTCAAGAAAGACACGCAGGCTTACCGCACCCAGAGGGCCACCTTTCGGCCTCTTGTTGTTGCATATTTGTGGCAGACTGTCAACGAAATCGATGGAAGAACCGTCGAACTCGGTCGGTAACTGGCTGGCTGCAAACCGTAGCAAATAGAAGGTTCAGGATTCGGCGACTCCTCTGAGTTCCCTTATTCTGATGCGGAACACGAGCGTCGATGGCTCAGCGGTCTGATTGCGGTGGAATGACTCGACGGGAGTCAGGTGGGGTAGGCGGACGAGCAGCATATCCAGCGCAGCCTCGCGCTCTTTTGCGTTGGTGATCTCCTCGTAGTCGCCGATAGCCATTACGCTCGCCCAGTGGAAATCGTCGGCGATTTCATCGACCTGTACGCAGGCCGCGGGGTTGATCCGCAAGCCATCTATCTTAGTCCCGGGCAGCGAGTGGCTATAAATGCTTGTGCCCTCCAATACATAATTGATTGGCACTATATACGGGCTGCCGCCAACAATGCATGCCAGCCGGCCCAGGCGCTGCCGCTTTAACAGGGCTGTCTTCTCTTCTTCAGTCAGGGGCCTTATCATACCTATCTTCTGTCCTCCTTCCTTCTTTGCCCGGGCTCGGGTTCTACAAACATTCGGCTCCGCTGGAGCCGGAGACGAAGATCGAGAAGCCGGGTTCTAACAAACATTCGGCTTAATCATCCTTGTCCTTTATCATCTTGCGCTCAGCGTCCTGCCTATCTGCTTGTCTTTTACTTATCTCTTATCCTCCTACCCCTATCCTTTCTCTATCCTCGTTGCCTCATCCTCCTACCGAGCCTCGAAGTGATCCTCTGGCTGATCCATCTGATTTCGCTGGCGGAGCAGACGCCGGCTTAAGCGGGCGGGCGATCAGGACGGGGCAGGGAGCCTGACGGAGAACACGGTCAGCATTTGAGCCAAAGAGTGCTTTCATGCCGAATCCGGTTCCGCGGACTCCCATGCAGATCAAGTCGATCTCTTCTTCTTCAGCGTAGGTCAGAATCTCAAGATAGGGTTGACCTTCCCTGACCGTAGCGTTAAAGGCGCACCATGGCCGCGCTTCAAGCGGGACCGAATTCTCTAACCGCTGGGCAGCGATCTGAAACGCGCCTTCCGGGCTGGGCTCGACGTCCAGGCCGCGCCGAGGGACAGGAGATTGTAAAACGTGGATAAGGTGCAATTCGGCCTGATACTCCTGGGCAAGGGAAAGGGCATTGATCATAGCAAGTTCCGAGCAATCGGAGAAATCGTGGGCAACCAGCACCTTGCGAAGGGAGGTCTGCTCGGCGGAGTTGCCCACCCACATCCGCTCCTCCGGGTGAGTAACAAGGACAGGGCAGGGCGCGGTTCGGCAGATCGACTCTGCGGTCGAACCCAACAGCGCCGCAGCGTTTGGCCGCCTCCTCGATCGCATTACGATCAAATCCGCTGAACGGCCCGCTGCCTCAGACGGAATCGCAGTCACCGGGTCTTCGTCTACGACGACGGCCTCCCAATCACAGGGCGGTATGTTAGAAAACCGCCTGAGAACTGAACGCTCGATGTGTTTCATTATACCGGCCTGGTCGTGGATAGGATCCGTCGCCAGTTTGACGGCGCAATTCAGAACGAACAGCTTTGCGTTGTACTGATGAGCCAGAGCTGCGGCGTAACGCAAGGCTTCGTCGGACTCATCCGTCAGGTCAGTCGGGCAAAGAATTCGCTCGAATATGATGCGTAGATTCCTGCTCATGTCAGTTCTTGTTACACTCCGGCTAGCGGAGCCGCTTGGTGTCGGTTTTATGAGGGCAAGAGGCGTGCCGTCCTGAATGTGCTCCAATTCAGCCGTCCTAAGCCTGAAATGGGGGAATATTCGCTATTCCTGCTGCGGAGTATTACGCAATGGGGGAATCGAAATGGGAAGGGCCCGGGCCCATTACCCGGACAATCGGCGTCTTACCGCGACGACGGCGGCAGAGCCGCGGAGAGAAGTATTTCGGCTTGCGCGCAGACGGTGAGTCTCTGACTCACCGGACAGCAGGCGCCGGAGCCGCAGGAGGGTCGTGGTAACTTTTCTTTCACGTTCTAACGAGAGCGAAAAACGTGAGGCCGCAACTAGTAG
>Ga0126381_100005288_pt1 | contig 14184 bp, 11 predicted proteins | sample PanSoiMetPlot_28_FD_96465 | JGI IMG/M metagenome (GOLD analysis project Ga0126381, IMG submission 96465) | Tropical forest soil microbial communities from Panama - MetaG Plot_28 | ecosystem: Environmental > Terrestrial > Soil > Tropical forest > Bulk soil | place: Panama | collected 2016-02-17
CTCATTCGCGATGCTGCGGCCGTGCGCCTGATACCAGTAAAGGACGAACTGCTTATTGGAGCCGTTGCTGATGACGTACTCCCCCACGCGATAGGGCTTGCCGTTGTCTGCGGTGATGTCGACGTACTGATGCGAGTCGAAGGTCCATCCGGCGCCGGGGAGACAATGCTGCGGTGAGTGGATGGATTGCCCGGTGCGCTGGGTTGGGAAGTAGCCGATGAAGAGGCCGATTGGCGGGTTGCTGCCGGCGCCGGTATCGGTTGGATTCTGATAGACGCGGTTAAGGAAGTCGCCCTTACCGAGCACAGCGAGGACGTCGTCGGCCATCGGGATATCGGTGCTTCCACGGCCATCGATTGTGTGCGGCATCTGGCTGAGCGGGTCGCTGGGAGGGACGCGATCGACGTCACCACGGGTGTGCAGCACCAATGCGGTTGCGAGAAGGAGAAGAACGACGGTCCAGTAACGGGTGGATTTCATACGGAAGTAGCCTTGACCTCGACTTCCCGGGAGGGAAATAGGCGCATGACGCGGTGGAACAAGTAGAGGCAAGCCAGAGAGATAAGAAACATGACCCAACCTGAGAACTCGTGGAAGAAGCCCATCGCTTTATCCGGATCCCAATACTGGACGCAAAGACCTGTTCCTGTGATGCGGGCCGCGTTCGCGATGACCGCGATGGGAATACTAGCCAGCGCAAGCAGGATACGACGCATAGTCGATCTTTCGATGAAGTAACCGTAGAAGATGGCTAGAGTGAAGAGGCTCATCAGCGACCGGATTCCGCTGCACGCCTCGGCGACCTCGAGCTTCATGGCGGGAAGCTGAATCACGTTGCCCTCAGTGAGGACGGGAACGCCGAAGATCGGGAGCACTCCGCTGGCCAACCGCGAGGCAAGAAGTTGAAGCGGAAAGGTGATCTGATTGAAGACGATCTGAGGAAAGGGGATAGCCAGCAGGAGGACGAGCAAAGGAAATCGCAGGACCTTGAGCATTTGCGGGCCCTGAAGCATCCAGATGAGGCCTGCCAGAAGGACGAGAAAAGAGACTCGGGACAGAAAGAGGTCGGCGCCATAAACTCCGACGATCAGGATACCTATCCCAAGGAGAATCAGAGGGATGCCCTTCCAGGTTTCCTGGCGTGGGGTGCTTTGGATTCTGGCGCGGTTCTCCCAGATGAGGAAGAGGGAGAAGAGCGGTACGAGGAAGCCATGGGAGTAGTCGGGCAAATCGTACCAGTCGTAGACAAGTTTGCCGGCGACTCGGAAATAAACGGCAAACAGCAAGGCCGCTAGGAGGGCGAAAGCGAGCCAGGAGCGGGTGGATTTCGTGAGATGGTCCTCGATGTTTGCAGCTCCTTCAAGGGCCTGTGTACTGTCGGTTGCAGAGGTGCGGGGTTCGAGAGGGGCACCGACATTATTTCTAGTCGATTGAAGGTTATACTCCACGCCTCATCCTGCAAGCAATTTTCCTGCCAATCGTTAGGGGTTCCAATTCCACGATTGCATCTTCATGTCTACCAAAGTGTCAGTAAATCAGTCCACAAAAAAGGAAAATTATTTCACATCAATTGGTAAGCTGCTGCATGGGGCATCGAAGAGGGGTGGATCTCAAGCCGCGGAGAATGATGGGTTTGCGTTCTGGTGAAAATCAGGGCTGACCTCAGGCTAAAAAAGCAATCCTTAGGGGTTAGTTTGGCGATTCGTTTGCATATGATGAGGAGTGCCTGATCGCTCCTTCGCGCTACGGCTCGATTTATTGAGAAGGATTTACGGTTGTCTCGAGCGACGCGCATCAAACAAATCTTAGAGGCGCGTCCTTGGTGCAATCGAGTGCACTTGAAGCAGACTCTTGTCCTCGTCGGAGGGCGGAGCGGGATGGAATATCAAAAATGGCAGCATTGGGAAACGGGGTAACTCTGATGAAAAGGCTCTGCGGCTTCCTGGCTCTGGTTTCGTTGACCATAGCAATTCCGGGAGGCGCACAAACCCAGGCCCAGGGATCCAAGCCCGCCGAGGCTCCTAAGCCTGCAGCACCTGCGGCCGGCGCGACGACAACTGCGGATAAGACATCGCCTGAGGCCCGAGCGGCTTCGACTGATCCGGCGACTTACATCATTGGAGCCGAGGACGTTCTGCAGGTTTCGGTGTGGAAGGAGCCGACGCTTTCCGGGACAATTCCGGTTCGCCCTGACGGAAATATCTCCCTTGCGCTTGTGGGGGATCTTCCTGCAGCGGGGAAGACGCCGATGCAACTTGCCTCGGAGATCACGACCAGGCTTAAGAAGTACATGCAGGAACCGACCGTTTCGGTGGTTGTAGCGGCGGTCAACAGCCAGCGCATCTTCCTGATCGGAGAGGTCGGGCACGTCGGTCCCATACCACTGACTGCCGGAATGTCGCCTCTGCAGGCGATCGCTGCGGGAGGAGGACCGACGCCTTTTGCGAACACGAAGCGCATCTATATTCTTCGCGGCGAGCAGGGCAAGCAGCAGAAGATACCGTTCGACTATAAAGCGGCACTGAAGGGCGACAGTCGTCAGAACATTACTTTGCTGCCAGGCGACACGATTGTCGTTCCATGAGGAATCGAAATGAAAACAGGGTCCTTGATGCTTACGGCTCTAATATCTTTGAGTCCGGCTTTGTATGGCCAGGCCACACCGACGGCGGTTGCAACACCGAGTTCCTCGCTGTCACCTTCCTTTGGAGGTCCGATTACAGATGGGGAGGTTCATTATTCATTGAGTGCCGGCGAGATCATCTCGCATGGCCTGTTCAGCGGTTCCGGGACAGAAACAACTACGAACCTTTCCGGAGCTGCGGGATATTCATCGCGCAGCGAGCGGCTTCCCTTCAGCATGATCTATTCCGGCGGTGTCCTGATTAGCACGATGAGCGGGCAGACGTTCCAGACCTTTCAGAACGCCTCTCTCGCTCAGCAATTCATCACACCCCGCTGGGTCTTCGGGGTTTCAGACTCGGTCAGCTATCTGCCGCAATCGCCCACCACGGGATACTCGGGTATCGCCGGCGTTGGCGATCTCGGTCCGCTTCAGGGACCTGGACAAGGACCGGCCGGGGGAATTCTGACCAACTATGGGAAGCGGGTCTCCAACTCCCTGGATGGGAACCTGGAGCGCAAGCTGACAGCTTCGACGTCTATTGTCGGATCGGCGGACTATAGCATTCTCCGGTTTATCGATGGCGTGGGATTGGATACGACAGGAATCACAGGTACGGTGGGCCTCAATCACCGTTGGAACGCGCGCACGACGATCGGAGCGGAAGCGGTTTACTCCATATTTACGTATGGCACATATCCGGGGGTTCCCGAGCAACTGAGTCTCAGTGGCCTTTCCTTCCAGACACGCGGAATCAATTTGGTATTTCAGCGACTGCTGACTCATAACCTCAGCGTGTCGGCTTCGGCTGGACCGCAGCTGGTCAATTCGTCAAACGAGACTTTGAGCCCCTCGGTGACTACGGGAGCGGGTTCGATTGGACTTTCCTACACGCACAGATTGACGACGGCTTCCCTTACCTATGTTCGCGGAGCAAACGGCGGATCCGGAGTCCAGCAGGGTACGATCTCGGACAGCATCTCCGCATCGGTTAACCGGTCCTACGGGCGCGACTGGCAGGCTGCGATCACCGGCAGCTATACCCGCAGCTCGGGGCTGATCAAGAGCCAGGCGATCAACCAACTCCTGGGGATTGCCCAGACGTATGACAGCTTCTATGGAGGCCTCCAGATAACGCGCCGTCTGGGAATGCATACAACGGGATACTTCAGTTACACGGTGCAGGCGCAAAATAGCAGCAGCAGTACTGTGCCCAACGGACCAAACGTTTTCAGTGGTGTCGGTAATATCTTCTCACTTGGAGTCACCTGGGCTCCACGCGCTACGTCTCTTGCTCGGTTGTTTTAAGGAGTTTCTCCCATGCTTGGTCATCGTGTGCTAAATATGCAGGATTACACCGCGATCTTAAAGCGGCGGTGGTGGGTCATCGTGCTCCCGATGATCGTTTTTTCTCTGATCGCCTTTGGAATTTCATTTTTCATCGAACCTCAATATGTGTCTCAGACACTCGTTCTGATCGAACAACAGAAGGTTCCAGAGGACTACGTCAGGCCCGTGGTCTCTGAGGACCTGAACTCTCGGCTCGCATCGATGCGGGAGCAGATTTTGAGCCGCTCGCGGCTGCAGCCAATCATTGAACGATTCAATCTTTATGGATCGAATCACCTGGGTATGGACGCCCGCATCGATAAGGTCCGCAGGGACATCACGATCCGGCCGATCCAATCCGATATTGCGAGAACGAATGGGCTCCCGGGATTCTTCATTGCCTTTCGGGCGAACGATCCCCACACTGCACAGTCGGTCTGCAGCGAGATCACCTCTCTCTTCCTGAGCCAGAATCTCCGTGAACGCGAACAGTCGGCTGAGGGCACTACGGAATTTCTGAGGAGCCAGCTCGACGAGGCGAAGCGCAATCTAGATGAACACGACGCCAAGTTAGCCGAGTTTCAGCGGACGTACATGGGCAAGCTGCCGGGCGACGAAGCTTCCAGCATGAATATGCTGATGACCATGAGCACTCAGCTTGATGCGGCGACCCAGGCGATCAATCGCATGGAGCAGGACAAGACTTACGGCGAGGCGATGCTGGCTCAGCAGCTCCGAGAACAGGGTCCAAAGGGGAAGAGTCAGCCAGGGGCCCAAGAGACAGAGTTGCAGCAGTTGCAGGCGGAGGAGGCTCAACTGACCGCGCGTTACACGGACGATTATCCGGATGTTGTCACGATTCGGCGTAAGATCAAAGAGTTACAGGCAAAGATGGCCAAAGCGCCAGCCCCAGAAACGCAACCGGCCCCGGCGGCACCTTCTACGTCATCTTCAGGTCCAGAGCCAGCGAGTGTTCAACAGCTTCGGGCGCAATTGCGTGCTCTTGATCTGTCAATTGCGGAGAAGAAGCATGAGCAGGCAAAGCTTCAGTCGGGGATTTCGGTTTATCAGGATCGCCTTCAGTCCAGCCCCGGAGTACAGGAGCAGTACAAGACGCTCACTCGCGATTACCAGACGGCCCAGAACTTCTACGACGATCTGCTGAAGAGGCTCGAACAGTCCAAGATGGCCACCGACCTGGAAAGACGCCAACAGGGCGAGCAATTCAAGGTGATGGATGCCCCAAATCTTCCGGAGGCGCCGACGTATCCCAACCGAGTTGTCTTCCTCTTAGGCGGCTTGCTCGCGGGAGGTTTCCTAGGCTTGTTGATCTCAGCTTTACTGGAGTATCGCAATACTGAAGTCCGGAGTGAACGCGACATCTGGGCATTTACAAAACTGCCGACTCTTGCCGTTATCGGATTCGCCGGTAATGAACCGAAGACCGAGTTGAAGAAACGACTTGGTTTCGGCCGCCGCAAAGAGGTATTGACTGCAAGTACTGCAGGTGACTAGTTGTTGGGGAGTTCGAGTCTATAACAATGTATAAGAGCTTCTTCAAATTACAGAGCAATCCGTTCGGGACGAGTCCTGACCCGCGATTTCTTTACATGATGCCGCAGACGCGTGAGGTTCTGGCGTGCCTGGAGTATGGCATCTCTGCGCGGAAAGGCTTTACCGTTCTTACAGGTGAGGTTGGCACCGGCAAAACAACCTTGTTGCGGAGGGCGCTTGGTTCCTTCCGCGATAGGCGGATCTCCACTTCCTTTGTCTTCAATCCCCGGCTTGATGTCCTGGACTTCCTGGAGTTCGTGCTGACGGACTTCGGGATTATGCCGACGACGCGAACGAAATCCGGCATGCTGCTGCAACTCAATCGCTGGCTGATTGAGCGATTCCGAATGGACGACACATGTGTCGTGGTTGTCGATGAGGCCCAGAACCTTTCATGGGAGCTCTTGGAAGAGGTTCGACTGCTGACGAACCTCGAGACATCGTCCGAGAAGCTGTTGCAGATTGTGCTTTCCGGGCAACCTGAGCTTGAGGAGAAGTTGAAGCATCCGAGCGTCCGGCAGTTGCGGCAACGTGTTTCTTTATGGTGCCGGACGCAGCCACTCACGGAGACCCAGACCTTCGCTTATGTTGCTGAGAGGCTTCGTATTGCGGGAGCATCCTGGACGATCTTTACGCAGGATGCGCTGGAGCGCGTTCATCGTTACAGCCGCGGCATCCCGCGCCTCATTAACCTGATCTGCGAGCACTCGCTGATCGTCGCGTTTGTAGAGCAAGTGAAACAAGTGACCGCCGACATCGTGGAGGGAGTGGCGCTGGAGCTTGAGTTAGAGACCCAGCCGTTTCTGATTTCACCTGCGGCGATGGGAGCCAGCAGAGACCAGATGAGGGCAGCGGCTGGTGATTCAGCTACAGTAATGGCGACTTTTAATAGAGACCTAAATGGAAGGCAAGATAGATGAGCCGCATTTACGAAGCACTTCAGAAAGCAGAGAGTGAGCGACAGGCAGAGCGTGAAACGCCAGGTGTCGACAAGCCCGCAGACTTAGCTCCACCACTCGCCGATGTGGTGGTTGAGACCGCCTCCCGGTGGCCTGCCGCTGTTCTGGTGGAGGAAGAGCCGAAACCCGAGCCGCATTTAGTTGCAACTGGCACGCCGTTCAACCTGGAACGAGTTGCCCGGCAGCCGTGGGCGCCGTTGCTGCAGCGACTTCCTGCGACCCTGGAGCGTGGCCTTGCTGTCGAGCAGTTTCGCAGCCTGAGGTCGCGGCTTTTTGAACTGCGGGACATCAAGCCTCTGAAGTCAGTTCTTATCACCAGCGGAATGCCGCAGGAAGGCAAGAGTTTCGTTGCGGCGAATCTTGCGATCAGTCTTGCCCGGCATAAGAGCGCCAAGGTGCTGCTTGTCGATGGCGACATGCGGCGCTATACCCTGCACGAGGTGCTCGGGTGCGCCTCTGCTCCCGGTCTAGCGGACTATCTTGCCGGCCGTGTCGAGATGATGGACATCATGCAGCGGGCGCAGATAGACGGTCATGAGATGGAACAGTGGTCGGCATTGTCGAACATTACATTTATCCCGGGTGGGAACGGGGGAGACAAGGCTGCGGACCTGTCGGGCAATCCTCGCTTCGGGGAACTGATCAAGACGGCTTCACGATACTTTGATTGGATTGTGGTGGACTCCTCTCCGGTGCTGCCTGTTTCGGACGCTGTGAATCTTGCGCGAGCCTGCGATGGGGTTCTGCTGGTCGCCCGCAATGGCATAACAAAATTCAGTGTGGCGCAGCGGGCTCAGAGTGAGATGAAGGCTTCCAATGTTCTCGGTTTTGTTCTAAATGCAGCCGATACCTCCTCCTCGGCCAGCACCTACTACGGATACGATGCCAAGTATGCGAAATACTCCTAGCGGGGAGTCGTTTGAGCAATGATTCGGTTATTCAATGTGTACTATCCGACTCGCACATTCGTGTTGCTATTGTGCGAGGCGTTGCTGGTGAGCGGCTCATTCCTGCTGGCGACGGTCCTGCTTCGCGGACCGGATACTTACATCGTTCTGAACTACGAGTATGGATCGCTTAAGATCCTTGGCCTCACAGCACTGACGCTACTGTGCTCTTACTATTTCGACTTATATGAGCCACAGCGTATCTCTGCGCGCTGGGAGATTTACTTCCGGCTTCTGCTGGTTCTCGGATTTATTTCGTTTTTGCTCGCTGCCGTTCTTTATCTCTTTCCTTCTGTCGATATTGGCCATTATGTCTTTGTACTTGGCCTCATCTTTCTGACGTTTGCGCTCTTTATGTGGCGCAGCGTGTATGAATGGATCATCGGCCGCGACATCTTTCGGGAGAGAGTGTATGTGCTGGGCGGCGGAGAGCGGGCACGCACCGTTGTTGAGACGCTTCGGGTCCGCAAAGATGTGGGTATGGAGGTGGTGGGCTGGGGCGATACCGCTGTCGACAAGGCGGAGCGCAAGGAGGCCTTTGTTTCCGCACTGCTACCGTTTCTTGCGCCGAAGCCAGTGGTCGACCGGGTAATTGTCGCTCTTGAAGACAGGCGCGGGGAGCTTCCTATCAATGAGCTTCTGAAGTTGCGCTTCAATGGAGTGGTGATCGAGGAAGCAGCTACATTGCTTGAGCGGCTTACCGGGAAGCTGCATCTCGATACGTTGCGTCCGAGCAGCTTTATCTATGCAGAAGGTTTTCGAATTAAGCCGTCGCAACAGATTGCGCGGCGATGCGTTTCAACCATGGCAGCGGCCACAGGCCTGCTTCTTTTTCTTCCGTTCTTCCCTTTCGTAGCTCTTCTTGTGAGGCTGTCGTCGCCTGGCCCCATCTTCTTCCGGCAGGTGCGAGTTGGACTGGGCGGAAGAAACTTCACGGTCTATAAGTTCCGCACCATGCGTACTGACGCCGAAGCTGCCGGCGCCAAGTGGGCCACGAAGGATGATCCGCGGGTCACGAGGATCGGTAAATTCATGAGGAAGACCCGGCTCGATGAAGTTCCGCAACTATGGAACGTGCTTCGCGGGGACATGGGATTTGTCGGCCCGCGCCCTGAGCGTCCTGAGTTCGTGCCACTTCTGGCGGAGAAGATCCCGTACTTTGACCTGCGGCATATGATCCGGCCAGGACTGACCGGATGGGCACAAGTGCGTTTTGGCTACGGGGCGACGATGGAACAGAACCGGGAAAAGCTGGAGTTCGATCTCTACTACATCAAGCACATGACACTTGGGCTCGACCTGTTGATCATGTTCGAGACGATTAAGACGATTCTCCGCCGCCAGGGCGCTCAATAAGCACACACGCTAAAACGCCACCCCCGTGGAAGTCGAGTTCCACGGGGGGTGGCGAATCCGGTGGTCATCAATAGATGCGCGTTCTGGATGAGACGGCTGCCTTCGCGGGCGTCGATTCGTTTTTCTTAACCAGGGTGGGAAGGCGAAGCGGACGGGCGGGCACCTCCGGCATGCCGAACTCACTCAGCTTATAGAGGAGCGAACGGTAGCTGATCTGAAGCCACTTCGCAGTCTTTTGGCGATTCCAGCTATTTGCCTGAAGAACTTTAAGGATGATCTGCCGCTCCAGGTCATGCGTGGCTTTTCGAGTGATGTCCTTGAGCGACACTGGCTCGCTCAGATCAATCTCTGTGGTGATGCCGCCCCGCGGGGTCTCGGGCATCATCTCGGCGACCAGGGCCTCCTCGCTACCGATGAGGACATAGCTGCGAATCAGGTTCTCAAGCTGGCGGATATTACCAGGCCAGTGGTAGTTCTGCATCATCCGGACGGCACTTCTGGAGAGCAACTCAGGGGTATGGTGGAAGACTCTGGCGTAGTGCTCGATGAAGTAGTCGATCAGGACGGGAAGGTCCGCGATTCTTTGCCGAAGCGGGGGCAGGTTGATCGTCACCGCATTGATACGGAACAGGAAGTCCAGGCGAAAGGTTCCCTCCTCAACCTGGTTCCGAAGATCGCCATTAGCCGCCGATACGAGACGCGTCGTGATGGATCGGGGCTCATGACCACCGACGCGGACAAATGTTCCGTCCTGAAGGACTTGCAGAAGCTTGGACTGGACGCCAAGATCGAGGCTTCCGACCTCGTCGAGGAAGAGGGTTCCCATGTGGGCCTGTTCCACACGGCCGAGCTTCATTCCCATGGCGCCAGTGAATGCTCCTTTTTCGTAACCAAAGAGTTCGGTTTCGAGGAGGGAGTGCGGAATGGCCGGGCAGCTTACTTTGACCAGAGACCCCCGAGCGCGCATCGAGAGGGAGTGAAGCAGACGGACACATATCTCTTTGCCGGTTCCGCTTTCTCCCTGGATCAGAACGGGTACGTCGGTCTCTGCCACTTTTTCCAGCTTGTTTCGGGCAGCCTGCATGGCAGGCGTTTTGCCGAAGATGATATCCAGCGGCGGTAGGTTGAGCGCGGCAGCGGATTCAGCATTATGGACCAAGGTCATGTCTTCCTATCGAATAGAGCAGAGCCGCAACACTGCAATACTCTTCACACTGCACGTCGCGCGCCATTCTGTCGAGGCCGAACGGATTTTTAGATGAGCAAAGCCGGGGTTGTGTTCCGATCTATGTGCTGTTTGAGTATTGTTGTGCCCGTAACCTCATGTTTACGAGGCTTTTCAGGGTCACTTCTCTTCTGAGAACTATAGTAACCAAGTGGAAAAATAGTGAGTTTCCGCTCGTTAATTCGGGTCCATCCAGGTAAGCTTAGCCATACCGAGAGAGGGTATGGGAAAACCTTTATCTCTTTTGTCGGCAAAATTCTTAACATTTTTGTGTCATTGTTTCTGCAGGACGGGCTAGAATTCGCACAGTAAAGCGCCTTCGGAAGTCACTCCCCGCTTTCAGGGTTGATTTTTTAGTCGACAGGTCATCGTGCGTGCTCATTTGCGCTAAGCGGTGGGATCACAAGTCTCTCGAGGTTTGGGCGTTAGATCCGAACCGGCACTATAGGGGTATTGTATGTCTACTTCGCTGTTGGTCTCTGATTTGAAGTCGGGTTTGAAAAAACGTTCTCAGGTCCTGATTTTGGAGCCCGATCTTGCCGTACTCGACTATCTCCGGCTGACACTTGGGAATCAGTACTCGCTCAGTCTCTTTTCAGAGGAGCAGTCGTTGCTGGATCGGCTGGACCAGAAGGAGGAGGCCGATCTGCTGCTACTGGCGATGCACAGCGGTCGAGACCCACTTCCGTTGCTGACTCATATTCGGTGCACGAAGCCGCATCTTCCGGTGATTGTTCTCTCATGTTCGGCAGAGTTGCGCGATCTGGAGATGGTGATCCGACTCGGCGTCCGCGCCATTGTCATGAAGCCCTTCGTGGGCAGTGATATCGAGCAGGCAATCGAGGAGCACCTCGCGGGTTCGGAGAAGGCGAACGCGCCGGTGGACTCGCCGCGCGAGATTCCTTTGAACGAGACGCACTCCTTTGTTCGTTCGAGCAAGCGGATGCGCGAGTTGGAGTCTCAGGCAGCGCTGGTGGCGCGGGCGGACATTCCGCTGTTGATTCTGGGGGAGAGCGGTACCGGGAAAGAGATCCTGGCGTTGTATACGCACATGATGTCAGCGCGCAGCCAGAAGATGTTCCTCAAGGTAAATTGTGCCGCTGTGCCGGCGGATTTGCTGGAGAGTGAGCTGTTCGGTTACGAGCAGGGCGCGTTTACAGGCGCGGTGAAGACCAAGCCGGGCAAGTTTGAGGTGTGCTCAGGCGGCACGATCTTCCTCGACGAGATCGGTGAGATGCCGGCTCTGCTGCAGGCAAAGCTTCTGCAAGTGCTGCAGGACGGTACTTTCTCGCGGCTGGGAAGCCGTTCGCCGATGAAGGTAGATGTTCGTGTGATTGCGGCTACGAACATCAATATGAAGGAAGCGATGGCGAACAAGACGTTCCGCGAGGACCTGTATTACAGGTTGAACGGATTCACGCTGAAGATTCCGCCGCTGCGCGAGCGCGCTGAAGAGATTCCCGTGCTGGCGGAGTACTTCATGCGCAAGGGCGCCCGCCGGTATGGGCGCAATCCTCTGGCGTTTCCCCAGAACTTGATGAGCCGGTTGATGGAACATAACTGGCCGGGCAATCTGAGAGAGTTGGAAAATGTTGTAAATCGTTATCTTGTTCTTGGGGAAGAGCAAGCGATTTTGGAAGAGCTTGCGCCCTCGCCCCAACCCCAGGCTGTGTCCGTGGCTCCTGAGACTTCTGGAGCCGGATTGAAGGCGTTAGTCAAGAATCTCAAGGGCGACGCTGAATCGGCGGCCATTGCACAGGTGTTGGAGGGAACAGGATGGAACCGCAAGGCAGCGGCAAACGATCTGCAAATCAGCTACAAAGCGCTGCTTTACAAGATCAAGCAGTACGATCTGACTCCGCCGAACCGCGCGTCATAACATCCAAGGGCGTCAAGGCTAAGCCGGATCAAGCCTACAAGGTGATCATCCGGTACGAGGACCACACGGTCCGAGGATTGGCGGACGCGAGCGAGTTAGGTTCAATCGAGGAATTGCTGCGAAACGGTCACCCGTCTCCCCTGGACTCGATTCGGCTCAGACGGTTGGATACAGATAGGGTGGAAGACGTTCCGACGAAGTCTGCCAAGGCAGTGTTCTTCGTCAAGACGTTCGACGGCGACGGGAGTCATCGCGCGCTTCATTTCCACGAGAATGCTCCGATCATTCCGGGATTGTGGGTGCGGGTCTATTTCTACGATAACGAGATGATCGAGGGGATCATCAGCAACACTCGGGACTTTGTGCTTGAGGAAGGCTTCTTCCTCATGCCGACCGATCCGAACGGAAATAACAGGCTCGTTTACGTGCAGAAGCGTGGCCTCAAGGACTTTCATGTTCTTGGAATCCGCAATCTTCCTAAGAACCTTCTGACGCGATAGTTCGCTAAAAGGCAAAAAGCCCGGGATGATCTCCGGAGCTCTTTGCTTGCCGGTCATGGATGACCGGCGGCTGGTTTTGAGTTAGCGGTATGCTCGAGTTCGCGGATGTACTCCACGACGGCTTCTGAGAACCCGTCGATGTGCACCCACAGACCATAGCCGACACCGTTACTCGCAGAGGCTACGTCGATGATGTAGCCCTTGCCACGCGGTGCGCCGACGCGGTCGTGCGACTGCTCGTCGGTGATGACGATGATGCGATCGTACGACTCCGCTACGGCGTCGAGGGCCGCTCCGAGGTAGGTTCCCTGGTGCGGCTGGCTCGACTCCATCGCATCGCGCAGAGCGAACCCGCGGCGAGGCGGGACGCGTTTTGCCGCGTTCGAGAAGGTATAGATGGTCACCTTCTCAGCGATCTCGCGCAGGAGCACGGCGAGCCCGTAGGCCGCGTCGGTACGAAGCATCTCGGACCGGCGCGAGAGCGGGGCCACCATCGAGCCAGAAACATCGACAAGGATGATCGAGTGTCCCGGCAGCTTGGTCGTGCCTTTGAGCGAGTGGAACATTGCGCGCTCTAGAGCGTCTTCCCATTGCGGCGCGTGACGTGCAGCGGCGAGGAAGCGAAACGGGAGAACGCGGTCGATCCGCATGGCTTCGAGCGCGCCGGTGACAAGATCGTCAACAACTCCAGCGTCCTTCATGTTGCGAAGGTTGCGCAGAAGTGCCAGCGCACCGAGCTTGCGCTCCATGAGCAGACGCTCCCAATGGGCACGCTTGTCTCCACTTGAGGAGAGTGCAACCTCCCAAGTGTCGGGCGTAGCAAGCTCGCCGGCGATAAGCCGCCTCCACACCAGCGCCTGGTCCGAGTCGATCGGCTTGGCGTGAGTGAGGAAGAGCACGTCGCGGAGACGTACAGCACCGGCGCGGTCATACTTGGCGAGCGCGTACTCATCGAAGCGCGTGAACGCTGTGGCGAGACCCTTCTTCACCTGCGCGGAGAGCGGACGGCGCCCGTCGGCCCAATAGATGGCGACGAACTCTGCGAGTTCGTCGGCGCGCTGGATGATTTGCACGAGCGTCTGAGCAACGAGACCGCGGTGTGACGCATGTCGCGCCATCTCGCGCACGAGCATCAGTGGCGCGTGCCGGAGCTTCATCGCAGAGCGGGCCTCGACGGCGAGAGCCGCGACGTTCTCAACCGGGACGCGGGGAACGAGTTCACGGATGCGCGTCGCGATCGATGTGTCCGATTCGTAGAACTCGTTCTCCCAGAGCATGCAGGCGAGGACAGAGCGCCGCAGAGCCTGCTCGTTGGTGATGACGGCTGCCTGAGCTCCCTCGTGTGTGCGATGGCGCGCCAGATGAGCCAGCTTGAGTACATTCAGCTTCATGGTTCGCACCTCCTTTGCGTGCGGTTTGGGTTGAAGTGCACTCACCAGAGAACAGTGACACGGCGATCTACAAAAGCCGAAGCTCAAGGCAGGAATCGAACCTGCGACCTCCGCTGAGAAGCAGCGCTCCACCGACTGAGAAGTAGCCGTTGTCTTCGCCACCTGCGAACCTTTAGTCGTCGAAGTCGTCGTCATCCACGTCAACGCTGACCCGCGTGCGGACTGTTGCGGCTTCATGGAAGCCAACTCCGACTTTAAAGCCGACCGGTTTCAGAGGTGCGGGCGTGACATCGATCGCCAGATCCCGCATCTGCTTGTAGCTCGGACGATTCTTGTCGTAGTAGCCGCTGCAGGTGTTAACCGTGAACGGGAGCACGAGGTTGGGATGCACGTAGGTGCACATCGTCATCTGCTCGGACTC
>Ga0126381_100005289_pt1 | contig 14184 bp, 9 predicted proteins | sample PanSoiMetPlot_28_FD_96465 | JGI IMG/M metagenome (GOLD analysis project Ga0126381, IMG submission 96465) | Tropical forest soil microbial communities from Panama - MetaG Plot_28 | ecosystem: Environmental > Terrestrial > Soil > Tropical forest > Bulk soil | place: Panama | collected 2016-02-17
GTGACGTCCCTCAAACACGGCGCGGGCAATGTCTACGAGCACGCCATACCGCAGATCGACCGCATAATTCAGCCGCAAAATTGTCACCGGCGTCCCCCATCGCTGGGAGGCGTATTCGAACATGCGTTCCCGCCCGAGGGCCGACTGCGCATACTCCCCGACAGGTTCCGGCGGATCCGTCTCCGACGCGCCACCAGCTTCAATCGCGCGCAACGGATAAACATTGCCCGTTGAGAAAACCACGATCCGCGATTTTGCGTAACGCGTCGCGGCGAGGCCCGGCAGGTAGGTGTTCAGCGCCCAGGTCAGATATTCCGCACCCGACGTGCCGAATTTCCGCGCAGCCATAAAGATTACGTTAGCCGCATCCGGCAGGCGATCGAGCGCGCCTGCTTCGAGCAGATCCGATTCGATCACCTGGATACCCTCGTCTGCCAATTGCCGCGCCAATCCGGTTTGCGAAAAACGCGCCACCGCGATGACGCGTTTCGAAGAGCCCGATTTTTCGATCGCGCGCCGTGCGCGGCGGACCAGACTCGGACCCATCTTGCCGCCCGCGCCCAGCACTAGCAGGTCGCCTTCCATCGCTTTCATCGCAGCGATATCGGCTTCTGAGGGACATCCGAGCCGTTGTTCCAACTCTGCTTCGGACCGGATTGTATCTGGCATCACGAGAACCAGCTTACACCGTCGAAGTTAGCAGCCCACCAGAGAGTAACTTACCTTAATATAGGAACCCAGCCGGAGGACAATCCTGTGCGTACGCAATTGCGAATCCTCGTGGTGGTTCTCCTTTCGCTCGCGGCAATTGCAATCGTGGCGCTTGCCGAGAAGCGTTTTTATTCTTCCCATAGCTTGGTCCCCGCTGCTGCGATCAACGTCCCTCCTACACAGTCGTACCTGCTGATTCTGGGCATTGGCGATAAGGCCGCGACTAAGTGGGATGGCTCGGTCACCGCTACCGGCGGCAGCATCACGGCGCTTCAGGGATGGCGCTTCACCGGCACTGACGCGATTAACGGCACCTCCGGATGGGCCATGTCGACGCGGACCGCTCCCGCGGGGCCTAATGCAACCACCGGCCCGTTCCAGGAAAACGGCGTCCTGATCACGATCGCCGCGCCCACGGCCCCGATTACCTTGAACGTGCAAACCCTACACGGAAACTTCTCGTTCTCGACCAAGGATATTTCCTTCGGTTCGGGCGCGACTTTCCTGGCGGGAAAGGCGCAAGTCATCCAGACCGGCTCCCCCGTGCAACTGACCTCCTCGATTGAAGAGGAGGATTTTCCCGCGACCGCGCAGTCCGGCGACGACGTTTACCTGGTCTATACTCGATTCGTGCACGGCGACCGCACCAAGGCCGCCGCCCTAAGCACCAGGACTGCCATCACCGATTTCTCCTTTCTCTCCCGCCCCACCGGCGGCGATCAGGTGTTCTTCATGCACTATTCGAAGTCCGCGGCCACGTGGACCGGTCCATTTGCAGTTACGAACGCCGGTGAAGACATGATGCATACCGCGGTCGCGATCGACGGACAGGGCCGCGCATGGATCTTCTATTCGGCCCAACGCAGCGGCAACTTCGACATCTATGCCCGCAACGCGCAGACCGATGGCTCCCTTTCGGCCGAAATCCGCCTCACGAGCGATCCGGGAACCGACCTTTACCCGGTTGCCGCAACAGACGCTTCCGGCCGCGTCTGGGTCGCCTGGCAGGGCTTCCGCAACAACAACCTGGAGGTTCTGACCAGCGTGCAAAACGGCAATGCGTTCGCTCCGGAAGCGATCGTTTCCACCTCGCGGGCGAGCGATTGGGACCCCGCGATTGCCGCCGCTGCCGATGGCGAAGTCGCGATCTCCTGGGATACCTACGACAAAGGCGATTACGACGTTTATTTGCGGCGCGTCCGCTTCACCGATCAGATCGGCATGGACGATCCGATCGCGGTCGCCGTGACCAACAATTTCGAGGCCCGCAGCAGCCTGGCGTACGATAACCAAAACCGCTTGTGGATTGCGTACGAGGTTGCCAACGCCCGGTGGGGCAAGGATTTCGGGGCTTACGATACCGCCGGCAATCCGCTCTATTCCAACCACACGATTCAAGTCCGCTGCCTGATCGGCAATGACCTTTACACCACGACGAACGACGTCGCGACCGTGCTGCCCGGTGAGCCCGCGGCAGAGTTGTTCCAGCCCTCGACGCCGGGTCCCTTCTCGACGCAACCCGATCCGACGCTGGCGCAAAAACGGACTCCCAATAACAACGCCGCAATTCCGCCCGGGCCAAAAAACGCCTTCCCGCGCCTCGCCACCGATTCGGACGGCACGGTGTACCTCTTCTTCCGCGAGCCTGCCGGAAGCGGGCTCTCGACCAGTTCCGCGACCGGCCAGACCGTCGGTTCCATCTGGACCGGCGCGATGGTGTACTTCGACGGCGCCAAGTGGAACGGCCCCGGAGTCCTCGCCGCTGCCGATACCGTCAGCGACGACAGGCCTTCGATTGTCGCGCTCGGTCCCGGGCATCTGCTGGTGGCGCAAGGCTCGGATCACCGGCTCTCGCCGCTGCCGAACGGCACGCCGGCCGCGGACGGAACCGAGGCCGACGTTTTCGCCCTCGACCTGCCGGTCAGCCGGACGCAACAGGCGCCGCAATTGACGCGCATCGGGCAGGTGATGCCGAGCCCGCCGGATGCGCAGGTTCCGGTCGAGGGCGCGGCTGACAGACTGGCCGCGAGCTACCGGCCGACCGTGAACGGCGTGCCGCTGCAGTTGCTGCGAGGCGATTTCCACCGCCATTCCGAGCTTTCCTTTGATGGAGGCCGCGACGGCCCGCTGATCGACAGCTACCGCTATTTCATCGACGCCGCAGCGCTCAACTGGGTCGGCTGCTGCGACCACGATAACGGCGGTGCACGCGAGTACTCCTGGTGGATGATCCAGAAGTTCACTGACGCCTATACGCTGGGCACTAAATTCGTGCCGACGTATTACTACGAGCGCAGCGTCAACTACCCGGAGGGACACCGCAACATCATGTTCCCGGTACGCGGTATCCGGCCGCTGCCGCGTCTGCCGCTGTCCTCGACAACGGCATCCGGTCCCGCGCCTGACACCACGATGCTCTATGCGTACCTGCACTACTTCAATGCCCTGAGCGCTCCGCACACGAGCGCCACCGATCAGGGCACCGACTGGCGCAACAACGATCCCGCAGTCGAGCCGTTCGTCGAGATCTACCAGGGCGACCGGCAGACCTACGAGATGCCGGGCGCACCGCGGTCCAACACGGCATCCGACTCGATATCCGGCTACGAGGCCGCCGGATATGTGAACAATGCGCTGGGCATGGGGTACATTCTGGGGTTCGAAGCGTCGAGCGATCACATTTCGACCCACATCTCGTACACCAACCTGTGGGTGACCTCACCGACGCGCGCCGGCATCATGGATGCGATGCACAACCGGCGGATGTTCGGGTCCACCGACAACATCGTAGCCGATTTCCGCAGCGGGCAGCACTTCATGGGCGAGTCCTTCAGCGTGACGAGCGCGCCGGTGTTCAGTGTGAAGTTGTGGGGTACCGCGCCGTTCCAGACCGTGGTGGTAGTGAAGGACGGCAATGTCGTTTATTCGACGAGCGGGCCGCAGGCAATGTCGTTCACCTGGCAGGATCCTTCGGCGGTCAAGGGCAAGACCAGCTACTACTATGTGCGCGGTCTCCAGACTGACGGCAACATTGTGTGGGTCAGTCCAATGTGGGTGAGCATGTGATGAGAAACCTGCTGCTCTTTCTGACTTGCACGGTGTCGCTGGCGGCGCAAACATTTCTTCCAATCCACGTTTCTCCTTCCGGATTCATTCTTGATTCCAGTGGCAAACCTGTATCGCTCCGGGGATTGAATCGCAGCGGGACCGGGTCCGGAAATGCCGATGCCACCGCGACCGATGCGGATTACGCGATGCAGAATCAACTGATCCCGATGAACGCGGTGCGCATCTTCGTGAATGCGCAATGGTGGAACTCCAACACGCAGGTTCCGATTGCGGGGACGGGATACCAGGCGTACATCGATACGCTGATTCAGCGCGCCAAGAAATACGGCAACTACGTGGTGATCCTGATGGCCGGGCAGTTTCCCGACGCGCCCTGCGGATCGGATGGCAAGAACTGTCCCGCGCCGAACCAGGGCGATCTGAACTGCGCCGCCAACGCCGCGCTTTGTCCGGCGCAGGATACCACCGGGAATTACATCGATACGGCATTTGCGTTCTGGGCGGCCTTTGCGCAGAAGTACGCCTCCGATCCGGCGGTCCTCTACGACACCTGGGAAAACATGCACTCGATCGATGTGAACACGTGGAGCAACAACCAGAACCAGTTGATTGCGGCCATCCGGACTTACGCTCCGCAAGCGCTCATCTTCGTCGAAGATACGGCTTCGGCCTTCGAAGCGATCGTCGCGGGCACGCTTCCGGACCTGGCCTGGTCGAACATCGTCTGGAACTTCCACCTCTACGCCGGGCCGGCGGGAACTTGCACTACGGCAGCTTCGCCGAGATACGGCAACTGGCCGAAGAACTTCGATCCGCTGGTCACGTGGGCGCAGCAACATGGCCATGCGGCGGGAATCCTGGAATGGGGCGGCTGCAACGACAGCGAACCGTACCATACGAACATCACCTCCTATGTCGCGGCGCATTCGCTGCCGCTGGTGTATTTCGACAACACATACCTCATCACGGGCACGCAACTGACTGCCACCGGGACGAAGGTGGCGACGTCGTACAAGTCGATCGCTTCGGGCGGTCCCGGCGTGGTGACGAGCGTCTCTTCCGTCGATGGGTCGGCCACGCTGGCGCCGGAAGCGATCGCCTCGGCATACGGGTCGGGTCTGGCGGCATCGACACAGGGAGCAACCAGCCTGCCGCTGCCGGTGGTGCTCGGCGGCGCGAGCGTCGTGGTGACCGATGCGAACGGTATCTCGCGAACGGCCGATCTGTTCTACGCTTCCGCGACCCAGATCAACTACCAGGTGCCGCCCGGCGTGGCGACGGGCAACGCCTCCGTAACGGTCTCGGTGAACGGCGATCCAGTCTCCTTCGGGAGCGCGAAGATCGCGGCCATAGCGCCCGGGATTTACTCGGCGGATTCATCCGGCAAGGGGCTCGCGGCCGGCAGCGTCTATACGCGGCACTCCGACGGCACATCGGGTACCGTCGCCATTACATCGGCTCCCATCGATCTGGGAGCGTCGACCGATCAGGTGACGCTTGAACTGTTCGGTACCGGCGTGCGCAATCACTCGGCGCCGGTGACCTGCAAGATCGGATCGGTCACCGCGCCCGTCACGTATGCCGGTCCGCAGGGTGCGTTCGTCGGACTGGACCAGATCAATGTCTCGGTGCCTTCGACCCTTCGCGGCGCCGGAACGCAGACGATCGCGCTCACGGTGGATGGCGTCGCGGCGAACACGGTCACCGTGACATTCAAGTGAAACGTCAGCTATTCCCTTTTTAGCAGACGCCTTGGCGCATTTCGGGCGGTCGAAGTTGCAAGTGACTGCAGAGATGCAAGATCCGGTTCGAGACCGGGCGTCACCGCTATACAATAAAAGCGCCAATATGCACCTAGTACCCACTCAAGACGAAGTTGTCCAGGTACTTCGGGACACGGGAGCCCTGCGGGAAGGGCACTTCGAATACCCGAGCGGACTTCATTCGAACGAGTACCTTCAGGTACCGATCGCGATGCGCTATTACCAACAGCAGCGAATGCTGACGGTCGGGCTGAGCCGCCTGCTGCGCTCGCACTCCGAACTCCGGGCGTTGGTCCCGCAACTTTCTATCGTCGCTCCAGCGGTAGCAGGACTTCCAGTGGCTTACGGCCTGTGCGAAGCGTTGCGCGCGCGTCAGGTTTACTGGGCGGAACGGGACGACCGCAAGCAGCCGATGCGTTTCCGGCAGTTCCTGGAAACCCATCCGGGCGAGCAGGTGATCCTGGTGGACGATATCCTGCGGACCGGCAGCAAACTAAAGGAGATGAAGGCGCTGCTCGAGCAGAATGGGGCAACGGTTGCGGCGATTGCGGTGATCGTCTACCAGCCGACTCCCGAGACCCCGAGTTTCGACGCGATACCCTTCTACTACCTGGCAAAATTGGATGCCCATTACTATTCCGACGCCGCGAACTGTGAACTTTGCAGAAAAGGTATGCCCTGCGAGAAAGTGTGGTCGTAAGAGGTTAAAAATTGGTTCCATTTGATTTGTGAATGGAAGGAGAAGTCTCACGACATCAGGCACATACGGCGAATTTCTCGGCTACTGCTGAATCTAAGTGCAAAGTGTTACAGGACTATTGCGGAAACGTGTTTTGATGCGCTCGGGAGCAGATTTCCACGGAGTTTTCCACAGCACCCGTTGAAAAGTGTCGAACGATACACAAATGCTTACATCTGGGTGGTGAAAAGTACGGATTACCTCTTTACGAATTACTTTGGGTTCTGATCCGGTTTTTTGCCGTCGGGTGCTTCGTCGCCGAACGTGATGTTGCTCTGGCTCTTGAACTGTTTGTAGTCCTGGTACTTGACCGTCATCGTGATGCGCTGGTCCTGTCCAGGGAAGTGGAGCACATCATCGGCGTGGGTGTATGTCGGGAACCAGTACTTCCCATCGATCTGTTCGCGGTAGGTTTCGAAACGCGGGAATTCGTTGCCCTTTTTGACGATTCCGACGCCCTTGCCGTAGGTCTTGACAATCTGGAGATCGCGGTCATCGACCCAGATCTGGCCTTCGAAATAGCGCTTCCCTTTTTCAAGGTGCTTGGGTTTTACGGAGAAGGCGAAGCAGCCGACTTCGTCGACTTTCTGCCGGCCGAGGTATTGGATGTCGTAAAGGGGGATCTGATCGGTGGTGAGAACGAAGGGCTGCACGCTGCGCAGATCCTGTTCATCCTCGGGGGTCAGGAGGATGTGGAGCGTAGACATCGGCGCGCGGACGACGCGCGAGGAGCGCTTGCCGTCGGGCGTGAAGATGATGTCTTCCACCAGCTCGTACTTGCCCTCCGGATTGCCCGCCGCGTCCAGTTCGGTGATCTTTACCGTCTGGCGGTAGGTGTAGTTGCCGCGGGCGGCTGAGAAGTCGGCCTCTTTCGCGGCGAACCTCTGGATGATTTCCTGGGGGTTCGGATCTTTGCCCGCATCGGCCGCGAAGGTCGGGGCGGCGAGCGAGGCGAAAAGGATCAGGCAGCCAAGTACGACTCTGGAGTTCATATCTATTTCCTATTCTGACGGATTTCTCAACTCAGTAGTTTCTTGGCGATGGTCAGCAACTGTATGTTACTGGTCCCTTCGTAGATACGGCCGATTTTGGCGTCGCGATAGAGTTTCTCGGCGGGGCAATCCTTGGTGATACCGATGCCCCCGTGGATTTCGATGGCTTGGGAGGCAGCGCGTTCGGCGATCTGTGACGAGTGGTACTTGGCCATCGCGGACTCGGTGAGGAAGGGCTTGCCGGCATCGTGGAGACGCGCGGCGTTGTAAACGAGAAGGCGCGCGGACTCGAGATCCACCGCCATGGCGGCGAGTTGGAACTGGACGCCTTGGAATTCACCGATGGCTTTGCCGAACTGCTTGCGCTGTTTGGCGTAGGCGATGGCGCAATCGAGCGCGCCGCGCGCAAGGCCGATCATCTGGGCTCCGATGCCGATGCGTCCTTCGTTCAGGGTTTCGATCGCGATCTTATAACCTCTGCCGATTTCGCCGATGACGTTCGAACGCGGTACACGGACGTTGTCGAGGATGAGCTCGCAAGTGGAGGAGGCGCGGAGTCCGAGCTTATCTTCCTTGCGGCCAAGGGAGAAGCCGGACTGGCCGCGTTCGACGAGGAAGCAGGTGATGCCTTTGTATCCGGCGGAGGGATTTGCATTGGCGAAGACGAGGAAGACGCCGGCTTCGGCGGCGTTGGTGATCCAGAGTTTCCGGCCGTTAAGCACGAACGAGTCGCCGTCTTCCCGGGCGTGAGCCGCAAGCGCAAAGGCGTCGGAACCGGATCCGGCTTCGGAGAGCGCGTAAGCGCCTACGGCTTCGTCGGCGAGGAGCGGGAGGTAGCGGCTCTTGAGCTCGGGTGTCGCGTAGCGGAGGAAGACGTTATTGACGAGGGTATTCTGGACGTCGACGATGACGCCGGCGGAGGGATCGACGGCCGAAAGTTCCTCGATGGCCAGGATGGACTGGAAGAACGTGCCGCCCTGGCCTCCGAATTCCTCGGGGATTTCGATGGACATGAGGCCGAGGGAGAAGAACTGGCGGATGATCTCCTTGTGGAAGACGCCGGCCTGGTCCATTTCGCGGACACAGGGCGCGACCTGCTGTTTCGCGAACCGGCGGACGGTGTCGCGAAACAGCAGTTCTTCGTCGGAGAGTTGGGTTAGGGGTTCGGGCATAAGAAGAAAAGAATATTAGTTACCGCTTGCTCACGCGCGCGGCTCGGTAGGCGCCGGTGGTTTGCCGAGGGCCGGACGCCCCGCGTCCGGACGCAGACTGAAGTCTGCGCCACCTTTTTTGCGAAGGGTGTTTTCATGCGACCACGTCGAAGGGCGTCCACTGCCGGTTCTGCGCTTCGGCGACGGCGCGGTAGGTGATGTGACCGTTGTAGGTGTTGACTCCCTCGCGGAGACCGGGGTGCTCGGCGCAGGCCCGCTGAAGGCCTTTGTTGGCGAGTTCGAGGACGTAGGGGAATGTCGCGTTGGTGAGGCCAAGGGTCGAGGTGTGCGGCACGGCGGCGGGCATGTTGGCGACGCAATAGTGGAGCACGCCTTCAACAAAGTAGACGGGATCGGTGTGGGTGGTGGCGTGGGAGGTTTCGAAGCAGCCACCCTGGTCGATCGCGACATCGACGACCACGGCGCCGCGGCGCATGTTCGAGATCATGGGCCGGCGGACGAGCTTAGGCGCGGCGGCTCCATGGATGAGGACGGCGCCGATCACGAGGTCGGCATGCTTCATGGCTTCGCCGATGGTCCAGATGTTCGAGGCGAGCGTGACGACTTGTCCGTTAAAGATGTCGTCGAGTTCGCGCAGGCGGTTGAGGCTGCGGTCGATGACGGTGACGTGTGCGCCCATGCCGAGAGCAATTTTGGCGGAATTGGTTCCGACGACTCCGCCACCGAGAATTACGACGTTGGCCGGGGCGACACCCGGGATTCCGCTCAGGAGGATTCCACGTCCTCCGTTGGGGGCTTCGAGATACTGGGCTCCGATTTGCACGGCCATGCGGCCGGCGACCTCGCTCATCGGCGTGAGCAGGGGCAGGCTTCCGTCCTTTTCCACGATGGTTTCGTAGGCAACGCCGTTGGTGCCGGATTGCAGCATGGCGGACGTTAATTCGGGAAGCGGGGCGAGATGCAGGTAAGTGAACAGGGTCAGGCCGCGGCGGAGCAACTTGTACTCCGAGGGCTCGGGCTCTTTGACTTTGACGACTAAGTCAGCCTTCCAGACGTCATCGGCCGAGAGCACAATCGTCGCTCCGGAAGCGCGATATTCATCGTCGGTAATGGCGCTCAAGTTGCCCGCGCCGGCTTGGACTAGCACCCGGTGTCCGGCTTCGCGTAATGCGGTAACACCGCTCGGCACGACACCTACACGTGCCTCGTGATCTTTTACTTCCTTCGGCACTCCAATTGTCATGACTTTATTTTCCTCCCATTGGGAAGGGTCATATTCTTCTCCAGTGGCGGATTTCGCCTATTAGGGGCTTTAAGTAGTCGCGGAAGTGTCCGGCTACGTTGTTGGATTCGGCGGTGATCCACTGGGCGGGAACGGGGCGTTCGATGCGGGCGACGCACGAGAGATCGCGGAGTCCGGTTTCGCAGAGGTAGGGGACGTTGGAGATGCGGTGGAGGGTGACCATCTTTCCTGTTTCACCGGCGTTCATGGCGGCGACGGCGGCCTGGCCGCACGAGTAGGATTCTTCGCGGTCGACGTGGGAAGCGAGGGCGGCGGAGGAACGGCCCACGAGTCCCGGTTTTTCGGCGCGGGCGCGTAGCCCAAGCTTTTCGGTCAGAAGGCGCGCGAGAGTGTGGCCGAGGTTCGAGGCGAGGTGGTGGACTTCGGAATCGGGGCGATCGACGTCGGCGCCGAAGGGGTTGCCGTCGGGATCGACCTGACCTTCACAGACTACGAGGAAGCAGCGGCCGAGACGGGCATAAACGCGCTCAACGTCGGCGGCAATCTGGTCGAGGGTGACGGGCTGTTCGGGGAAGTAGATGAGATGCGGCGCGTCGTCGGGGTAATAGCGGGCGAGCGAGGTAGCGGCGGCGATCCAGCCGGTATTGCGGCCGAGGACTTCGAGCACACAGATTGGTGAGGGCAGGGAACGGTTGTCTTCACCGGCGTCTCGGGCGGCGTGAATGAAGAAGCGGGCGGCGGAGGGATAGCCGGGCGTGTGGTCGGTTTCAGCGAGGTCGTTGTCGATGGTCTTGGGAATGCCGATGACCTGGAGGTTGGGGTCGAGTTGAGAGAGGCGGAGAGCAGTGTCCATGGAGCCGTTGCCTCCGGTGTACAAGAAGTGGTGAATGCCGCGGCGGCGGAAGATCTCGAGGATGTGGCCGAAGTCTTCGTCGGTCAGTTTGCGACGGCTGGAGCCGAGGGCAGAGCCGGGAGAGTCCTGCAAGTCCTGCATGGTCTCGAGGGGAACGAAGTCCTCTTTGAGGATCCCGTCGATGCCGAAGCGGGCGCCTATGAGCGGGGCGGGGCCCTTCCACGCGTCGCTCACGCCGGCGAGGCTTGCGTTGAGGACGGCGGTGGGTCCGCCACCGTGTGCGATGAGGGTTGACATTAGTGCTGGGCCTCCACGATCCGGGCTTCCAGCCAGCGGCGGAAATCCCATTTGTCGAAGGCTACGTCGGCGGTGATGGGCGCAGTTGTTGGCGGTCCCACGGTGATGGGGATCGCGAGTTCGGCGGTTTGGCGCGGCGCGATGACGGCTTCGACGGACGGGGGCGCGGTCCAGCCTGCCGGGACGTGCGGAGTGACGCGGAAACGGTGGGCGACAGGGGAGTGGTTGAGGATGACGGCTTTCAGTTCGATGTGGTCGCCGGGGCGCGCTTCGGAGTTATAGGGGGTGAGGCGGGCCCATTGTTCGTCGATGCCGTAGTTGGGGTCGTCGAAGGGGAAGAGCGCGGCCAAGAGAGGCTTGCGGGCAGCGAGGTTGGCGCGCATGGTGTCGAGTTGGGAGACGGAGAAATGGAACATCGGGTTTACGTGCTGGTTGATCAGCCAGTCGGGCTTGAGGCGCTGGATGAGCCGGAGGCAGTCATCGAAGCCGGGTTCGGGGGCGGTGAAGTTGCGGTTTAGGAGGCAGTAGTCGTCGATGCCGGACGGGGTGAAGGAGTCGCCGACGAAGAGGACGGATTCGCCGTTGTCCTTCTTGATGAGTAGGGCGTCGTGATAGAGGGTCTGGCCGGGGAAGTAGAAGTAGCTGAACTGGAATTCGTGCCAGCGGGTGGTTGAGCCTTCGGGCGCGGTTTCGACGCGCAGGATGGCGTTGGAGGTCAGGCAGGGCATGTGCCACGCGGAGGGGTGTTCGAGGATGCCGCGGAGTTCGACGGCGGCGTGGATGGGCGCGTTGAGCTCCTCGGCGGCGGTCTGGGCGAAGTTGGTGTGGTCGTCGTGGTAGTGGGTGATCCAGATGCCTTCGACGCGGGGGCAGGACTGCTTGACCTGGTCGAGAATGCGGCGGTTTCCGCAGTCAATGACGAAGGCGGCTCCGGAACTGGAGAGGATGACGCGGGTGTTGTTGATGACTTTGATCCAGGCGGGCGGGTCTTTGGTCTCGGCCATGGGCATCCAGTTGACGGGCTGATTGCCGAGGATGCGGGCGGCCTGAAGTTTGAGCTTGTCGTCGCCGCGATACCAGCGGAGGGCGTCGATTGAGTAGTGGGAGGCGAAGACGGCTCGCAGGCGCGAGATGAGCTTGTCGATGGCGGCTTGCGGGTTTTGGATGATGGGTCCGCGGGCGGGGATGAGCAGGTCGGGGTGGGCCGCCGCGATTTTGCGGAGGCTCGAAATGAGCTGGCCGGCGCGGGCTCCGTAGCCGTGGTAGCCGTCCTCTTTGGTTTCGGGGATGGCGTCCTGGAGGCTGTAGAGGTCGAGGAGTTGACCGTCGCCGTAGATCAGGTCTCCGGTAGCGGCGATGCGTTTGCCTTCGAGGGTGAAGAGATAGGAGACGGCGGCGCGGGTGTAGCCGGGGGTGTCGAGGACCTTGATCGGGAGCCCGTGGAAGTCGATAGTGTCGGGTTCGGCGACGGTGCGGCCGGGGAGCGGGGCGGGTAGGACTTTGGTGGACTGGTTGGCGTAGTCGTGGAAGAGGACCGGCGGCGGGTCGGTCTGGGCGGGGTGGATGAGTTCGGGCGCGTTGGTGGATAGGACCACGTCGCGGCGGAGGTGGGTGAGGAGCAGTTTTTCGGCTTTGCCGGTGGGGTCCTGGTAGAGGGCCAGCGTGTGGCCGGAGTGGTGGATGAGGGCTCCGTTGACCGGGCCGTTGGTGATCTGGGGGTCCAGGAGCAGAAACAGTAGGAGTGGCGTCATTGGGTCGTCAGATGCGCAGGAAGATTTTGCGCTTGTACATCCAGTAGAGGATCAGCCAGTAGCAGGCGAGGATGGCGAGGCCCTGGATCGGGGGCGTCGCGGGGACTCCGAAGAGTTTGAGGGAGTGGGCGAAGAAGCCTTCGAAGAGGTGGGCCATGCAGTAGGCGGCGATGGAGTTCATGCCGATGACGGCGAGGGGGAAAGTCCACTTGAGGTAAGAGAATCCGGCGAGGAAGAGGAAGCAGATGCCGCCGCTGAAGAGGACCCAGGACGGGGTCCAGATTCGCTTGACGATAGGGCAGATGCCGAGGGCGTGGGCGAGGAGTCCGGCAACGATGCCGATGGCTGCGGCGATGAGGAGGCGTTTGACGGGGATTTTGGGGGCGGAGGCTTTGAGCCAGCGTCCGGCGGCGAGGCCGAGGATCATGGTGGCGAGGGTCGGGATGAAGCTGAGGGTGAGGTATCCGCCGGAGTTGGCCTCGAAGGGTTTTACGCGGGGGAAGAGGTTAAGGAACCAGACGTCGAAGGCCCAACCGAGATTGGCGTTCTTGGCAAAGTGATCGGGGACGGGGTAGAGCATCCAGGCGAGCCAGTAGCCGACGACGATAGTGCCGAACGCGGGCCACTGCCAGCGGGGGGAGAGCCAGCCGAGCAGGAAGAGAATGGGGTAGCCAAGTCCGATTTGAGTGAGGGTGTCCTCGAAGGTGAAGTTGAAGATCGGGGCGTGGAGGGAGCGCAGGAAGATACCGAGGAAGGCGAGCAGGAAGGATCGCCAGAGGGCGTGGAGGAAGAGCGTGCGGAAGCTGGCGCCTTTGGCCATGCGGCTGGCGATGGAGTAGGGCAGGGCGACACCGACGAGGAAGGAGAACGAGGGCTGGATGGTGTCGTGGAGCGAGCAGCCGACCCATTCGGCGTGGGTCTGGTGGAAGGCGAGAAAACTCCAGAACCAGTTGCCGGGGTGGTCGGCGGCGACTTTGGCGAAGCGGAGGACTTCGGCCATCATGAGGAACATGACGAAGCCGCGGTAGGCGTCCACGGAGATGTTGCGGGTCGCCGTTTTCCGGGCGATGTCCGAGAGGGGAGCAGTTGTTGCGACAGCCATTGCCGAAGAGTATATGCCATTTTGCGGGGACGCAGTGGTGGTTTGCCGGGTGTCAAGGGGTTGTCATCCGAGGGCGATTTTGGCGTTATGCAGCCATTTCCCAGTGGTTTCTTTCGAAGCGTTCGCGGTTATATTCGGCTTTTTGAGCGGTTGCCGCGGCGGAATCGAGGTATTGGCGCTGGACTTCGGCCGCGACCTGCTGGACTGAATAAACGAACCCATTTTGCTGCGGATCGAATGGCTGCTCGTTCATTTTAAAGAGTTTGTAGTGGTCGACGGCGCGCTGGAGGTCGGCTTTCGCGTCGGCTTTGCGTGCGGCCTGGAGGGTTTGTAGTTGCTTCAGGGCGCGGTCGGCCTGATTGTGCAGGCGCTGACCGTAGACGGAGAGCCGGTCGAAGGCGCCGGGGTGGTCGCGATAGGCTTTGGCCTGGCAGGCGGCGTCGTGGATTTCGGCGTGGTCGAGGTCGTAATCGTCGGCACGGCCTTCGAGGA
>Ga0126381_100005290_pt1 | contig 14181 bp, 12 predicted proteins | sample PanSoiMetPlot_28_FD_96465 | JGI IMG/M metagenome (GOLD analysis project Ga0126381, IMG submission 96465) | Tropical forest soil microbial communities from Panama - MetaG Plot_28 | ecosystem: Environmental > Terrestrial > Soil > Tropical forest > Bulk soil | place: Panama | collected 2016-02-17
CCGCGGTGTTTGTAGACGGGGGACAGATGGCGTCCAAATTTGGCTGCTGGACGGAAGAGAACGCAACATTCGACGGAAAGCGTTGGATCAGGCGCGTATAGAATTTTACATAATATCTGTTATCGGTCATGCCGTCGTAGAGCGAACGGCGCTGCCGAAGTTCATCCTGCCCATCAAATCCACAAACTCCGGGTGCGACCGCAGACGATCATAGATAGGGTCCGATCTCAGGTAGATCATCAGGCAGGACCTCTCCTCGAAACCTTCACGGAGCCTTTCCAGCGCACCACGTATATCGCCCAACCCGAGAGAAATCCAAGCCATCTGCGGCGCGGGCATATACCGGTCAGCGGCGAGTTCTTCCAGTTGCGTCTGAATCGTCTGCGCCGCGCTAATATCTCCAGACATGGCGCAGGCATACGCGAGCGCGGTATTCGCTTGCGGAACTCCGGACAGCTTCGCCGCAGTCCGGAATGCATCGATGGCTTCCGCGTAGCGTCCGCTTTGCGCGTACGCATGCCCCATGTTGTAATGGGCCGGGTAAAAGTTGGGCTCACGTTCGAGCACGCGCAGTAGGGTTTTGATGGCTTGACCATACCGCCGGGAAAAATAGTACGGGTCGGCGCCATTCATGGCGATTACGAGCGAAAGTGGGTCCCACTCTTCACCGATTTTCTGCTCGGCCGCAGCTTCACCGAATCGCCCCATAACGTTCAGATACGCGGCATACCAGTTGTGAGCTGCCGCGTAGTTCGGCTTTAAGGCAATGGCTCTCTGAAACTCCTCTTCTGCCTCGGTCCAGTTCCAGTCGAACCAAAATCGGACCAGTGCTAACGCGCAGTGTGCTTCGGAGAGGCCATCATCCAACTCGACTGCGCGCATCGCAGCGCTCGTCGCGCGGTCCCCTGCTTCGCGAGGGCTTAGCGCGCCGAACCAGGCGAGCGTCCCGTAGCAATAGGCCATCGCAGAGTAAGCGAGTGCGTATTCGGGACAGTGAGCGATCGCTTTTCTAAACCATTCAATCGCAATCCACGCATTACGGTCGCCACCCTTATTCCAGAAGAAACGCCCACGCAAGTAGGCGTCATGAGCTTCCGGCGGAACGGTTCCAGCAGGGGTACCCATCTCCGGCAGCAACTCGAATGCGAGTGCGCGTGCTACGTGGCAAGCAACTTCATGTTGCACTTGAAAAATGTCGGCTAACTCGCGGCTGTAACTTTCCGCCCAGAGATGAGTCTGATCCCGGACCTGGACTAGCTGCGCGGTAATGCGCAGGCGGGTGTCGGCTCTCCTAACGCTGCCTTCCAGGATGTAGTCGACGTCGAGTTCGCGACCGATTTCGTCGATCCGCTTATTCGAACGCTTGTAGAGCATAGCCGAGGTACGTGCGATCACACCGAGGCGTTTGGGGTTCACGCGGCCCAGTTCGGAGATCATCTCTTCGGTGAGACCGTCGCTGAAAAATTCCTGATCGGCATCTGCGCTCAGATCTTCGAATGGAAGCACTGCCAAGCGCAGTCGATCCGGAACGTCAGCGTCGGTCTCTATGTGTTTACGTCCGGTGACAGGAACAATCAGCCGGTACCCACGTTTGGCTACCGTTTCGATGAAGCGAGGGGTCGTCGCAGAATCGCTCAACGCGTCGCGGAGCCGGTTTACCGCCTTATTTACCCCATGATCAAAATCGACGAAGGTATCTTCCGGCCAAAGGCGATGCCGCAGTTCAGAGCGGCTCACGATCTCTCCCGGACGCTCCAGCAACAGCGCCAACACCTGAAAGACCTGATCGGGCAAGCGGATTCTCAGTCCGCGCTTGCGTAGTTCGCCCGTTTCAAGATCGGCTTCGAATGCGCCAAAGCGCAGAGTCCTCATAGCGGAGGCTTCTCGATTGAAGGCTTAGCGCGAGTATATCCCAGCCGGGGAGGACCTCCCGAAAGCTCAACCGGCTCATGTGAATAGCTTGGGACATTGATTCCAGGAAACAAAGGAGCAGGCCGGAATTGTTCCCGACACCCTTGGAACGCACAATCGAACTGGGGTGTGACAAAATGCACAAGATTCTTATCCTGAGCGCGGACCAGGCGGCCAGCAAGCTTCTGGGGCTCGCCTTGTCGAAAGAAGGCTTTCTTCAAATCATCGCGACGAACGCAGAGACTGCTCTTCAGAGGATCCGGTCGCTGGAACCGCAGTTGCTCCTCGTGGATCTCCCTTTGGAGGGAGTCAGCGGAACCGAACTCTGCGCGCAGTTGGACGCCTCGACTACAAAGACGCCCACCATTATCCTCGGCAGCACCGACGACGAGATGGAGAGGATCATGCTTTTGGAAATGGGCGCCGACGATTATGTTGTGAAGCCCGTTGGGCCGCGGGAACTGGTGGCCCGCATTCGCGCTATTCTGCGCCGTACGGCAAAGCGGGTTCCCCCACAACTGCGGTTTGGGGACGTAGAAATCGACCGCAGCCGCCGTATCGTCGCCTATCGCGGCGACGAGGTGAAAGTGACGCCTTGCGAATACAACCTGCTCCTCTTCTTCATTCAAAACGCAGACCGGGCGCTTACCCGGGACGCGATATTGAATTCCGTGTGGGGTTACAACGAATATCCCAACACTCGTACGGTCGATGCCCACGTCAGTAAACTCCGAAATAAATTTGAGACGGATCCCAACGCTCCCCGCCACTTCCTGACGGTGCACGGAGTCGGATATAGATTTCTGATGTAGCAGCCGGCAATCAGTTATCGACAAATTCAGCATTTGGCGTAAACGGCTTGTAAAAGAGCCGTAACTTACGCGTGACTTGCTAGCGCATGGTCCGCCTGGCCCTTGAAAATTAAGAATCAGGCAATGCCATGGTGACTCGCGTAGTTCTGACGCTCCTGGCATGTGTCTCGATCGTCGTCGCTCAGACGAGCCCAACAACTACACCGTTAGGGCCTTGGAAGCGGCTGCCATTCGGCACGACCGCAACCGGATCCACATACGTGCCGCTGGACAGCTGGATTTATCCAGAGGTGCAACGGCTCATTGCCTGGGGATACATCGACACGGCCTATCTCGGCATGCGTCCCTGGACCCGGCTGTCGATCGTCCGTATGCTGCAGCGGGCGGAAGATCTTTTCGAATCGGATCGCGTGAATCCCGATGCCAGGAAGGTTTACGCTACGCTCCGGCGCGAGTTCCAAGCCGACTACGTGGAGGCTACGCGAGACCGCCCTACGTTTCACGCGGAGCTGTCATCGTTATATACACGTTCACTCATCATTGCAGGTCCTGCCATCAACGACAGCTTTCATTTCGGCCAAACTTTAGTGAACGATTACGGACGTCCGTATCAGGAAGGCTATAACCAGATCGCCGGATTCATCGGCCACGCCGAGTACGGACGCTTCAGCTTTCTCATTCGAGGCGAATACCAATACGCGCCGGGACGCGACCAGTACAGCGCAGCAGCCCAACAGGCCATCGCAGTGATGGACAACAATCCATTGCAACCGGCTAAACCGCTCGCGCCGGTCAGCACATTCCAACTACTGGATGCAACCGCAGCTATCAATCTTGCCGGCAATCAACTGTCCATTGGAAAAACCGAAATGTGGTGGGGACCCAGCGAAGGCGGAGCGTTTTCGTATTCCGACAACGCCGAACCGATCAATATGCTTCGCCTCAATCGCGCCGAGCCCCTCTTCATCCCATTTGTGTCAAAGGTCCTGGGGCCGATGCGGTATGACCTCTTCGTCGGAAGCCTGCAGGGTCATACGTCACCGCCCTCGCCCTGGATTCATGGCGAAAAGATCAGCTTCAAGCCCAGCCCCAATTTTGAGTTCGGAGTTTCGCGCACCGTTGTTTTTGCCGGCGAAGGACACGTGCCGTTGACGTTCGGGTCGTTCTGGAACAGCTTCACGAGTTTCAGCAACGTGAGCCCCAACATCAAGTCTTCCCGCAACGACCCCGGAGCGCGTTATAGCAGCTTCGATTTCTCCTATCGCGTGCCCTTTTTGCGGAACTGGCTCACGCTGTATGCGGACGCCATGGCTCACGACGATACATCTCCGCTCAGCGCACCGCGGCGATCCGCGTTCCGGCCTGGTATCTATCTATCGCGCTTCCCCGGCTGTCCCCGTTTGGACTTTCGCGCCGAAGCCGCGTATACGGACTTCCCCACTTCCCGCAGTAATGGCGGACAGTTCTTCTTCTATGAGGGCGCCTATCACGACGCCTACACAAATAAAGGGTTCATTTTAGGCGACTGGATCGGTCGTGAGGCTAAGGGAGGTCAAGCCTGGCTGACGTACCATCTGTCTCCTCAACAAATGATTCAGATTTCCTATCGAAACGCCAAGAGCGCTAAGGACTTTGTTCCAGATGGCACAACCCAGAATGATTTTTCGGTCCGGGTTATTCGACGTGTACATGAAGACCTGGAGCTTAACTCGTTTGCACAACTAGAGTTCTGGAAGGCGCCCATTCTGGCGGCGGGACTTCACAGCGACGTGTCGATCGGGTTTCAGCTGACATACTTTCCAGGCTGGCGCTGGTCGAGCAGATGATCGCAAACTTGTATCCGGACCGCGCGGCGAAAGTTCGTGTGTTGGTAGCAGTTACGACGGCACGCGATCGTCCCTCAATTTACAGTTCGTTTACAGGTGTTAGACAACTCAAGCCGGAGCAGCGCCTTACACTCACGTCATAGATTCGCCGGTACCTCCGTGCCGGCGTTCTCTCAACGCCTGATGTCACAGCGAGAACCTGGAAGATTCGGCCGGGCGGGAAACAAGAAGGTACTCTTCTTTTTTCCCGCTTTCTCCAGCCAGGAGGCTACTGCTCCGTTAGGAATACTGGCGGTAGCGACTCCCCTGCTGCGGGCCGGATATCAAGTCCAAATCGTCGATTCGACGATTACTCCCGGATTTAAGCAACGTGTACTCGAGGAGTTAAAGGACGCTCTTTGCCTGGCCGTATCGCTGGTGACGGGACCAATGATCCGGGAAACCGCTCAAATCGCCAAGGCAGCGAAGGAGCTGTATCCCGAGAAACCAGTCATCCTGGGCGGTTGGCATCCTTCGCTATTGCCCGACCAGACTCTGGCGGCCGAATATGTCGATGTGATCGTAAATGGCCAGGGCGAAGAGGCCTTGCTTGAAATTGTTCAGCACATCGAGGCCGGAGAATCTCTGAAGGGAATCCCGGGGGTCGGCTTTAAGGAAGGGCGGCAACTCGTCTTCAATGCTCCCCGTCCTCTGAAACCGATCCGTGAGCTGCCTCCAAAGGCTTATCACCTGGCCGATTTTGACGCCTATGAACGCGTCTGCGGGCGCCGATGGGCGATGTATACATCCAGCCTGGCGTGCCCATTCAATTGCAGTTACTGCACAAACGAAGGTCTTTATGGCCGTAAGTGGAATGCACTCGAAGCCGAACAGGTCGTTGACGAGATCAACGACCTGGTGACACGTTACCGGCTCAAGCTTCTGTGGGTGGTTGACGACAACTTCCTGGTGGACCGCAAACGCGCGGTAGATATTGCGGAAGGATTGGTGCGAAGCGGAGTCAAGTTCGACTGGAGCATTCAGGCTTCGACAAATCTGGTCACACGGCTTACGGTTGAAGAACTGAAGTTGCTGAGGCGGGCGGGGCTGTCTCAGGTTTCGCAGGGCGCCGACTCAGGCTCGCCGAAAGTGCTGCACCTGATGAATAAGGACTTCCAAAAGCTCGACACCATTTACCAGGCTGCCGACTTGTTGACACAGGCCGGGATACGGCCATCCTTCAACATGATTTTCGGTTTTCCAGGCGAGGGAGAGGCCGAGCGGCGTGAATCGATACAGCTGATCATGAAAATCTGCCGCAAGTATCCTGGCGCGGAGTTTTGGACGAACATATTCACTCCTTACCCGGGCTCACCCATCATGAAGCGCGCTTTCGAGCTGGGGATCGAGACGCCTAAGACACTGGAAGGCTGGGCAGATTTCTTTCCGCGCTACACGACTCTGCCGTGGCTAAACGGGAAGAAGCATCAGCGTATCCAGACCATGCGGGACTATCTGCGCATCGCGTTCAATCGAATTCCGATTGGCGTCCAGCGGAAGCACCCGATGAATCTGCTGATTCAAGAGCTAATCAGCTTCCCTGCCCGGTGGCGCCTGGATCACAACATTTATGAGGCGCCCTTCGAGCTCTGGCTCAAGAACGCCGCAAACAAATGGTTTCCGCCCTTGAAAGCAAAGGTGGATGCCCATCAACTTTCGGCGGAGGTTGTTTCTTGCTGAATGTGAGCGAGAACGCGAGTTCGGTAGATGTCCTGCTGACGCATAGCAATCATGTGTTCAACGATCGCAAGCAGACCGAGAAGATGCAGCCGTATCCTCCTCTCCAGACACTATTGGCGGCGGCGGTGCTGCGGCAGGCTGGCCTTAGTGTGGCGTTTTGCGACGTAGCCTTCGATTCTCCGACGGAAAAGTTCCAGGCAATGCTTCGCGCCTGCGCTCCGCGTCTGGTAGTTGTTTGCGAAGACGACTTCAATTTTCTTTCAAAGATGTGTCTCGGCCGGAACCGCGAACTATCTTTCTGGATGGCAAACACGGCCCGCAAGCATGGATTTCCAGCCGCCGTTCATGGCTCCGACGCTTCGGATCACGTAACCCAGTACATTGAAGCTGGTTTTCAATACGTCCTCATCGGTGAAGTAGAAACCACTTTGCTGGAACTTGCGCGGGGCAAGTCGGCTAGCGAGATTGCGGGGCTCGCCTACCAGTCACCCGAAACCGAGAGAGTTCATTACACTTCGAGGCGCGAACTTCGGACGAATCTAGAGTCGCTTCCCCGCCCGGCCTGGGACCTGATCGACATGGATCAGTACAGAAGAGCGTGGGTGGATACACACGGCTTCTTTTCAATGAACATGGTCTCTAGCCGCGGATGTCCGTTCCGCTGCAATTGGTGCGCGAAGCCGATTTATGGAACGACGTACCATGTACGAGCACCGCGTTCGGTAGCGGAGGAGATGTTGTTTCTCAAACACGCCTACCAGCCCGATCACGTGTGGTTTGCGGACGATATTTTTGCGCTATCCGCACGTTGGACGCGCGATTTCGCCGAGGCCGTAGAGAGCCTGGACGCGCAGATCCCGTTCAAGATGCAATCCCGCTGCGATTTGATGACGCGGGACACGGTCAATGCCCTGAAGCGGGCGGGCTGCCACGAGGTGTGGATGGGTGCGGAGTCCGGATCACAGCGCATTCTCGATTCCATGGAGAAAGACATTCGCGTAGAGGAGATCTACGAAGCCCGCGCAAATCTGGCTCGTTACGGAATCAGAGCCGGTTTCTTTCTTCAATTCGGTTATCGCGGCGAGACCAGAGAGGATATCGAGGCCACGCTCCGGATGGTACGCGAGACCCGGCCGGACGATGTGGGAATCTCCGTGTCGTATCCGCTGCCCGGAACTAAGTTCTACCAGCTTGTCGCATCTGAAATGAAGGCTAAGCTGAACTGGTCCGACAGCGGGGATCTTGCGATGATGTTTCGCGGAACGTATTCGAGCAACTTCTATCGAGCTCTTGCGGAAGCCTTGCATCTCGAAGTGCGCCAATCCGGAAACGAGGAAGCCATTCGCATGGCTTGGGCACGAGTTCACAAGATGGAAGCCGAGGCCACGTGCGTAACGGCCGGAGTTCAATGATGAGGCTGCTTCTAACGCACGGATACTTTCTTTACGAAGACCCGAAAGAGCAGGAGATCATGAAGCCCTATGTTCCATTGGGCATCCTCTATCTCTCATCGCATCTACGCCGCAAAGGATTCGAAATAGAGGTCTACGATTCCACTTTTGGCTCAAAAGATGAGCTGTTTCGGATTCTGCGCAACGAACCTCCGGCGGTTCTCGGAATCTACGGAAATCTGATGACCCGCAGGAACGTAGTTGAACTCGCTGACGTCGCACGTGCGGCGGGTTGGAGGGTGCTGCTGGGCGGTCCGGAGCCGTCGAACTATCCGGAGCAGTATTTAGACTCCGGAGCGAATTTGATCGTCGCCGGCGAAGCGGAACTCGCTGTTGAGCGATTGCTCGAAACCAATTTTGATCCGACTAGTTGGCCTGCTATCAACGGACTGATTTTCCGCTCGGAATCAGGCGCTGTAGTTCGTACGCCGCCGGCTTCCTTGATCAAGGACCTGGACGGGCAGCCATGGCCGGATCGCGAGCGGGTCAACATTGAACGTTATTTGAGCGTGTGGCGCGCACGACATGGAACAGCCTCCGTCTCACTCATAACGGCCAGGGGCTGTCCCTATCACTGTAATTGGTGCAGTCATTCCGTCTACGGGAAAACGCATCGCCGCCGCTCGCCCAAGGCCGTGGTTGATGAAGTCGAGTGGATTCTCCAGCGATATACGCCCGATATGCTTTGGCTGGCCGACGACGTATTCACTATTCATCACGGCTGGCTCTTTGAGTATGCGGCCGAGATGAAACGGAGGAACCTGTACATCCCGTTCGAGTGCATCACGCGGGCGGACCGAGTGAACGAGCGAGTGATAGAGACCCTTTCAAGCCTGGGATGCTTTCGGGTATGGATCGGCTCGGAATCCGGCTCACAGCGAATTTTGGACGCCATGCAGCGCGGCGTGACGGTCGCACAAGTGCGAAATGCGGTAGCTCTCTGTAAACAGAACGGTATTCAGACCGGAATGTTTCTGATGTGGGGGTATGAAGGAGAGGAGATCGAAGACATTCAGGCCACCGTAGAACATGTAAAGCAATGCCGTCCTGACGTCTTCTTCACAACCGTCTCGTACCCAATTAAGGGAACTCCGTATTTCGACAGAATCGCCCCGCGCCTGGTAAGCACACTCGAGTGGAAACGGAGTAGCGACCGCGATATCCGGATTGAAGGACGACACTCGCGGCGGTTCTATCAGCATGCGGATGACCTGCTGCGTAATGAGATGGCGGACGAACCGGATCCCCTCAAAATATTGGCGGCACGCAACGGACTGAACCAGACCTGGCATGAAGTCGAGGCATGACACATGAGCGCGGTTGCCGGCCTGGCCTTCGATCAACTAGCGACTGAGTACGATGCGCTGTGGACGACATCGGCTATTGGCCGACTGCAACGGGCGGCAGTCTGGAACAGGATCGATGCGCTAGTGAAGCCGGGTGATAGAGTTTTCGATCTTGGTTGCGGCACCGGCGAGGATGCGTTGCACATGATGGAGCGCGGGGCGGTCGTCTATGGCATCGATGCATCGAGGGAAATGGTACGCGTGGCACGGGCTCGAGGCATTAATGCCCAGCACCTAACAATTGAGTCTTTGGAATCCGGAATCGGAACGCGCACCTCATCCGGCACAGAGCTTGAATCCGCTACTTCGCAATTCGACGGCGCTATCTCCAACTTCGGAGCTCTCAACTGCGTGACCGATCTGGAAGGGGTGGCCAACGCACTGGGCCGGCTGATCCGCTCGGGCGGATATCTGGCGATCTGCCTCATGGGAGCGACGTGCGCCTGGGAAACAGGTCATTTTCTCCTTCGAGGTGAAGCGAGAAAAGCATTTCGCCGCTGGCGGCGCGGGGGAACGCTTTCAACACTGGGTATTCGCGTGACCTATCCCAAAGTAAGACAGGTGCATCGAGCCTTTCAACCGTGGTTCAAGCGGGCCAGCTGCTGCGGGATCGGGCTCTGCGTTCCACCGTCCTATGTTGGGCAACTTCGTCAGACAACGCTGGTGCGCCTGGCAAGAATCGACGCGGCTATCGCGTGGTGGCCGATGCTGCGAGCGCTTTCCGACCACCAACTCCACGTATTCGAGCGCATATGACCCTCGAAGCTCAGGCGCGGGACCGCTTCCTCAGCGAGTACCGGCAAATTCGGTACGCGGAGGGCCGGGGGTCGGACGATCCGGAATACTATCGGGCTCTTCCCTACCGCGACCTGACGAATCGCAATTCTGCGATGTGGGAAATGAGGGCGAAGACATATCGCTATTTCGAGCGCAAAGTTCTCGGCGTCATGGAAAGAGACACGGGAAGACCTCTCAACATACTCGACCTTGGCGCCGGGAACGGTTGGATGAGCTACCGCCTTGTGTTACGAAATCACCGGCCTGTGGCGTTGGATATATTTTCGGATCCACGCGACGGATTGTTGGCCGCTCGCCATTATCCACACAGCTTCCCATTGCTTGAAGGCGACTTTGGTTCCCTCCCGTTTGCGCCAGGCAGTTTCGACCTGGCGATCTTCAACTCGTCGTTTCATTATTCAACTGACTACGCTGCGACGCTCTCCGAGGTGCGGCGTTGTTTGCGGCCATCGGGTGCTGTGGTCATTCTTGACTCTCCTGTTTACCGGCGGCGAGAAGACGGGGAACGGATGGCAAGCGAGCGGCATCGGGAGTTTGCGGCCCGTTACGGATTTGCGTCGAACGCGATTCCGAGCATCGAATTCCTGGACGAGCCGACTATTGCCGCGCTCGCCCGGACTCTAAAGCTGCAATGGAAGATCTGGCGACCCTGGTATGGGTGGCGCTGGCAGTCACGACCGCTTAAGGCGAGGCTACAACGCAAGAGGGCTCCGTCCCGATTCTGGATTCTGGTCGGAGAATTTGCTGAAGGATGATCATTCTTCTTCATCCGCGTACTACAAAGCCAAAGAATCGGCGGTTTCCACTTCCGATACTGGCCATCGCCGCCGTGCTCGAGGGCAAAGAAGAATACGCGATCGTCGACGGAAATCTGGACAAGCATCCGGAGCAGACAATCGATCGCATTGTGGCGGAAAGCGGAGCGGAAATGCTCGCCGTCGCTGTCATGCCCGGGCCGCAGATGGCTGCCGCGATTCCTATTTGCCGCGAGTTTCGTAAGAAATATCCCAGAGTGCCGGTGGTGTGGGGCGGCTATTTCCCTTCCCTCTACCCGGATGCCGCCCTGAACGCCGCCTATGTCGATTTTGCGATTCGCGGGCAAGGCGAAGATACGTTCCTCGAGTTGCTAGCGGCGCTGCGTGGAAATCGCCGGTTTGCGGGAATCGCCGGGTTGTCCTACAAGGATGACTTTGGGCTGCACGTGCATAATGCTGAGCGCCATTTGCGGTCGCCTAACGACTATCCGTGGCTTCCATATCATCGTCTAGCGTCTCCGGAACGATACCTTCTTCCTACTTTTCTCGGCCAGCGCACAGCGGTCCATAGCGCCAGCATGGGCTGTCCTTTCCGCTGTAAATTCTGCGGCGTTGTGCCGCTCTATGACGGACATCAAAAGACGGAAGCTCCGGAACGGACCGCCGCCATTTTGTTGTACCTGAAACGCAGATATGGCATCGACGCGGTGCAGTTCTATGACAACAATTTCTTCCTGAATGAGAGTCACGCGCGAGAACAAGCGGAGCGCTTCGCGCCTTTGGAATTGCGCTGGTGGGCAGAGGGTAGAGTCGATGCCGTCCTGCGGTACAGCGACACTACTCTCCGAGCCCTGCGTAAGGCCGGCGCCACCATGATCTTTTTTGGTGCGGAGTCGGGATCGAATCGCGTGTTGCAGCAGATGAACAAGCGCATTACCAGTGAGCAGACGCTCGAATTGGCGGCACGCATTAAGTTGTTTGACATCGTTCCGGAGTTTTCCTTCGTCTTTGGTAATCCGGAAGACCCGGAAGGCGACACGCGAGACAACATTCGTTTCATCCGGCAGATCAAGCGTCTGAACCCTAACGCCGAAATCATTGTCCAGCACTATGTGCCCACTCCGCACCCGGACGGGATGTACGGTAGCGTCGACGAAAAGATACAGCTACCTCGAACCCCGGAAGAATGGGCCAGCGAGCGCTGGTACAACTTCACCATCCGGCACGATCCACGGCTCCCCTGGCTCCCGCGACGGATCAAGCACCGAATTGACAATTTTGAGCTGGTTATCAGCTCGCGATGGCCGACAATCCAGGACATCCAACTACCGGCATGGGGACGTGCGACTTTGAAGGGGCTGAGCAGCTGGCGGTATCTGACGGGTTTTTACAGCTGGCCTGTGGAACTGCTCTGCGCACAACGCCTGATCGCTCTGAGAAAGCCCAGGTTGGAGAGTCTTTAAATGCGGGTGTCTCCCTTGGAGGGGCACCGGCTGTGGGCTCCGACGTACGACCAAGGTCTTAATCCGATCGTGGCGCTGGAAGGGCGCTTGCTTTCGGATCTGCTTTACCCGATTGAAGGAAAGCGTTTCATCGACGTGGCATGCGGCACCGGCCGATGGATGACACACCTTGGCCAACACGGTGCGTCGGTATTCGGAGCGGACGCGTCGGCCGAGATGCTCCTACAAGCGCATCGGAAACGGGTTCCCCGCGGCAGGCTTGTGCAGGCCGATGCGAGGCGCCTTCCTTTCCGTGACGGCGCCGCCGACGTCACCTTGTGCTCATTCGCCGCCGCCTACTTTTCATCGCTGAAAGCGGCAGTTGGAGAGATGGCCAGAATCACGGCCAGCGGCGGCCGCGTTGTACTTAGCGATCTGCATCCGTCCGGTATCGCAGCCGGATGGACGAGGTCGTTCCGAATAAACGGATCGGTCTACGAGATGGACCACTTCAACCCTTCTCTGGAAGAATTTCGCGCGGCAGGCAGAGACGCCAATCTTCACCTCCACATACAGCTCGACGGCTCGTTCGGCGACCCAGAACGCTTGATTTTCAGGGCGGCGGGAAAAGCGCAAATCTTCCCTCATCTGGAGAGGATTCCGGCAGTATGGATCGGGATCTGGAACAAACCGTGACGCTGGCCGGCGCTCGCGTGGCGCTCAGCGGTTCAGAGTCGATGCGGCAGGACATTATCATCTCCGGCGGACATATTCGCTTCAGCGCACCCAATCTGAGCCAACGCATATTGGATATGCGCGGATTTCTGGTCCTTCCCGGGCTGATCAATGCCCATGATCATCTCGAATTCAACCTGTTTCCACGCCTCGGGCACGGCCATTACGAAAACGCTACGGCCTGGGCCGAGGACATTTACCGCCCGGAATCAGCGCCCCTGCGCCAACACCTGCAGGTGCCTAAGCCGGCGCGGCTTTTGTGGGGCGGAATCAAGAATCTACTTGCGGGAGTGACTTCGGTCTCGCACCACAATCCGTACGAACCTTCGGTGTTCGAAGATCGATTCCCCGTACGGGTTGTGAAGCGATTTGGATGGGCTCATTCGTTACGATTCTGTTCCGACGTCAGAGAGCGCTTCGAGCAGACCCCGCAGGGCGCTCCATTCATCATTCACGCCGGTGAAGGCAGCGATGTACAGGCGCGGGGAGAAGTTTATTCGCTGGATGAAGTGAAGGTCCTAGGCCCCTCTACGGTCATTGTCCACGGCGTCGCTATCGAGCGCGAAGATATCTGTCTGCTCAAGACACGTGGCGCTTCGGTTGTGTGGTGCCCGAGTTCGAACTACTTCACACTTGGCCGAACGCTTTCATCGGAGGTTATTCGCGCAGGCATACCCGTTGCACTAGGCAACGATTCCGCTCTTACTGCGGACGGTGATTTCCTGGATGAACTGGCTGTTGCACGGCGTCACGCCGGGCTTTGCGAAATCTACGAGATGGCTACCGAGAAGGCCGCACGCATTCTGCATCTGAACTCCGGAGAGGGCAGAATCCAAGATGGCGGCGTGGCAGACTTGGTTATTGTCCGGGACGAAGGACAGACCCCGGCGGAGGCTCTTCTGGTACTCCGGCCAGAGCTTGTACTGCTGAGCGGAGAGATCAAACTGCTGTCGGCGAGCATGGCCGCCCGCCTCAATTTTCGCGGCATTACACGGTTCGAAGCGATCGAGGTGGAAGGCCGGGGCCGCTCATATATTGATTGCCCGGTGACCTCACTCAAGCAGCAAACGGCGAAGTACCTAAGTAAGAAGCTTTTGCTCGCCGGCAAGAGAGTGAGTGTATGAATCCTGCTCTTGATGCAGTGCCGATCCTCATACTTTACCCGCACAGCCGCTGTAACTGCCGCTGCATCATGTGCGACATATGGAAAGACAGCACCAAGGCGGAGATTAGTGCCGCCGAACTAGAACGTCATCTGCTTGACATCCAGCGCCTGTCCGTGCGGTGGGTCGTCCTATCCGGCGGCGAGCCGCTCATGCACTCGGATCTGTTCCGTCTCTGCTCATTGTTGAAGGAACGTCATATCCGGGTCACGCTTCTGAGCAC
>Ga0126381_100005291_pt1 | contig 14181 bp, 13 predicted proteins | sample PanSoiMetPlot_28_FD_96465 | JGI IMG/M metagenome (GOLD analysis project Ga0126381, IMG submission 96465) | Tropical forest soil microbial communities from Panama - MetaG Plot_28 | ecosystem: Environmental > Terrestrial > Soil > Tropical forest > Bulk soil | place: Panama | collected 2016-02-17
CGCGTTCGAGACTACGGGATCGGGATTGCCGCCCACATGTTGCCGCGGATCTTCGACATGTTCGCCCAGGCGGAAGATGCGCAGCAGCAACCTGAAGCGGGCTTGGGAATCGGCCTGACCCTGGTGCGTGCATTGGTGACGATGCACCGCGGGACGGTGCAGGCGTTCAGCGCAGGAGTGGGCAAAGGAAGCGAGTTCGTCGTTCGCCTGCCGGTCTCGACGGAGCAACACGCGAGCGACACCAACCGCCGTTCTTCCCCGAGCGCCCGGCAAATCCGGAGACAGACGCTGGTCCCGGCGCTGCCTCGTCGCGTCCTCATGGTGGACGACAACAAGGACGCGGTGACGAGCCTGGCGACGCTGCTCACGATGCAGGGATACGATGTTCGCACAGCCAGCGACGCGCCCACCGCACTCAATGTAGCCAGCACCTATCTTCCCGATATCGTCCTGCTCGATATCGGTCTGCCTGGAACCAGCGGCTACGAGGTTGCACGCCAGATTCGGGCAATGCCTTCGCTCAAGAACGTGCTGCTGGTCGCAATGACCGGGTACGGCCAGGAGAACGACAAGCTTCGTTCTGAACAAGCCGGTTTCAACGCGCACTTGGTCAAGCCCGTCGGTCTCGACGTGCTGACGGCGTTGTTCGCTCATCCGACGGCGCTACCCCCGCGAACCAGGCCGGAAGAATTACCGGACGAAGCAACCCAGCCTCCCCATCACGCATGATCGTCCATGTCGTCGATGGGACTTACGAGCTGTTCCGGCACTTCTATGGCCAGCGCCGCTTCAACAAGGGAAAAGATCGTCCCTTCGGCGCGGTAGTCGGCGTGCTGCAGACCGTGCTGCAGATGCTCGAGCAGGGCGCGACTCACATCGGCGTCGCGACCGACCACGTCATCGAGTCGTTCCGCAACGATCTATGGAACGGATACAAGACGAGCGAGGGCATCGAGCCGGCACTGTTCGCGCAGTTTCACCCTCTGGAAAAAGCTCTCGCCGCGATGGGTGTGGTGGTATGGCCGATGATCGAGCTCGAGGCAGATGATGCGCTGGCTTCGGCTGCACGGATTGCGTCGGAGGATCGAGCTGTCGAGAAAGTGTGCATCTGGACGGTCGACAAGGATCTGGCGCAGTGCGTCGTCGGCAACCGCGTCGTGCAGATGGACCGTAGAGCCAACAAGATTGTCGACGCTGAAGGCGTGCGCCGCAAGTTTGGCGTCGAGCCTGCGCTCATCCCCGATTTTCTCGCCCTCGTTGGCGACGCCGCGGACGGGTACCCGGGCATTCCGGGTATCGGATCGGTCACAGCTGCACAGCTCCTGAACCGCTACGGCCCTCTCGAACGGTTCCCGGCCACCGTGCTGGGCGAGCGGCGCGAGGCCGCACAGCTCTTTAAACAGCTCGCGACGCTGAGAACCGATGCGCCGTTGTTCCGCAGAGTCGAGGAGCTTCGCTGGGCGGGGCCGACCGATGCATTCGCCTCGTGGACCGAGCGCATGGACGCGCCACGCCTGCTCGAACGCTGTCGCAAGTTGTTAAAGGCTCGCGAGCAAAAGGCGCAAGGTTGACCCAGGGCAGGCTCGGTCTGCGAGCAAACTGAGCTGGCGCCAAACTGAACTGGTGGAGGAGTGGGGTAGCGGGTGCTTTCAGCCCTGCTTGCCGGATTTGGGCAAGGAAACGACGTACACGGTCTTGATGTTCACGAATTCCTTGATGCCATACGCGGACAGCTCGCGACCGTAGCCGCTTTCCTTGATGCCGCCGAAAGGCAGCCGCGGGTCCGATTTCACCGGCTCATTGACGAACACGCATCCGCTTTCGATCGACTCCGAGGCGATGCGCGCGCCGCGGTCGATATTCCGGGTAATGACTGCGGCTCCCAGGCCGAACGACGAATCGTTAGCGACGGCGATCGCCTCATCTTCACTCGCGACCGGAATGATCGCGGCGACTGGCCCGAACAATTCCTCATCGTAGGCAGGCATCCCCTTGCCCACATCAGTCAGAACACTCGGCGGATAGTAGGCGCCGGGCCCGGCGGGAATCGTGCCTCCCAGCAAGCAGCGAGCGCCTTTGGCGACACTCTGCTCAACCTGACGGTGCAAGGCGTCGCGCAAGTCGTGGCGCGCTTGCGGGCCGATTTCGGTGCCTTCCTCCAACGGATCGCCCATCTTTGCCGCCGCCATCTTCTTGACGAAATGCTGCTCGAAGGACTTGCGGATCGAAGCGACCACGATGAAGCGCTTGGCCGCGATGCAACTCTGGCCGGAATTGATGAGTCGCCCTTTGGCGCAGATCGCGGCGGCTGCTTCGATGTCCGCATCATTGAGGACAACGTACGGATCGCTGCCGCCGAGCTCGAGAACGGTCTTCTTCAGCAACGCGCCGGCTTTGCCTGCGACCGCCCGCCCCGCCGGACCGCTGCCGGTCAGTGTGACGGCACGTATGAGCGGATGCTCGATGATTTCCTCGACACGACGGCTGCCAACCAGCAAGACGCGAAAAAGATTCTCGGGAAAGCCGGCTCGCTTGAAAATCTCTTCAATCGCGAGCGCGCAGCCAGACACGTTGGCCGAATGCTTGAGCACCGCAGCGTTCCCCGCCATCAGCCCCGGCGCCGCGAAACGGAACACCTGCCAGAAGGGAAAATTCCACGGCATCACCGCTAGAACGACACCGAGCGGGTTGAAGGTTACGAAGCTTTTCTCGGCATCGGACGCAACCGGCTCGTCAGCCAGAAAGCGCGCTGCATTCTCGGCGTAGAAATCGCACGTCACGGCGCACTTCTGAGCTTCGGCAACTCCGTCCCGCACCGGCTTGCCCATTTCGTTCGCCATCAGGCGTGCGAAGCTATTCGCTTCGGAGCGCAGGATCTGTGCCGCCTTGCGCATCGGCTCGGCGCGCGCGGCGAATGAAACGCTCCGCCATTCAAGAAATGCCGCGTGAGTGGCGGCTATGACTTCGTTCACCTGCGCAGGCGTCATTTCATCGTAATTTGCGAACGCCTTGCCGGTTACCGGGCTGATGGATTGGAGTGCCATGGGTTAATGATTTTACTTCGCGCGACGTCAAACATTCTCAAGTGGCGAACCGCTCGAATGGAAGAAAGAACATCGCACGTAGAGAAACGAACGTCGGGTGTAGGCAATCATCCTACGCCAACAAATTAATGCGCCGTACCGTGCTGCACCCGGAACTTCGATTCTGCAAGGGCAAACATCGTGATCGGCCAGAATGCTGCGTCACTTTCTACAATTTCAAAGGCTTGCAAAATCCAAACCGGAAACTCCTCGATTAGCGCGCAAGTCCAAAAGTCATGTGCTGATTCTTCGACAGGAGTTCTTCATGGCTAACATCGATGTTCGTCACGATAAGCCGACAGCAACAATACGACAGATCCACTGGGGGGCCGCGATCTGGGCCAGCATCATCGGAGGTTTGGTGTTTGCGGTGCTCGAGGTCGCGATGGTGCCTATGATTCAGGGTAAGTCGCCGTGGGCACCGCTGCACATGATCGGCGCGATCGCGCTTGGTCCAGGAGCGATGTCGTCGCCGGATACCTTCGATCTAGGTATCGTCGCGACCGCAGTCGTGGTTCACCTGGTTCTCGCGGTCGTTTACGGGATCATCCTCGCTTTCATCATCATGCGGATGGATACCGGGATCGCCGTCTTGGTCGGCGGGCTCTACGGACTTGCGCTGTACTTCATCAATTTCTACGGTTTCACCAGATGGTTTCCGTGGTTCGCCGATGCACGTGACTGGATAAGCATTTTCACCCACATCGTGCAAAGCGGCTTGATGGCCTACCTCTACAGGCTTTACAGTCCCGAGCCCGAACCAAGCTGACGGCAATCAGAGCAATTGGACGCCGGGCGCGTCCGGTGAGCGTTGGGCCGTCGCCAGGATCGACGTCCCGATAACAACGAGCTGCGAAATGCAGACCGACAGCGAGTATCTCGATCGCAAGCATCGAGAGATATCTCTGCTCGACAGTTGTCTGTCCGTATCACTCGATCCGACCAGGCCCGGTTCGATCGCCGGCGCGATCGAGCTCAAGTTCCGCTTGGCGGCTCTGCTCAAAGCCGATCAGCTGATCAAGCGCGGGTCGATCACCGAAACCGCGCGACCTCCTGAATACTGGGGAAGCACCGGCCCCTTTGCGTTCAGCTTCGGCTACCAGCGCGCCGATCTCGAGGTGAGCGGTCCGCCCATTTATCCGACGGTGCAGCGCCTCGGCAATGGACACGGCGAGTCGACCATTTACACCGGGTCAGGGATGAGCGCAATCGCTGCGCTGCTCATGGCTTCGCTGCAATTGAACGACACGGTCGACATAGTGCCCCGGTGGATTGCTACGCCGAAAGTCGTGAGCTGATGAGGAGTTTTGGCTCGCGCATCCGGATAGCGGAGCCACTGTCATACCTGTTCGAAATGGTCGGAGTCGGCAATGCGGCAGCATGCGTTCTCTGGCTCGACTCGTCGACGCGCACCTCGTTCTCGGCGTCGCTGCGGGGTATCGCGCATGGAGTCCATCTGGTGGTGCTCGATACCACCTGTTTTTCACGCCGCTCGGGAAAGATCGCGCATGCGATTCGGCGGGCCTCGCAAATGGGTATCCCGATCGCGCTGGTCCGCAGTCACGCAAAGCTCGACTGTCTCGGAATCGAGTACGGTCGCCTGGGCTCAGTGGTCCTTCTGCAACCGGGTCGAAACGTCGGAGAAAAGGAATCGGATTGGACGGCCAATTTGATTCCAGCAATCCGGAATACGGTGCGCCTCTTAGGCGCAGCTCCGTTGCTCGGGCACTTTCCGCCGTTCGAAAGCAGTGCGGCGTACCAGGACTGCAGTTCGGCGCGCATCGCTTCGATCATGCGTACCACACGCCACTTAGCGCGGGCGCTCAAGTCGCGGCTGCCAACGGCCGATGTCGCGATCTTCCCGCACGGACTTTATCTGACCATCGCCCCGCATCATGCGGCCTGCGTCGACGAGATCAAGCTCGCTGCGAAGGAGATCGCTCAAGAGATGACTGCCCACGGATTGCCGGTCAAGCACGCGGGTTCGTTCGGATTCGATTTCGTAGCGCTAGAGTGGTATCCGGACCCGATTGATCGCGCAAATCTGCTGCGTGTTTGCGGCGGCGATCTGCCGCCCGAACTGGCGGACGAGGTCGGCGATCGCCTTGCTGATTGGTGTTCGCAGCGTGGATGGGTCAAATCCCGCAGCTATCGCTCGGTCATCCGGCCTGCATGCGATCACTCTCCGCTGGCGCTCGAGGCAGACCGCGGATTGTTCTGACTGGTTGGGTCCGCTCTGTTCTCGCTGAGACCAAGGTTCAATACCGGCTCTTTAGAGTGCTCGGCGGCAGTGTGACTCGCGGAAAGGGATAGAATCATTCATGCCGCTCAGCCAGTCATTTCTCCTGGACGGCACCCGCTGAATATGGCACTCGGTATTCCAGGTTTTTCCGCCCCGACAGCAGGCTTTGAAGTACCGCTCGAAATGCTTGCTGCCTGCCATGGCCGGATTCGCAACCAATGTTCAACGCTACTGCGACTCAGATCGCATGTGACGAGCGTGGGCGCCGACGCCGCGGCGCGTGACGCCGCGCGGGGCGTCATCCGTTATTTCGACAGCGCCGCGCACGATCATCACGAGGATGAAGAGCAGGACCTGTTTCCTGCCTTGCTCGAATCGATGGCCGGCTCAGACCCGGTATGCCTGCGAGAGCTGATCGAGTCGCTTAAAGACGATCATCGCGAGCTCGAACGTCTCTGGGGCGCGGTCAGAGCGTGGCTTGCTGCCGTCGAAGCTGGAGAGGCTGCCCCGCAGGAAGGGATCCGGATCGATGCGTTCGTGGATCTATACGAGCGCCACGACGTGCGCGAAGAGAAGGAACTGTTCCCAATGGCCGAGCGACTGCTTGGAAGCGAAGAGCTGGAGCGTATCGGCCGATCGATGCGCCTGCGGCGTGGCGTCACATCGATCTGAACACCGAAAGCACGCGGTGTTTCGGGCCGCGATGTCCGGGGGCCGCACTGCGGCTCGGCAAGATCAAACAGCAACGTAGCCTGTAGGGACACCTTTCGATCCGCTTACGGAGACGCCACCATCGGGCGGGTCCGAACTTAGCATCGGTCTACGGGATCGAACAGAAAGAGATCGTTTTGGCACGCACTGGCAATTATGGACACTGCAGCGACTCGCCGTTCGCACGAAAGAGCATTCGCATTTCTACCGATCGCGGAACGTCCGGGTAAGCCTCGGACGCACGGGCTGACGGAAATCCGAGGACCCTATTACACGCCGCTTGGTCCCCGCCACCTCCAGGACATCCTGGAGACGATGGGCGATTATGTCGATGCTCTCAAATTTGCCGGTGGATCTTTTAGCCTTATGCCGCGACAGTCGGTGCGGAAACTCATCTCACTCTGCCACGACCACAATGTCATGGTCTCGACGGGCGGGTTCATCGAGCGCGTGCTCACGTTTGGGCCACCCGCGGTCGATCAATACATTGAAGAGTGCAAGGAACTTGGATTCGACATCATCGAGATCTCGAGCGGATTCATCACCCTTCCCGACGACGATTGGTTGCGACTCGTCGAAAAGGTGCGTAATGCAGGTGTCAGGCCCAAACCCGAGGTTGGCATTCAGTTCGGCGCCGGCGGCGCGACTGCGACGGCCGAACTAGCCGCCGAAGGAACTCGAGATCCCAAAAGAGCGATCCAACAAGCGAAACGCTTCCTAGATGCCGGTGCCTACGCCATCATGATCGAATCAGAGGGCATCACCGAGAACGTCAAGTCGTGGCGAACGGACGTGGTGGCGGCGATCGTCGATGCCCTTGGACTCGAAAAGGTGATGTTCGAGGCAGCCGACCCGGAAGTCTTCGCCTGGTACGTCAAGAATTACGGACCGGAAGTGAACCTGTTCATCGATCACAGTCAGATTGTTCAGCTCGAATGCCTTCGTTCAGGGATATGGGGCACAAAGAGCCTGTGGGGACGAATCGTCACCTACAAGGGTTAACGCTCGGCGGCCTTCACCGCGGGCACACTCCAAACACGGACGGTTGGCTGAAAGGGGAGGGGTGCACCCGCTCGCGACGACTCAGATTGGCTCCCCGCTCGCAACGACTCAGGTTTGTGGAAGTGCGGTTCTTCCAGGGCGCGGCTGCTGAGCCCGTACCTGCCTCACCCGCATGGGCTTGAGTACAAACAGAGCGGCGGCCGCCACTATCAAGTTCAATACGGCCGCTACCAGGAACACTGAGTGCCAACTGCCGGTATGGCTCTTGAGAACATTGGCGAGCGGAACCAGCCATGCCGCGCAGCCTTTCGCCGTGTATAGCATGCCGGCGTTTGTGGTAGCGAACGTCCTGCCGAAGCTATCCGTAGCGGTGGCTGGAAACAGGCTGTAGATCTCGCCCCAGGTGAAGTAGATGAGCCCCGCAAAAATCACGAACATCCATGGCGTCGTGCCCAGGGTTCCCAGCATCCAGTAGCTTACGGCCCCGATGATAAACACCCCGGCCATAGTGTTTTCGCGTCCCACATGGTCGGACACCCATCCGAAAAACGGGCGCGCCAGTCCATTCAGAATATTGTCGACGACCAATGCAACGCTGAGTGTCGTGGCTACAAAAAAACCGAGGTTGATCGGCGTATCGGCGAGGTTGTAATCCTTGGCGATCGGTGCGATCTGCGCCGTCGCCATCAAGCCGCCGGCCGCCACACAGACGAACATGACATACATTACCCAGAATGTGGGAGTATGCAGCACCTCCCGCGGCGAGAAGTCGCGCAATGTCTGCGCCAGCTTTGCCGACGCGGTCCCTACAATCGATCCCGCTACCGGGGCACGCAGAAATTGGGACAGGATCAGGACTACGCCGCCCTGAATCAGGCCAAACCAGAGGAACGCCGCTTCGTAGCCCGCGCTCCCGATGACGTGGCGAATCGGAATGACGGTGAGCGCCGCACCGGCACCGAAGCCGGCAGCGGTCAAGCCAGCCGCCAGCCCGCGACGATCGGCAAACCACTTGAGCGCGTTACCGACACAGGTCCCGTACACCGCGCCGGCGCCAATGCCTGAAATCGCGCCGCCCAAGTACAGCATGGGCAGGGTCGACGCGTGGGAGTTGATCAGCCAGGCGATGGCGACCAGCACGCCTCCGACGGCGACAACGATTCGAGGGCCGAACTTGTCCACGATCCAGCCCTCGATCGGCACGAGCCACGTTTCCATCGCCACGAAGATGCTGAAGGAGACCTGAATTGCGGCGCGTCCCCAGTGGAACTTGTCATTAATCGGATTGACGAACAGCGTCCAGCCATACTGCAGGTTGGCGATCATGATCATGCATATGATGCCGATGATCAGCTGCGCCCAGCGAAAATTTTGGGAGTGTTCACTTCGAGTCATTGGAGTGCTCCAAAGAAAAGCGAATCTCACCTAAATTTAGGAGCTTCCATCTCGTTGCGGATAGCGGGAAAGCTTGATTCATCCTGTCGGGGTTTCTTGGCGTGACCACCGCGTAGTGGGAGATCGAGCCGCGTTATCCACCGGCGAGCCGCAGATGGGCAGGATCGGAGGCTACACCCCAAGATATGCGCGTCGCACCTCCGGGTCTTCGGCAAGTTCGCGAACGCTGCCTTCCCGCACAATGCGTCCCATTTCGAGCACATAGGCGCGATCGGCGATCTGGAAAGCGGCATGGACGTCCTGCTCGACCAGCAAAACGGTGACGCCCTCATTGCGGATCTCGCGCAAAGCGCCGAGCAGCTTGTCGACGATAGTCGGCGCAAGGCCGAGGCTCATCTCATCCACCATGAGGAGCTTCGGCGTCGCGACGAGTGCCCGCGCCAGGGCGCACATCTGCTGCTCGCCGCCGGAAAGGCTTGCCGCCAGCCTGTTGCGCCAATCGCGAAGCGCGGGGAATAGGGCGTACGCACGCTCGAAGCCATGGCTCACGGCAGCGCCATCGGCGCTGCGAAATGCGCCCATCAGCAGATTGTCTTGCACGGTCATCCGGTCGAAAAGCTGACGCCCTTCAGGAACCTGGACAAGGCCAAGGCGAAAGACCTCATCGGCCGACATGCCGCCGATCTCGCGCCCCGCGAACTCGATCCGTCCCGTGCACGGGATCAACCGCGACAGCGCGCGTAGCAAAGTCGTCTTGCCTGCGGCGTTGCTGCCGATGATGGCGACGATCTCTCCCGCAAAAATGTTCAGCGCGATGTCGTGCAACACCCGCATCTGCCCGTAACCGGCCCTCAAGTCGGCGGTGAGCAGCAAGGCGTCGTTCATGCGCGTTTACGTCCGAGGTAGGCGTCGATGACCTGTGGATCGTCCAGAACCTTCTGCGGAGCGCCGTCGGCGATCTTCTCCCCGTGGTGCAGCACCAGCAGCCTGTCCGACAGACTTCGAATGGCTTTCATCACGTGCTCGATGACCAGGATGCTGATGCCTCCGTCACGAACCTTTTTGATCACTGCGATCACCTCTTCGATTTCCACCAGATTGAGGCCTGCCATCACTTCGTCGAGCAGCAGCAGGCGCGGACGCATCGACAGCGCCTTGGCAAGTTCCAGGCGCTTGCGGTCCGGGCCGCCGAGCGATTCGGCGCGCTGCTCGGCTCGATGCGCTAGGCCGACGAAGTCGAGCTTCTCCCGTGAGAGCGCCCGTGCGCGGGCCAGATTGCGATCTGAGTCGTCTCTGCCGAACAGCGCGCCCACAGCCACGTTGTCGAGCACACTCAAGCCTGGGAAGGGGTGCATGATCTGAAACGTCCGACCGATCCCCATCCGAGCGCGACGATAGGCGGGAAGATGCGTCACGTCCCGGCCGTTAAAGCTGATGTCGCCTTCGCTGACGCTCGATGTCCCACTGATCATGTTAATGAGCGTCGTCTTTCCCGCACCATTGGGACCGATGAGGCCAAGGATTTCGCGATCATGCAGCTCGAAGTTCACCGCAGAGACTGCCACCAGGCCCGCGAAACGCTTGGTAAGTCGGCGAACGGCGAGGATTGGAGCCATATGTTCACACCCGATGCGTGCGGACGTTCTCGGCGAAGTAGCGCCAGCCGAGCTGCCGGAAGCGGCGGCCGACATCGGCCAGGCCGCGCGGCATGAAAACGACGGCAACGACGATGACAACGCCGAAGAAAAGCGCGGCCAGGGTGGAGATTTCGGTCGACAGCAATTCGGAGACGCCGGACAGCAGGAACGCACCGACCACCGGACCCAGGATGGATCCGGGCCCGCCGAACACCGACATGATGATCATTTTCACATTGAGGCCGATGTCGAAGGCGCTGACCGGGTCGAGGAACGTGATCCAGTAGGCATGGATGCCGCCAGCTATGGCGGCGAACACTCCCGAAAGCGCGAACGCAAGCACCTTGTAGAGCGTGGTGTCCACGCCCATTACCGCCGCCGCTTGTTCGTTCTCTCGGATCGCCATGAGTCCGAAGCCGAATCGGCTATGGGCGATCCACAGCACGACGAGCGTGGTTACCACGAGCAGCCCCAGGGAGAGCTCGTAGAACAGCGCGTCGCCTCGAAGCAGGGGCAACACCAGCCCGGTGTTGCCGCCCGCGACGTCGAGGTTGGACACGATGGCGATCATCACTTCCGCCAACGCCAGGGTGCAGATGGCGAAGTAGTGACCGCGCAGGCGCAGGACTGGAACTCCGATCATTACCGCGAAGATGACAGCCAACGCTGCGCCCAAAGCCAGCCCGACGCCAAACGGCAGGTGCCACTGCACCATCGCGATCGCGGTGCCATAGCTCCCCAGCCCGTAGAACACCGAGTTGCCGAACGAAGCGTATCCCGCGTAGCCGCCGATGATGTTCCAGCTTTGAGCGAGCGTGGCGAGGAGGAGGGTGCTTATGCCGAACTGGATGAGGCTTGCCGACGCGAACCATGGTGCCGTCGCAAGCACGATCAATGCGATGCCGACCACTCCAAGCAGAATCGAGCGCCTCATGCCGTTCTGCCGAGAATGCCGGTCGGACGCACAATGAGCACCAGCACCAGGATGCCGAAGCTTGCGACATCGGCGTAGGTCGGACCGAGGTACAGCGAAGTGAGGGATTCGACGATCCCGAGGAACAATCCACCGACGATGACACCCAGCGGGCTGTCGAGCCCACCGATGACGGCGATCGCAAACGACTTCGCGGTGAGGCTCGTTCCGATATAGGGATTGACCTGCGACACGACGCCGTAGAGTCCACCGGCCACTCCCGCCAGCGCAGCGCCGAGCCCGAAAGTAAGCGCGTAGGTGTTGCGCGGCTCGACTCCGTACAGGCGCGCCGCGATCAGGTTCTGCGCAGTCGCGCGGATTGCCCGTCCAAGTCGCGTCCGCGACAGGAAGAGCCACATGGCCAACGTGAGCGCCAGCGCGATCGCGAAGGCTAACAGGCGCACAAGCGGTACTGTGGCGCCCCATAACGCGAAGTTGTCTCCCGCGTAGGAGGGATTGATCGTGCGAAAGTCAGCGCTGAAGGCGATCTGGGCGAGATAGGTCAGGATCACGTCGATCCCGAACGTGATCAGTAGCGTGTTGAACATCGGCGCCCGGATGACGAGGTTGAGCAGATACCGTTGCAACAGATAGCCGAAGGCGAACAGCACCAGCATCGCCAGGGGCAGCGCGGCGAAGGGATCGATAGACAGCCCGGTGAATGCGTAGTAGCACACATAGGCGCCGAGCATGATGAAGGCGCCATGTGCGAGATTCACGATGTTCAGCACGCCCCACACCAGCGCAAGACCAAGCGCCATCAGGGCGTAGAGCCCGCCCAACAGAACGCCGTTCAGGAGGACCTGCCAGAGCAGGCTCATGCGCGCGCAGGCGAATTAGTCGCCATCTGTCACGCCGCGCAAATCGCGCGGACGGAATCTACGAACCCGCCGTCAGCGCTTGCTCCACGCCAGCATCGGGTACTCCGGCTTGTCAATGAAGCCCTTTTGTCCGTAGATCGGCATGACCTTGCCGTTCTGCACCTGGATCACCGTTTGCGGCAGACTTATCTGGCCGACTGAATTGAACTGGATGTGCCCGTAGAGACCGTTGAAGTCCAGGTGAGCGATGGCGTCGCGCACCTTGCGGGGGTCGGTCGTCCCGGCGGCCTCGAGAGCCTTGGCATACGCTTCGACATCGGCAACAGCCGAGGCCGCATGGTAGTCGGGCTCATAACCGAAGCGCTTGACGTATGCCTGTGCGAACTCCTCGGCATTGCCGAAATAGTCGTCCTTCTGTGAGGCCGACGGCAGCCAGGAGGTCATGCCGAAAGCGTAGTCGGCATCGGCTCCAAGCGCCTTGCGGAAGTCAGCGCTGGGGACGCCGACCGTAAAGCTGTAGAAGTGCGGGGTGAAATTGAGACTCTTGGCCTGGCGGATGAAGTTGAGGATTTCCGTCTCATGGCCGGCTACCAGCACGGCATCCGGCTGGCTGCTTTTCAGTCGCGCCAGCAGCGACGCGAAATCCGATGCATTGGTGCTGTAGCGCTCATCGAGCACGATCTTCAGGCCCGCCTTGCCCAGCAATTCGCGGGTTCCCTTTGCAACCGACACGTCGAAAGCATCGTCAGCGTACAACAAGGCGACGGTTCTGGGCGCCGGTGCGAGTTTTTCCATGGCGTCGATGGTGCTCTCGAAGTATTTGCTCGCCACCGGCAGCGTTCCGAAAATGTACTTGTAGCCGCGGTCGAAGATCTGATCGGATGCACCTCCTCCCTGAATCATCGGCACCTGATACTTCTCCGCTACCGACGAGGTTGCAATCACCGTATCGCTGGCAAACGAGCCGAGCAACAGATTGACTTTGTCCTGGGAGACCAGTTGGACATACTGGCGCACCGCCAGGTTGTTGTCAGACTGGTTATCGAGAACCTTCAGCGCCAGCTGCTCGTGATTGTTCCCGATTTTGACTCCGCCTGATTTGTTGATCTGGTCGACGGCGAACTGATAGCCGTCACGGTAGTAGCGCCCTGTATTGGCAAGCGGTCCGGACAACTGCACCGAAGCACCAAGGGTAACGGGTGCCGCCGAGGCGTTGGTGACGTAGCCCAAGCCGGCATAGATCAACGCACAAACAAAAATCGCCACTAACGCAGCAATAGCGCTCCTCATTTGGTATCTCCTTCGGGTGAACGCCGATCGCGAGCGTCGACGGCGTCGTATGCAGTTCGCGCTCGCGGTCGTGCGTCGGCGTAACTCATTTAACTTGACCTCACTTCATCGCGGCGAGGTTGCGATCGCTGCCAGCCCGCGATATGCAGATCGTTTGGTCGCTCACCGGAAGGCGCTTGCATGCCGCGACTGCCTCCTTGTAGCGTGCGTTCTCGCGGTCCAGCGCCGCCTGCTGCGACGACGACAGCGATCGACTCTTGACTGCCTGGCCATACCCCGCCTGCGCCTCGCATGTGCCGCGGTCGCTCAGCGGCAACTGCTTGCAGGCTGCCATTTCCTTCTTGTTGGCCTGGGTTGCCGACTGATCAATGGTCGTGCCGGTCATCGCGGATTGCGGCGTGCTACCTGCCGCATGAGCGTACTGAAACGCGCTCCCGATCATCAGCGCAAACGCGCTCGCAGCGAGTGCGAGCCATGGATATCTGAAGGAAGTGCTCATACGAACCTCCAAATCTGATTCCGCCGCCCGGAACCGCGCGCTTAGTTTCCGCAGCGCACAGCTTATGTATGGCGGCACACGGTGATCGACCGCGCACGCCACATGGCGTTCTCATTGGGTGTGGCATGTCACGAAGTGCTGACGGCCTTCGTCAAACATTGCTGACTGCGAAGGACCGCCACGCCGATCTACAGTGCAACTGACACGGGCACGCGCAATCATCGCGCAGTGGCCCGTATGGCATTTCACAGGCAGGCGTGCTCACAGGAGGACATCGATCATGGCCAGCAGGCGCAACGCAGTTGCAGCAAAAGAGGGACACGATCAGCAGCAGCGCCGATCAGGACGCCGCCGCTTCATGGGAGTGTTGGGCGCGGCGGGGCTCGCGGCCAGCGTCGGACCGTACTTCATCACGGGTCGCGCAAACGCAGCGGCCCGAACGCTGAAAATTTTGCAATGGAGCCACTTCGTTCCGGCTTACGACACATGGTTCGACAACACATATACCAAGCAGTGGGGACAGAAAAA
>Ga0126381_100005292_pt1 | contig 14171 bp, 13 predicted proteins | sample PanSoiMetPlot_28_FD_96465 | JGI IMG/M metagenome (GOLD analysis project Ga0126381, IMG submission 96465) | Tropical forest soil microbial communities from Panama - MetaG Plot_28 | ecosystem: Environmental > Terrestrial > Soil > Tropical forest > Bulk soil | place: Panama | collected 2016-02-17
GCAAGTGCGACGACGTGTTCTTGTCTCCCTTCGCGGTCACGAGCCACGGCCATGCCCAGAGCGGCGGAGAGAGCGGTTCCCGCGTGTCCGGCGCCGTAGCAGTCGTGTGGACTCTCGGTGCGCAACATGAAGCCGTTGAGTCCGCCGGGTGTGCGTATGGTGTGGAACTGCTCGCGGCGTCCAGTGAGAAGCTTGTGCACGTAGGCCTGGTGGCTGACGTCGAAGACGAAATGGTCTTTCGGCGTGTCGAAGACGTAGTGCATCGCGAGCGTGAGTTCGACCACGCCGAGGTTGGGGCCAAGATGGCCTCCGGTCTTCGATAGCACTGAGATCAGTTCTTCGCGGATCTCGGCGGCGAGTTGTTCGAGTTGGGGAACCGTGAGTTGTTTGACGTCGAGCGGAGAATTCACACTGCTGAGAAGTTGGGGCATAGGGTGAGTGGGATGGGATGCTCGCTTAGATGATAGCTGATCTGAGAAGGATGCCGCTCGGGGAAGGTTTCGAATCAGAGGGTTAGAGCGAAGGTTCATGGGGAGCAGGGCGTGGAGCATTTGATGAAAGGCAAAGTTACAGAGAATTCCTCTGGTTGCCGATGGTCGGGCGAAGAACATGGGGTCCTTCGACTTCGTTCGGCTCTCGCCTCAGGATGACAAAAAATCAGCTGTCGCTGAGGGCTGATAGCTGATGACTGACAGCGGTTCTTGAGGATGAATAGGCGGAGGATGTGCTTCTGACAAAACGCGCATGGAGCCCATCCGGACCGGCGTGTTTGTCCGGATGGGCTCCTGCGACGCGAGCCCGCTAGAGGGTGGAGGTCCTAGCGAGCCTGCGCTTGGACGGCGATGGTCTCGGGCGTTCCCGTTTGTTGCCGAGCCATTTCCGTTTCCATTTTGCCGGGGATGAGGCGTTCGCCTTCGTGGCTTCCCTCGGTCCAGATCGCGGTCAAGAAGAAGTGATCGCCCATGCGGCGGAACACTAGTTGACTCTTCCGCGGAGCGACTTGAATCTCGTCGTTGTTTGCGAGAAAGATTCGCGATTTGCGTTCACTATTGCGCAGCACGACCATCTGTTTTTCGCGATCGATCTGCACGGTGTAGACGCCCGCCGGATATGACTGTTCGCCGACGCTGAAGACAAACGGAATATTGGCGACGGCGCCCTTGGTAAATGTGAAGTTTGCCTGAGCCGTGGCGAGGCTGGCCAGGACTAACAAAGTTGCTGCAACGCTAATTAACTTTGTACGCATGTTGTGTCTCCCCTGTTTCAAATTTCCCCACTGCGCTGTGCGCTGGTGTGAGTTCGTTCTCGCAGGAAAGACGGATTCGTCCAATGCGCGGTTCATCCAATCGGTCTCGTATGTGGGTAGCAGGCGAAGTCTCTGAGAAAGCGAGAGATATACGTCCGTATAGCAGGGCTTCGCGAGGCAATTTAGATAAGGGAACGAATGGTACACTCGGCTCGTATATACGTCTAATAGGTCATCGTGGGGGATGGCTGAAATTTCTCAAAACGGCAATCAGAAGACGATTCACTTCGGCGTCTTCGACGCGGACTTGCGTACGCAGGAATTGTGGCGGCAGGGGACGCGCGTCCGATTACCCCGCCAGTCATTCCAGATCCTGCAAATTCTGTTGGAACGTCCGGGAGAACTGGTCACACGCGAGGAATTACGCAATGCGCTCTGGCCAGAGGATACGTTCGTCGATTTCGATCACGGTCTGAACAATGCTGTGAAGCGTATCCGGGCGGTGTTGGGAGATTCGGCGGAGACTCCGCGCTACATCGAGACGCTGCCGCGTATGGGATATCGATTCATCGGCCCGATCAACGGCAACGGAAACGGCGTGCACGCGAATGGCAATTCGCACAATGGCACGCCAGCGGTTGCAGAGAATCCGGCGGCGGTAACCACAACCATGCCGGCTGCGGCCGCGACAACGATCCGCGCTGCGGAGACGAAGGTGCCGGCCGTATCCGCCAGAACACCCAAGATCGGTTACCGACGCATTGCGGCCGTGGTCGTCGGCGTTCTCCTGTTAACAGGGCTCGTGGCATGGGGTTTGCTCTGGCGTCATCACCTCCATGAGCAGCCGTCATTAACGATGATTCCGTTCACGTCGTACCCGGGATCAGAATTAGTGCCAACGTTTTCGCCCGACGGCAATCAGATCGCGTTCGCTTGGGATGGTGACAACAAGAATCACAAGTTCGATCTATATGTAAAGGAAGTGGGGACCGAGACGCCGGTGCAAGTAACGCACCACCCCGCGACATACATGACAGCGGGGTGGTCGCCAGATGGACGCCTGCTGGGCGTGACAGCACTCGACACCGATACAGGGACTATCACGCTGTCGGTTATGCCGCCGATGGGAGGGAGCGAGCGCCAGTTGCTAAGGTCGCGCGCGATCAAATACATGTTCGAAATGGCGCTCGGGTGGACTCCGGACAGCCAGTGGCTTGTGTTCGCGAAAGGGAGCGAACAATTTCATGCGCACATCACGATGATCAACGTTGATACGCGCGAGATGCGCGAACTGCCGGATCCCTCGCCACGCTGCATCGCGAGCGGTCTGGCCACGTTTTCGCCGGATGGCAAGAGCATGGCAACTGCCTGCCTGTACACGTGGGGCGTCAGCGCGCTGTTCGTGCAGTCGTATCCTTCTGGGACAGCGAGAGAAGTGCGTGAGCTAAGGGGAGAAGTTCAGGGACTGCAGTGGAGCCGCGATGGGCACAGCTTGATCTACGCGCTGGATGGGAATCTGTGGCGAATCGATCTGCGCAGAGGAAATCCGGAGCGGTTGTGGTTCGCGCAAAACGCAGTGGCTCCGGCCATCGCGCCCAACGGTAACCGGATGGCCTATGTCCACAGAAACTACGGCGCCGACATCTGGCGGATCGGAATCGAGAATAGCGGCGAAGAACCGACTCGTCCGTTCCCTTCCAACCTGGTGCAGCAGAATCCGCAGTTTTCGCCGGACGCGAAGCGGATCGTATTCGAGTCGACACGCTCGGGAAATCCGGAAGTATGGGTATGCAATACTGACGGATCGAATCCGCTGCAGTTGACGTCGTTTGGGGGAGCGCTGACTGGAACACCGCGGTGGTCGCCCGACGGGCAAAATATCGTGTTCGATTCGCGGGCGACCGGGAAGCCAGAGTTGTACATCGTGAGTAGCGGCGGTGGAAAACCGCAACTGTTTCCTACACTGACGAATGGAGGATCGGTTCCGTTCTGGTCGCACGATGGAAAGTGGATTTACTTCAGCTCCGACGTGGACTTGCAGCCGCAGATTTTCAAGATCCCAGCGAGTGGCGGACAAGCAGTACGACTCACCAAGAAGGGCGGGTTGGTCTCGAAAGAGACGCGAGATGGCAGACTGTATTACAGCAATCCCCGCATCGCGAATGAAATCTGGACGGTGAATCCGGATGGTACGAATGAGCGCCCCGTAGAGAACCTGCCCGGGTTTGCCTGGCCCGCGTGGGATCTGGGACGAAACGGGATTTATTACTTTGACGCTCTGCGCGGAGACACGGCAGTTTATTTCTATGACTTCGCGACGCGTCAGACGCGGGTTGCGACAAGAATGCCCGGCCAGCCACAGCCCTACGAAGGACAAATTTCCGTGTCGCCAGATGAGAAAAGTCTGCTCTACTCGCAGACCACCGAGAACGACGCCGACATCATGCTGGTGGAAGGGTTTCAATAGAAAAGGCCACCCAGCATCCAAACGCAACTTCTTCGCCTCGCTCAGAATGACAGTCAAATTAGACCTGGGAACTACGTGTTTCCACGCGGCTCACGCGATGCTGGTCATGAGTAGGTAACGGTTTACACACAAGAGTGTGCGCGCCACACGCATCCTTGCGTCAGTGGATCACCTGCATCTGACCGAGCGTGCGCGCGTCGGCCGCAATCTCGTCGGGCGTGAGCCGAATCTGAAAGTTTCCGATAGCGACGGCAGCAGGGCGGCGTCCTGAACCGAGCGCACGCAGAAGCGGGAGAGGATCGGCGCGGAAAGCGATGAGGCGCTCTCCGCCCTTCAAGGCCACGTCGATGACCGCGCGATCGTACTCCAAAACTTCATCGAGAAACGGAACGTAGGGCTTGCGCTCGCGCAAGAAGCCCGCGAAGGCTTCGGCTTCGTCGAGCGGGAACGGATTCGGCGGATGGTTCCGCCAGAAAATCGACAGCAGTTCCTCAAGGTAGCCAGTACCGCGCTCCAGCATGATCAGCCGCGACGACAGACGCAGCGTGCGGACGATCATCGAGCCGCGAAGTTGCTCGACCATCTCGCGAATAATGGACAGGCCGGCGTCGGGGCGCAACTCTTCGGCCAGAGGGTTGGTGCACGGCTTGTGGACGGTCAGCGAGCCCAGTGTTTCCTCCCAGACCTGCGGAGCCGGCGCCGGGTTGTCGCAGGTTACCTCTGTTGTGATGCGCGGTGTGGTCTTCGCATTAATTCCGCGGCGATCCCATAAACGATGCAACGCTTCGAGTTGCGTTCGGAACAGCGCATACCCGACCGTCGACAGGTATGCCGGGAAAAGTTCGAAAACGATCGCCTTCAAGTTGGGCAGACGCGGCACGATGCGAGTTGCGAGTTCAAGCAACTCAGCGGGAACGGCGCCCGAGTGCGCATCGATCCAATATCCGCGATGGCTGGAGCCGCCGGCAAGATGGATCTGCCAGACGCGCTCGAGTGGAAGATGATCGATGTACTCGCCAACGCTCTGCCGTCCGTTGCGATGATTTGTCCAGATATTGTGCAGATCGAGCAGGATGCCGCAGTCGGCGCCTTCGGCGACGCGAGCGACGAATTCGCCATCGGGTATTTCCTCGGCGCGCGGCTGCAGGTAGTTGACACCTGTTTCGATCGCGACCGGCACCGGCATCTCCGATGAAAGAGAGCAGACCGATTGCACGGCAAAATCAATCCCGGCTTGCGTTTGACGCGGCGGCAGCAGGAAGCCTGTATGCCATGTTCCGTTTTCGTCGTGAAACGAGTTGAAGCTCAGGTGCTCGCTCACCCAGGGCGTGTCGAGTTCTCGCGCGACGTGACGGAGCAGCTGAACGTCCGTCGATTTCGGTGGCTCGGTGCCGCCGACTGGAAGGCCGACGCTGTGAACGAGTTTGGGCAGAGCGCGGCTGCGAAGCAATTGGAGAGATGGCTCGTCGACGATAACCGTTTGCCCACTGCGGTCGCGCCGCCACAACGATTGGGGCTCTACCTCGATGACATCGATCAGCGCCTGTTCGCTTTCCAGTACAGGTTCGAGTCCTTGAAAAAAGGTAAGCCCGACGCCGAGTTCGGGAAGATTCATAGTTCGCTCACGTGTCCCCGACAAATGCTTTCAGGGTTGATGCCTTGCATTCGGGGCGCTACGTTTGCCGGCTATTGAAATAGTGCGGCGTGGGCACGGAAACGTTACAGGGAAAGTCTAGATATTGGATCAGCAAGAGGAGGCCGTCGGAGTCAGGGGGGCCAAAACGTCGAAAGATGTGATACCTGCAGGCTTCAAAGAAGGCTTTAGACGTGGACGAAGCGTATCCCTGGGTGTGGGTTTTCAACTACCTAAGATCTTCGTTCGCTCTACGGATCTTTTGGGCTGACCGGATCGTCGCCTTCCAGCAGCACCCATGTCACCAGCCCGCCAATCGCGCCTGCGCCGATCGCTATGGCAACCGGAGAATCCAGGATGCCACCCGCCGCTCCCGGCACCGCCCCCGCGCCGCGCTTGCGATCTTTGCGCGATTCTTCGTCGCGGGTCGTCTCTTGCCCCTCAGGCAGTGTCGATGTCGTCTTGCCGTCGTCCAGCGTCAGGTCGCCTTTGCGGGCGATGATCTTGGCCGTGCCGTCGGTGTCCACAACTTCAAACTCGGTCGATGCTGAATCTGACGCCGGAACCACCTTCAGCGCGCCCACACGCAAGCACTTGCGGGATTTCAACTGGGTGAAGATCTGCACGGCCGGGCTCGGAAGCTCGCCCGCGGATCGACCAACACGGAAGGCGCAGCAGATTCTCGAACCCACGCGTTACACAGGTCGTTCACTCCGCTCGCGGACGACTCACTTCCCTCTGGATGACAGGCCGTCATTGTTGCAATCGTCTGATGTCGGCGAGGAGCGTTTTCTCGTGGCCTTCGGGATTTACTCTTTCGTAGACCTTGCGCACGATGCCTTTCGGGTCGACCACGAAGGTCGTACGATCCCAGAACTTCATTCCCTTCCATTCGGACTGTCCAAGACCGACCGTCTTCATGAGCGAGGCGTCGGTGTCAGCGAGCAGGTCGATCGTAAAAGCAAATTTTGTGCAGAAACTCTTGTGGGAGGCTGTGTCGTCTGCACTGACGCCGACGATATTGATGCCGGCAGCATCGAAGTCGTCCTTGCTCGCTGTAAACGACTTACCCTGAATCGTGCAGCCGGGCGTGTCGTCTTTCGGATAGAAGTAGACGACCAGCCACTGGCCAGCGAAGTCTGAAAGCTTTGTAGTTTTTCCGTCCTGGTTGGGCAGGGCGAAACTCGGGAAGGGTCGGCCTGTAGCCAGCATGAATCGGGTTGTCCTTTCAATCTGATATCCCGAAATTCTAACAGTTGAGTGATCCGCACGCGCTGCCAGATCTGGTTGATAGTCCCTTTGTATTTCCTCTTTTTTTGCCATTTCTTAAGAAATGTAGATCATTGCTTTTATCAGCTATATACTTGCTTTAAGCAACTATTGGTTTTTTTTGCGCTCCTTTTGCGCTTTTTGAATCGAGGTTTAGAGCCATGGCGACGACAGCGTTCAAATCGAGCGTAGCCGATGTACGGCAGTTCAACCGTTTCTACACTAGGCAGATTGGCGTGCTGCAGGAAGGATTGTTGAGCAGCCCGTTTTCACTCACCGAGGTACGGCTGATGTACGAAGTCGCGCATCGGAAGAGTCTCACAGCCGTCGAACTGTGCCGCGAGCTTGGGCTGGATGCCGGATACGTGAGCCGGATCTTGAAGTCGTTCCAGCGGCGGGGATTGGTGAAGCGCAAGAGATCGGGCAAGGACCGCCGACAGAGCCTCCTGGCGCTAACCGCGAAGGGATGGAAAACCTTTCGCTCTTTGGACGCGCGATCGAATCGCCAGGTGGCCGCGATGCTGGAGCGAATCTCCAATCCACGGCGCAAGCTACTGGTCGACGCGATGCATACGATCGAGTCAACGGTTGATCCCCACTCAAAGCAGAATGACACGGCTTCGTACGTATTGCGTCCGCATCGGCCAGGAGACATGGGATGGGTTGTGCACCGCCATGGGGCGTTGTACTGGAAGGAGTACGGGTATGACGAGCGCTTCGAAGCGCTGGTGGCCAAGATCGTCGGGCAGTTTGTCGAGCGATTCGATCCCCGGCGGGAACACTGCTGGATCGCGGAGAAAGAGGGCGAGATTGTTGGATCGGTATTTCTGGTAGCGAAATCGAAGACTGTTGCGAAATTGAGGCTATTGCTGGTCGAGCCGTCGGCGCGCGGGCTTGGTATTGGGCGGCGGCTGGTCGCCGAGTGTGTGCGGTTCGCGCGGGAAGCCGGGTATCGAAAGATGATGCTGTGGACGCAGAGTGAGTTGGGCGCGGCGCGGCATTTGTATCAAGCGGCGGGATTCAAATTATCGGCGCGGCAACGACATCGAAGCTGGGGCCGGAAGGACCTCGTATCGGAGACGTGGGCGTTGAAGTTGTGAGCCGCGATCAAGCAGTTTCGAGTTTCAAGTTTCAGATTTCGAGATACTTCGCTTCATGGGTGTCTCACCAAGATCGTCCAACTGACTCTACCCAGCTGGCGAGCTACTTTGTCCCGACGTCTGATCTCACTTCTGCGTCACGAGAGCGAGACCCACCAAACACAAAACCACGCCGGTGAGATTACGGGCAGAGACGTTCTCGTGGAAGAAGACGAGTCCGATACCGACGAGCAGCAGCGCGCTCGCGGTGTTGCCGATGACGGAGAGGATGCTGATTCTCCATCCAGTACGATAGGCGAGCAGAACGGCCAGCTCGACGCCCACGATCGAAATCCCGACGGCGCAACTGGCCCAGTTCAGTCCCTTCAGCGACCACGGCCCAGCGGTCCGCGCAGGATAAAGCGGCACCAGCAGCATCGTGCCGACGAGGGCGGTGATGTAGTTCATCGCCAGAGAGAACATCGGGTTGACGTCGGTCGGCACCGACTTCTGTGCGATGTGATAAAAGGTCGTGCCAAGAATCATCAGAATAATGGGGAGATAAACGATCATCCGGTCCCTGCTTTCAAACAAAAGGCACCAGCAAGCCGCGAATTGACTTCCCTATCAACGTGCCGATGAGAATATCGGAAATCGTGAAATTAGCGCGATCCTACCAGCCCCGATCGTCCGACGTCGAACCACGAATCGAGTGCCGCAGCTACGGTGTGGGAGAAATTCCGGGAAGGTCGCACAAGAAAAAATAGGAGAATCCCCGACTTGACGCTTACCGATCAGATCTCCAAAATGTCAGCTGAACTCTGTAGAAGCAACATACCGACGTATCGCGAACAATTCCGGGGGTGCAATAGAATGAGTTCGGACGCGAACGACCTGGTCAATTTTCCCCGTGATGCCATCCTGAATTCTTGGAAAGAGATTGCGAGTTACCTGGGCAGGGGTGTGCGCACCGTCCAACGGTACGAGCAGGACTGTGCGCTTCCTATACGTCGATTGCCCGGTAAACCACGTTCGAGTGTGCTCGCTTTGAGGCAGGAATTGGATCAATGGGTACGGAATACATCGGCACCAACACCCCATGACGATGGGTCGCCAGTGAACCAAATCAGGATTGGCCAGCTACGCGAGCACTCGTCTCACTTGCTGATGAAGGCGGCGGAGTTACGTTGTAAGAATCGTGCGCTTCGAGAGTCGAACCAACAGGCAATCTTAGAACTGGAGAGTCGCGTGCGTTCGCTCATTGCCAGTTTCGCAATGAAAGCCCGCACTCCAGATGTCGGTTCGTCGAATTTGGTGGCTTTGAATCTGGACTCTTCAGCGAAGGATTAACACTAGCCATTCCTTGGCTTGTCCGAACCAGTCGAAGACTTGGGCTGCGGATCAGACTCGATCAATGCAACGTCGACGGCTTGCGTCAGCAAGGCAACATTCAACTCCTTGCAAAGTGCGAGAATTCTTTGAGAGTCCCGCTCTGTCATCAACTCTCGAGCGATCTGGCGCCATGGGCGAATTTTTCCATCGGGTTGCGACATAATCGGAAGTGATGCTCTCATTTCGATCATGACAGAACCGAGGAGCAACCCGAGTACGCCAATCTGCGCAACACTAAGTTGGAAACGTTTACTTCTCACATAAAGGCCTCAAGGTTGCCTTCGCGCCTCGTTTAAATCTTTTGCTGCCTCCATCGTCCACGCCGGAACAGAAGAATTCCCGCTGCCGCGATAGAGCATTCAGCAATCACGATTGAAAAGAAGACTCCTTTTGACCGCAGATTCATGGGCAACGCCAGCCAGTAAGCCAACGGTATTTCAAGAAACCAGAATCCGAACAGGTTAACGATGGTAGGCGTTACCGTGTCGCCGGCGCCGTTGAAGGCTTGAAGCATGACCATGCCGTAGGCATATCCGATGTTTCCGTAGCTCAGGATGCGCAAACACGAAGCCGCCAGCGGAACAACGTCGGGATCATGCGTAAACAGGCGCACGATCGGTTCGGCAAAAATCGCCATCACCAACCCGACGCCTCCGAGGAAGATCATGTTGTAGAAGCCGGTGCGCCAGACGGAGGTCTCAGCGCGGTCAGGCTTCCCTGCCCCGAGATTTTGGCCCACCAGCGTGGCCGCGGCGTTGCTGAGTCCCCACGACGGCAGGATGACAAAGATCAGAATGCGGATGGCGATCGTATATCCCGCAAGCGCGGCAGCGCCGAAGATGCTGACGATGCGAACCAGGCCAATCCAGCTGGTATGCGCGATCGCGAACTGCAGAATGCCGGTGATCGAGACGCGGATGAGGCGCCACAGCACGCCGAAGTTGACACGAAGGTGACGCGCGAGGCTGGGCAAGCGTTCCGTACCATGGCCCAGGCGGTAGAACTGGTAGAGAACACCGATGCTGCGGCCGGTGAACGTGGCCAGGGCCGCTCCGGTGACGTCGAGCCGCGGGAATGGACCGAGGCCGAAGATGAGGCAAGGGTCAAGAATGAGATTGATGATGTTCGAGACCCATAGCAAGCGCATGGCGATGGCGGCGTCGCCGGCTCCCCGGAAGATCGCGTTATTCAGGAACAACATCATGATGGCGCCGCTGCCGCCAAGCGCGATGCGTGCGTACCCGGAGCCGGTGGCGACGATCTCGGGAGTAGCGCCCATGAGTTCGAGCAAGCGCGGCGCGTAGATGAAGCTGGGAATCCCGACGCCTAACGAGACCGTGAGACCGAGGACGATCGCCTGTACACCGGCGATGGAGGCTTCCTGGGAATCTTTTTCTCCGATCCGGCGCGCAACCATTGCGGTGGTCGACATGCTGAGGCCGATCGCAACGGCGAAAACGAGGCTGAGCATCGACTCGGTGAGGCCAACGGTGGCAACGGCATTCGCGCCCACGCGGCCGACAAAGAAAACGTCGACCACCGCGAAGAGCGACTCGAGCACCATCTCGAGCACCATGGGAATGGCGAGAAGGAGAATGGCGCGGTTGAGATCGCCGGAGGTGTAGTCCTGGTGCGAGCCGCGTATAGCTTCGCGGATCGAGGACCACATGCCAGGTTGTGGAAGTTCGGGAAGCGAGGTGGTCAGGTCCATAAAAACACCTTTAAGATTTCTGCGTACCGGCGCACGCCGGGGACGCTGCAAGAGGCAGCTTTCACCGCTGAACATGAAGATAGGAATCGCAAAATGCGGGTGGGCACTCGCGAGAAATCAGCGGTCAGAGGACAAAGGACTTAGCGAGGTCGCGGGACAGTGACGTGCATCGGGAGCACCCCAAATTAGCTGTAAGAGAAGTGTACTGGATGAGAGGAAGTTTGGGAAGAAGTTCCTCGACACTCGCTACCCGCAACTTCGATTTTCCTCCCGTATAATCTTCTGTCTTCCCGGAGCCTTGCTTGGCCTACAACGATCTGCGTGACTGGATCGCCGCTCTCGACCGCGCCGGCGAACTTCGCAAAATCCGCACTGAAGCTGATCCTATCCTTGAAATCACTGAGATCGCTGACCGAGTCAGCAAAAGCAATACCTCCAAATATGGAACCGGCGGACCGGCTCTTTTGTTCCAGAACATCAAGGGACACGCCGGCTCGCAGCTTCTCATCAATCAGTTCGGCTCCGCGCGTCGCATGAACCTGGCGCTCGAGGTCGACTCGCTTGACGAAGTGGCTGATCGCATCCGCGCCTTCATGGACATCAAATCGCCCCAGGGCTTCCTCGACAAAGTGAAAATGCTTCCCATGCTCGCCGAGATGGGCAAATTCTTCCCGAAAACCGTCCCTACTGGCGCCTGCAAGGAAGTCATTCAGCGCGACAACTTTTCCCTGCTCGACTTTCCTATCCTGCAGTGCTGGCCCAAAGACGCGGGACGCTTCATCACGCTGCCTTGCGTCATCACACGCGACCCGAAAACAGGCAAGCGCAACGTCGGGATGTACCGCATGCAGATCTACGACGAGCGCACCACCGGAATGCACTGGCAGCGCCAGAAGGTCGCCGCCGAACACTATCGCGAGCATTTGCGTGCTGCGGCACACAACGCGGGTACCTCGACTTTCGCGGGTGCCCCATCCTACCCGCGCCCTTTGCGGGAGGGTGGGTCCGTCACCAGTTCTGTCGACATCATGGCCCGTACCTCCGGCGGCTCCCGCCTCGCCGAAGGCGACCGCCCATCCGGCAAAATGGACGTCGCGGTTGCCATCGGCACCGATCCCGCGCTCACCTTCAGTGCCATCGTTCCCGCGCCGCCCGATGTCGAAGAATTTCTGATCGCCGGCTTCTTGCGTCAAAAGCCGGTCGAACTCGTGAAATGCGAAACCGTCGACCTCGAAGTACCCGCGGACGCAGAAATCATTCTCGAAGGCTATGTCAATCTCGACGAGCTGCGCACCGAAGGCCCCTTCGGCGACCACACCGGCTTCTACTCGCTCGACGACACTTATCCCGTCTTCCGCGTCACCTGCATCACGCATCGCAAAGATCCCATCTACGCCACCACAATCGTTGGCAAGCCGCCCATGGAAGACGGATGGATGGGCAAAGCCGTTGAACGCATCTTTCTCCCGCTGATGAAGCTCACCATTCCCGAGTTGGTGGACATCAACCTCCCGCTCGAAGGTGTCTTCCATAATCTTATGATCGTCTCCATCCGCAAGTCCTATCCCGGACAGGCGCGCAAGGTAATGAGCGCGATCTGGTCGCTGGGCCAGGCCATGTTCACGAAGTGCATTCTGGTAGTCGATGAAGACGTCAACGTCCACGATCTGGGAGGCGTCACGCTGAAAGTCCTCAACAACATCGATCCCGAACGCGACATCCAGTTCACTCTCGGCCCAGTCGACTCGCTCGATCACGCCTCGCGCCTCCCCAACTACGGATCGAAGATGGGCATCGACGCCACGCGTAAGTGGTCGACCGAAGGCTTCACTCGCCCCTGGCCCGACGAAATTCTCATGGACGAAAAAACAAAATCCCTCGTCGACTCAAAATGGAAAGCCCTCGCGAAGGAACTGGGGATCGACTGAACGTTTCTAGGTTGTCATCCTGAGCGAAGTGAGACGAGAGCCGAAAACAGTCGAAAGCCTGCCCTGAGCGAAGTCGAAGGGGACCCCATTTCCTTAACAGCTCTACAACCTCACGAGGGAGTTCTTACCAACTCGCAAATTGGGCTGTCTCACCCTGCACTCTTTTGTTGCGCTGACCATGGAACCGCACGGCTTGGTTCCACGTAACTCCCCGACAGATGCGGCGACGAAGAGTTTTTCTGTGCGCGATTGTTCTTGTGCTCGGCTACGCCCTGTTGTGCGGAGCCGGCGGCCTATTCGTGGCGGAGGCAGCGTTGCATCCGGGTCGTCGGGTTCTTCTGGATTCTGATCGCCAACATGCCGAGCTGACCGTGCAGCGCCACGATTCCAGCTTACAGACGTGTCAATCCATGGTGAAGACGGCAGCACATTGCGGGGATGGATTCTACGTCCGCGCCAAGGGAATCGCGATTTCGTAATACTCTTGCACGGTTTGAGCGACAACCGGATGGGCATGATCGGTTATGCGGAATTCTTTGTGAGCCATGGGTACAACGTGCTCATGGCAGACGCGAGGGCGCACGGCGCTAGCGATGGCGGCCTGGCAACCTATGGATTGGTAGAAGCCACCGATATCCGTCGGTGGGTGGATTGGCTGCGGGATCACGAGCGCGCGGATCGTCTACGGTTTTGGTGAGTCAATGGGAGCTGCGCAGTTGCTGCAGAGTCTTTCGGCGGAAGATAGATTTTGCGGCGTGATCGCCGAATCGTCTTTCTCCACCTTTCGGGAAATCGCCTACGATGGGTTTGGACAGGCATTTCATACCGGCCCTTGGCTGCGCAGATCCCTACTGCGCCCTCTGGTGGAAGTCGCGTTTGGCTACGCGAGGTGGAAATACAAACTTGATTTCGAAAAGGTGTCACCGGATCGGGCGATCGCTTCAACCCACGTTCCTGTCTTTCTGATTCATGGCGAAGGCGACAGCAATATTCCTGTACGCCATTCACGAATGATCGCCAGGGACGATCCCCAAGTGACGGTTTGGATTGTGCCGGGAGCCGAGCATTGTGGCGCGCTCAGCATGGCGCAAGAAGAGTTCGCGCGACGCGTGCTTGGCTGGTACGCCGGGCACATGCAACGTCGAGCGGTGGCGGCGCAGTGAAACTTTTTAAAAGCTTTTAACCGCAGAGGGCACCAAAAAAAGGCACGAAGGCGCCAAGAAAAGCTTTAACCACAGAGGGCACCGGGGTTTACAGGGGAAACATGGGCGATGTATGCGAAGTGGCGCCGGAGGCTCGCGCGCAACCTCGCAGGTCACCGACGCTCCCTCACAAATTATTGAAAGGTGTTACACGATTCGATCGTGCCTCCATTCATACCCCGCTGAAACCAATCCATGCGTTGCGCGGACGAGCCGTGGGTGAACGTCTCGGGGCTCACGCGCC
>Ga0126381_100005293_pt1 | contig 14170 bp, 14 predicted proteins | sample PanSoiMetPlot_28_FD_96465 | JGI IMG/M metagenome (GOLD analysis project Ga0126381, IMG submission 96465) | Tropical forest soil microbial communities from Panama - MetaG Plot_28 | ecosystem: Environmental > Terrestrial > Soil > Tropical forest > Bulk soil | place: Panama | collected 2016-02-17
AAATCGGCGTCTCGCAAATCCGGAAATCCGCCGGCCATTTCTCGGATTCATTTACGCAGCGCACCAGCGCAGCATATTTCTCGGGCGTAAAGTCGGCGTTGAAAGCGGCGCGAAGTTTCGGATCCATATGACGATCACCGCAGCCTTATATCAAAAACTTCCCTTCTCGCATCACCTGTTTGCCGTCGAACCAGATGTCGAAATCGCGACCAACACAGTCGATGTGCGTTTTCGAAGCCCAATTTGCGCCGGTATGCTCAGCATAGGGATGACCAAAAGCGATGTGTACCCCGGGAAGTTTTTCGTCTTGTAAGATGTGTCCGATGATGTGGGTGCAGGCGATATTTGTACCGATTGCAAATTCCCCGACGCGGTTGCTGTTTTCATCAGTGGTCGTATAAGCCCGAAATTCGTCGCGTAGATCCTTGTTTTCCGAATGCAGCTTCCGGATACGATTATTTTCGACCTCAATCGTGAGTGGATTCGATTTCAGATCGCCAAATCGTTCGCACAAGTAATCACCCACCACTCCGTCCACTACAAACACGCCATTGGTGTTCATGGGCGTGGTAAAAATTTCGCCGCCAGGCAAATTGCCCCACTTGTCACGCGCAATGATGCCGCTGGTCTTAAGCCACTTCAGTTTCGGCGAAAGCTCCGCAACGAATTCGGTGCCGTGGGGCGTTTTACAGGTGATCCGATCGACCTGACGTGCATGTTCCACCAAGCGCTGGCTTAGCTTGTCGACCGCGCAAAAGTCAGCGCGCATTCCTTCGAGCATGATCTGGCGATTGATGTTCACCATATGCGCATGTCGGATGCGGTGATGATTTACCACGCTGGTCATTTCGGTGCGCGAGCTGAGTTCGCCGGGTTGGCTCTGCGCGGCGAAGATCGACACTTGCGACTGTGCAAGATCGTCGAGAATGATCTCAGGCATGTACGAGAGCGGTCTTCGCGCGTGATGTTCCAGAACAAACAAACTGTACTCCGATCCAACGCGCTCCACTTCGGATTGCAGCGCCGCAGCGATGTCGCGAGTAAACGCGTCCGTTATGATCGTGATTCGCTCCTGGGGTTTTAGTCGCAGGCAAGTGTCGATCGCGTTGCGCGCGCCGGGAAGTAATTCTGGGTCAATTGGATGGAGATGAGCGCGATCGGGCATAATTGAAAGCTGAGAGATTTACTCGGAAACGAATCGCAGGCAAACTCTGCTCCACGTGCCGAACCCGGGTGGATAGTGACCACTCGTGGAAACGAATCGACCCACAGCCATTTTTCTGTCTAAGCTTAGACTCGCGGATGGATCTTACGACCAATTATCTCGGTCTCTCTCTGCGTTCGCCTCTGGTGCCGTCTGCTTCGCCGCTTTCGGAGAAGATCGACAACCTCCGCGCGATGGAACAAGCGGGCGCGGCAGCGGTCGTTTTTCATTCGCTCTTTGAAGAGCAAATCGAAACCCCCACGCCGGAATTCCGCGTCGATCCCAAGACGTATCTCGAGAACATTGCACAAGCCAAGCGCGCAGTCGGCATTCCGATCATCGGCAGTTTGAATTGCACAACGCTCGGGGGCTGGATTAGCTACGCGCGAAGGATTACCGAGGCTGGCGCCGATGCGTTGGAACTAAACATCTACAGAATCCCGACTCGGCCCGAAGTTAGCGGCAGCACGATCGAGAATATTTACATTGAGACGGTCCGAAGCATTCGCGCCGCTACAAAAATTCCGCTCGCGGTCAAGCTTAGTCCTTACTTCAGCAGTTTCGCGAACATGGCGATCAGTCTGGACGATTTGAATGTCGATGGCCTCGTGCTGTTCAACCGGTTCTATCAGCCCGACATCGATCTGGAAAAAATGGAGGTCGCGCCAAATTTTACGTTAAGCACCCCGGCTGATATGAGATTACCGCTGCATTGGATTGGGATCCTTTACGGGAAACTGCGGGCCAGTCTCGCAGCTACGAGCGGCATTTATCAGGCGCAGGATGTGATCAAGCTCGTGATCGCCGGCGCCGACGTGACTATGTTATGCAGCGCACTGATGCGTCATGGGATTACACACATTCAGCGGATTGAAATGGATATGGTGGCGTGGCTCGAGCAGCACCAGCGCAAATCCCTAACCGAAATCAAAGGCATCATGAGTCAGCAGAATTGTCCTGATCCCGGCGCATTTGAACGCGCGCAATACGTTCGCGGACTCTCTGGCTATACTTCGTTATTCCCGATGCGGCGGTGAACTCCGCTGACGTCATTCCGAGCGAAGTCGAGGCTTCAACGCGCCCCGAAAGCTTTTCGGGGCGAGGCCAGGCTTTCAATCCCGCGGCACAACCCAAAGTTAACTCGCCGGGATGTCTCGACTTCGCTCGACATGACGGGGAATTCGATCCTAAACAACCAATCCTTCGTTTGTTTCGGCGACGATCTGATCGACCACGGCTTTCATATCCTGCGTGCGTTCCCAAACCATCAGTTGCCTGTCGGCGCCGGTGCCTTCGCGTATAATCCGTTCAATGTGCTCGATCTCGCGCTGGTTCCCGAGCTCTTCCACTTCTTCGGCGACAAATTCGAGCATCTCTTCGAGCAGCTCGCGCTCGTCCACTTCGCTTTTCCGACCGAAATCGATCAGCTTGCCATCCAATCCGTAGCGGCCCGCGCGCCATCGGTTTTCATCAATCAAACGCTTCGGATAACTCCGAAACGTCACGTTATTGCGGCGCAGCTTTTGCAGTTTGAAAACAATCACCTGCATGAGCGCCGCCAACGCGATGGTGTCGTCGACGCGCGATTGCGCATCGCAAATCCGAAACTCAATCGTGTCGAAGAACGGGTGAAGCCTAATGTCCCACCAAATCTTCTTCGGATTATCGATGCACTTCGTCGCCACCAGCAATTTCAGATAATCTTCATATTCGCTGAGACTTTCGAACGCGTCTGGAATGCCGGTGCGTGGGAAGCGTTCAAAGATCATTTGGCGGTAAGCTTTTAATCCTGTGTTTTGGCCAAGCCAGAATGGTGAGTTCACCGAGAGCGCGTACAGGTGAGGCAAGAAGTAGCGTGCTTGGTTCATGATGTCTATCGCCTCCTCGCGGTCGGGAATTCCCACGTGCACATGTAGGCCGAAAATCAGGTTGCAGCGCGCGACCTGTTGCATGTCCTTCACAATTGCCGCGTAGCGGTCGTGGGCGGTGATGAGCTGGTCCATCCAATGCGAAAAAGGGTGCGTGCCAGCAGAAGCAATCTGGAGCCCGTCATGCGCCGCCAATTTCGCCAGCTCGCTTCGGAGAAAGACAACCGCACGTCGCGCATCGCGAGCGTCGTTACAAATGTCGGTGCCAAGTTCGACCACTGACTGATGCATCTCCGGCTTCACGTGTTCTTTCAGAATCATTTTGCCGTCAGTCAGAATTTGCTGAATGTGCGACCGCAACTCGCGTGTTTCCGGGTCGATGATCTGGAATTCTTCCTCGATCCCTAGAGTGAAAACATGATCGGATTTGCGCAGTTTTTTTCGCTGCACGCTGGCTTGGCCTTTGCGTTTTTTCTCGCGACACGCGCGATTCCCTAAAATTTCGGTGCTCCTGGTTTTCATTTGATAAAGTTCTCTAAAGAAGACAGGGGAAACTCTTCAGCATTTGCGATTCATTGGTTCTTTTTTGTGCCACGCCTGACAACAACGCTATTCATTTGCTCGCTGCGTGAATGGCTTGAGTAACTTCCGCTGGTGTCCAGGCGTTGCCCCGCCAAATCCTCTCGATCCTGCCATCGCGGTCGATCGACGCAGTCGCCAGTCCGTGTGAAATAGTGCCACCTTCATTCTGCCGGTAAACCGAGAACGCTCGGGTGAGTGAATCGATTTCTTTTCCGTCTCCTGTTGCAAAGGTCCAGATTTTGGGATCGGCGTTATGAAAAGCCGCGTAATCACTCAAAATTTTCGGCGTATCGTAATCGGGATCCAACGTGATGCTGAGCAGATGTGTGGTCGCAAGTGTACCAGTGCCGCTTTTGATTGCTGCCTGTAGTTCTTCGAAATTGTTCGACATACGTGGGCAGAAATTCGGCACCGGACAGCGCGTGAAAACGAACGTGAGAACGAAAGGTTGACCACGAAATGTGTCGAGCGAGACTCGCTCACCGTTTTGATTCGTTAGGCTGAAACTCGGCATCCCGTCACCTTCTTTCAGACGGGCATCGCGGTCTGCGGAAACAGGTGAGGTCTGTTTCGGCTCCGCAACGCTAACATCTTCGCGGTGGATCTTTTTCACGTTTTCAATCCAGAAGTCTTTCTGTGTAACTGCCATTCGAAACGAGATCGCATCACCGGTCTTTAAATCAGCGATTTGCTTTGGATCGCGCGTCACGAACGGCATCGTCATGGACGACATGAAACCGGGGATATTTTCATGCTGAATTTCAATGGTTGATCGGTCCGGCGAAAATCCCCGCACGATTCCGCGGGTATCGTAGCGATCGGCGCCTTCGTCCGAGTTCGGTGGCCGCCCACAGCCCAGCAACGCGAGAGCTACACAGGCACTTAGCAGGATTTTTTGCATCGACAGAATTGAAATCGAGAGCGGGATTCCTTCCAGAGAAAACCGGCAAGAACCTTGATCTGCATCAAGGCGGAACTTTTCGCTGCGTCCTAATCTTCAGGCAGATGAAAGCAAACCTGACGACAAAAGTTGCGCAGCACTTCGCAAGAGTAGCGAAGCCTGTTGTTGGCAATGCTCGTCAACTAACCCGTAACCCCAAAAGAATTATGAAAACAACATCTGCTCAGTTACCCACAGTCATCGCGCTCGGCTGCAGCGCACTTCTCTATTTCGCCGCTGGTTGCTCGAATGCGCCGCAGGCGCCTCCGAAGGAGCTAACGATCCAGGCCGACGACAAAATGCGTTACGACGTGACCGCTTTTGACGCGTTACCGGGCCAAAAGATCTCCGTCACCTTCAAGAATGTCGGGACCACACCGAAGTTTTCGATGGGACATAACTTCGTGCTACTCGATCGCATAATAAACGTCAGCAACGTCCAGTCGGCGTTCCTCGACAAAGCATCAACCGAGGCCTCACACGAGTACGTTCCGCAGGGTGCAAAGGAAGTGCTCGCGCATTCCAAACTGCTCGGACCCGGGGAAACCGAGATCGTTACGTTCAACGCGCCTTACATCCCGGGGGAATATCTCTATGTCTGCTCGTTCCCCGGCCATTACTCACAGGGAACCAGGGGGATCATGACAGTAAAGCAATAACTATTCAGAAGAAGAATTCGTTTATGAAACCAACTAATACACTGAACGCAATCGCACTCGTCGTAGCGCTTGGTTTCACGAGCTGCGGAAAACAAACAGGCACTTCGCAGGCCGAGCGCACCGCCAATGCAGTCGCCAGCTATGTCGCCCCCGGAGAGAAAGACGAATATTATCTGTTCTATTCCGGCGGACACTCCGGCCAGGTTTACGTCGCTGGGATTCCATCGCTGCGGCATATCACCACGATTCCGGTTTTCGCACCTTATCCAGGCACTGGTTATGGGTTCGATGATGAATCGAAGAAGATGCTTGGCGATTTCACCTGGGGCGACGTGCATCATCCAGCGCTATCGCAGACCAATTCGAAATACGATGGGCGTTGGCTGTTCGTAAACGACAACGCAAACAATCGAATAGCGCGAATCGATCTGCACGATTTCAAAACGCATCAGATCCTCGGCCCGATTCCGAATTCAATCGGCAACCACGGCTCGTCGTTCATCACGGAGAATAGCGAGTACATCCTCTGCGCGACGCGGTTTTCTGTGCCGCTGCCGAAAGGTCGCGTGGCTGACCCTAAGGACTACGAGAAGGAATTTAACGGGATGGTCAGCGGGATCAAAGTCGATCCTAAAACAGGCGAGATGAGAGTCGGGTGGCAAATTCTGACGCCGCCGTTCGATTGGGATCTCGGTTCGACCGGCAAGGGACCGAGCAGTGGGTGGGCGTTTTGGACCAGTTACAACACGGAAATGGCGCATGACACGCTCGAGGTGAATTCCACTCAGAAAGATCGCGATCTGGCGGCGGTAGTGAATTGGCGAGCCGCGGAAAACGCTGTTGCTGAAGGCAAAGCAGAAATGATGGACGGCGTGCCGATCATCGATCCGGCAAAAGTCCCCGGAGTCTTGTACTTCGTCCCGATAGGCAAATCACCGCACGGCATGGATGTCGATCCAACCGGAAAATGGATTGTAGCTGGCGGAAAACTTCAGCCTGCCACGACCGTGTTGAATTTCGAGAAAGTGCAGGCGGCGATTAATAACAAAACGTTTGAGGGCGAGTCTCGAGGTGTTCCGATCTTAAAATATGAAGCCGTAGTCGAAGGCGAGGTGCCTGTAGGCCTAGGCCCGTTGCACACGCAGTACGACGGCAAAGGCAACGCCTACACCTCGATGTTCATCGATTCCTGCATCGTGAAATGGAAGCTGCCGCCTTGGACTGATGCGGAGAAGAAGGACCTAACAAAAGTAGTGCTCGACAAAGTGCCGACACACTTCAGCACTGGCCATCTAGTCGTAGCAGGAAGCGATACGGCACACCCATACGGCAAATGGTGCGTAGCGATGAACAAGCTTTCCGCTGGCCGTCACATCAATGTGGGACCGTCGCAACCCGAATCGAGCCAACTCATCGACATCACCGGCGAGAAAATGAAGATGATTGCCGAGTCGTACACCGAACCTGAACCGCACTTTGCGCAGATTCTCAAAGTTACGGATGTGCAGCCCACGGAAGTCTATCCGAAAGATGAAAACAAAGACCCAAATGCGGTGTGGGAAAAGGCGCAAAGCGGCGTAACGCGTAACGGCAATCAAGTCGATGCGAAGGTGATGGCGATTCGTAGCCGGTACAATCCGGATCGGATTGATGCGCAGGTAGGAGACGAACTCACGGTGCACGTCACCAATGTCGAGCAAACCCGCGATATGATTCACGGGTTCGGTCTAATCGAACACAACATCAACATGGTGATCGATCCGGGCGAAACCAAAACCTTCCATATCAAACTAACCAAGCCTGGAGTGTTTCCGTTTTACTGCACGAACTTCTGCTCGGCGCTGCATCAGGAGATGCAGGGATATCTCGTGGTTTGGAAACCTGGGGAGGGACCTTCGGGCGCCAGCGGCGCCGTCGGCGGAACAAAATGAACACGATTGTCGCGCAACGGAGCAACGCGTTCTCCACTGCGTCGATTCGAACGACTACAATGGCTGGGCGAGTTTCAGGACTGCTTCGGCGCGAGTTTCGGTTTCTGCACAAACCGCTTAACGTCTGGTCACGCCTGCTGCTTCTTGCAGCGGCCGTGACCATCGGCGCCTCGCTGTTCTTTCCGCTCTGGAAAATGCATTTGGTTGCTCCGCAATATTCGGACGGGCTCGATCTTTACATTTTTCCTTACCAAATTCAGGGCGGCGGTTTGAATGGTCAGCATCTAAACGAGATCAATAATCTAAATCACTATATCGGCATGAAGCCGCTCCTGGCAGCCGACTTCATGGAGATGCGTTGGATGCCGTTTGTGTTCGGACTCATCATTCTGATGACACTGCGCTCGGTTGTGTTCGGGGAGATGAGCAACGTGGTGGATCTTTTCGCCGTCTATTCCTATTTCGGTTTGTTTTCCATCGGCTCGTTTTGGTACCGCCTTTACGAGTACGGGCACAGTCTCGACCCGCATGCTCCCGTACACATCAAACCGTTTACGCCCATGCTGATCGGAGTGAAACAGATCGCGAACTTCCGCGAATACAGTTTTCCCCAGGCCGGTGCGTACCTGCTCTGCGTGTCCGTGCTGCTGATCGTGCTCGCCGGCTGGTTTTCCAGGAAGGAGACCTTCGCATGAAGGTCGGTATTCTGGGGAGCGCACGCATTCCGCGTGCTGGCGACTCCGAAAGCTTTCGCGAGTCGCGAACTTTTCTACAAAGTCCCCGATTTCGCCAAGACAATGCAAACCTTGGAAAAAGTTCGTTGCCACAGAGTGCGGCGACCAGCACGCTACAAGCGCGCGCGCCCCAGATTATCGCCACACTCTTCCTCGTGACTACCTACGCGGGAGCTGTAACGCTCCAACAACGCATCGATGCTGCCGCGCCGGGCGAAACAATTCGCGTGGAATCAGGCGTCCACGCCGGCTCAATCACCATCAAAAAATCGGTGACACTCATAGGCGAGCCCGGCGCTGAGATCCGCGGCAACGGTTTGGGCAAAGTTGTAACAATCGCAGCAAATGATGTCACCCTGCGCGGATTGCGCATCACCGGCTCCGGATTGCAATTATCTGACGATGACGCTGCCGTTTTCGTCATCGCAAATCGCGCCAAGATTGAGGATTGCACCATCGCCGATTCTCTGCACGGCGTTTATCTGAAGAAGGTTTCCGGCGCGCAAATTTTGAACAACCGGATCCAGGGCAAAACGACTCTCGCTGTGTCAACCGACCCGGCGGAAAAAGGAATCGGCCAAAGTGCCGAAAATTGCGACACCACTCTTGTTACAAACCGTCGTGGCAACGGAATTCACCAGTGGAATTGTGAAGGAAATGTGATCCGTGGCAACGAAATCAGCGACACACGGGACGGCATTTATTTTTCGTTCACCAATAACTCGCGCGTCGAAAAGAATCTCATCTACCGCGTCCGTTACGGGCTTCATTACATGTATTCGGACGCAAATATTTTTGAAGACAATACATTCACCGAGAATGCGGCTGGCGCGGCGATCATGTTTTCGAAAAACATGGTCATACGCGGCAATCGGTTCGTAAGCAATCGAGGCTACCGCGCTTACGGCCTCATTTTCCAATCTTCTGACAACAGCCGCCTTGAGCAAAACGAGATCAGCGAAAACGCGGTCGGGCTTTCGCTTAACCAATGCAATCAAAATGAAGTGGTCGGCAATCGGGTCACGCGAAACTACATCGGGCTGCGCTTTGGTTCGAACTCGGACGGCAATCGTTTCACCGAAAATATTTTCACTGGCAATCTTCATCCAATCGAGACGGGCGCATCCGACGTCTCCGGCAGTCTCTGGGCAGTTCATGGAGTCGGGAATCTCTGGGACACGGAGCTTCAGCTCGATTTGGATGGCGATGGGATCGTCGATCTTCCGCATCGCGAGCTTGATCTCTTCGGGATATTGCGTCGCGATTTTCCTGCGATCGCATTTCTTTCCGAAAGTCCGGCGGTGAAATTGCTGCGCTTCGCGAACGAGCGCGCGGTCATTCCCGGCATGAGCTCAATCGAAGACCCGGCACCACTCACTTCGCAATTTTGGAGAATCCGGGCGCAATCCCGCAACCACGGGACGCGTACAACCTTGGCGAAAACCCAATGATCTCGGCGGACAATCTCACGAAGACCTTCGGACGAAAAACTATTCTCCGCGGGATTTCGCTGCGCGCAGAGGCAAAGCAGATCACATTGATGGTTGGGCCGAATGGCGCAGGAAAAAGCACAACGCTCAAAGTGCTGGCGGGATTGATTCACCCGAACAGCGGAGTGGTGCAGGTCAACGGTTTTGACGTCGTAAAACAAAAAATCGCTGCGCAACGTTCCATAGCGTATTTGCCCCAACGAGCGAGTTTTCATCCAAAGCTGACGTGTCTTGATGTTCTGCACTTTTACGCTGGGTTGCGCGGCGTTCCGGCTTCTCGATGCGAAGCGATGCTTCAACTAACCGGACTCGGCGATACCGCGAGAGTGCGCACGGAAAAGCTCTCTGGCGGGATGCGCCAGTTACTGGGCGTCGCTTTCCTGCTACTCGCCGATGCTCCCGTTCTTCTCCTCGACGAACCAGGTCTTAGCCTCGATCCGGGCTGGCGAAAATGGCTTCAACAGAAGCTGCGCTTCGAGGCGGAACGCGGAAAGACGATTTTGATCACGACGCATTTGATCGCGGAATGGAACAATGTCGCCGATCGATGCCTGCTCTGCCGCGATGGCATTATCGACTGTGAACTCGACCCGCGAAATCTACCGGACGATTTCAATGAAATCGATTCAAGCGCGAGCCGACCCGAATTCATTTCAATTGAAAAGGAGCTGATACGCAATGGAGCCTGCTTCTCCATCAGTCATTGAGCGCGGCGAGCTGAGTGACTTCGCTCGCGAATTCGCACGAAGGCAGGCCCTGCCAATGGTGCGTGCGTTGTTTGGACGCGAGTTTCGAGCTGCGCTTATCAATCGCTATTTCCAGGTTTTCTGCGCGCTTGGTTTAATGGGTGGAATCGCAGCCGCAATTTTCGGGGAAGACGCAAACGCGACCGCAGTTTTCTATGTTCAAATAGCTATCTATTTCGTTTCACTGTTCGCGCTGCTGGCGGGTGTTGGAAGTGCGCAGGCTGAGCGAGAGGAGTGGCAATTATTGTTTACGCAACCGTTGCCAAGAGCTGCGTCTGTCATTGGAAAATTCTGCGCCTTGTTGTCAATGTTCGGCGGCATTCTCTTCCTGGTATTCGTGCCCGGGCTTTTTGCCGGGGCCTCGACGCAGGCGCTGGCGCAACTTTATTGCGAGACATTTTTGCTGGCTGCCACTTTTCTCGCTTGCGGTCTTGCGGCGGGCTATCTCGCGCATGACCGCGCGCAGGGTTTGATAGTCGGTGTGAGTTTCTGGTTGCTTCTGCTTTTCGGTCTGGACCTTGTGGCGCTCTTTGCCGCGCGCTGGAGCGCGATTCAAAACGCGCCCGACTTATGGGTGGCCTTGCTGATGTTCAATCCACTCGATTCATTTCGAATCAACGCGTTGTTCGCTCTCCAACAAATAGCGGCCGAAGCGGCAAACAAAACTCCGCTCGCCAGTTGGTGGATCGCGCACGCCAGAGTCTGGTTTATTGCAATCGCAGCGGTGTGGTCAGTCGTGCTCGTGATGCTTTCCGGGCTGCGCGTGAAAAACTGGGAGGAGTGAAGCGTATGACGGAGCGCAAGTTTAAGACATTGGATGTCCGTCCAATCCTGGCGAAAGGCATCGAGCCGTTTTCGAAGATCCGCGAAAGTATCGACGCCCTCAAGACTGACGAAGGACTTTCGGTGATTGCGCCGTTTCTCCCGTCGCCGCTGATTGAGAAACTTAACAGTGAGGGTTTTGAATCGCTCGTCGTGCGCGAAGTCGGCGGCGGCTGGACGGTTCATTTTTGGCGTGAGAAGTAACTGTTCAATACGCGGCTTTGCTGCTGCACTCGATGCCCCGAAATATCCGGCGATTTATTTTGCGGAGCCGTTTCGAATATTCTTTCCGTTAGGCCTGTTTCTGGGAGCGATTGGCGTGGCGCTATGGCCGTTGTTCGTCTGGCATGCAATCGAGTTCTATCCTGCGCAAGCGCATGTCCGGTTGATGATCGAAGGGCTAATGGGTTCGTTCATTATTGGATTCCTCGGTACCGCGGGACCGCGGCTGCTGGATGCGTCACCACTGATTGCTGCCGAAACTTTTATGCTGCTTGTTTTGCAATTGGCGAGCGCGTTCCTGCACCTTTCGCAAAGACAAACAGTCGGCGACATCGTCTTCCTCACACTGCTTTTGTTTTTCGCTGGTATGATGGCGAAGCGAGCGGGAGCGGCAACGGATCTGCCGCCGCCCCCGTTCGTGCTGGTCCTCTTTGGATTATTCAACGCTATGGCCGGCATTTTTCTCATAATGGCGGCGAAATCGTTCACGAGCGGATCCTTCGAAAATCAATTAGGCAGTCTGATGCTTAACGAAGGGTTTGTCCTGTTTCCGATTCTCGGCGTTGGCGCGTTTTTCTTTCCTAAACTTCTCGGCGGCGCAAGGCCTGAGCCGTCCGATCTGCAAGTCGCGAGGGCATTATGGTTAAAACGCGCAACGATCGCAGCGCTGACCGGCATGGTGATCTGGATCTCTTTTGTGTTAGAAGCTCTCGGTTGGATGCGGACTGCAGCACTACTTCGTGGAGTTACCACGCTGATTTATTTTGTCATGCAAGGCCATTTGCTCGAGAAACCGAGCGGGCCGCCATTTCTCGCACACTGTTTTAGGGTGGGCGCGCTGCTGCTGGTCGCTGGCTTGCTTCTCCCCGCTGCGTTGCCTGGTTATCGGCTCGCAAATCTGCACCTGACGTTCATCGGCGGGTTTAGTATCATTCTTTTTACCGTCAGCACGCGAGTGATTATTGGTCACGCCGGTGAAAGCCATCTATTCCGAAAACGGCTTCGCTTTCTCGTCGCGGCTCTGGCGCTGCTGGTAGTTGCGATGGCCGCCCGGGTCGGCGCCGATTTCATCCCGCAAGCTCGCAACAGTCACCTGGTTTATGCGGCGCTGATCTGGCTTCTTGCAGCCACTGCCTGGTTCGTGGCGCTCGGGCCGAAACTGTCTCTGAGCGACGAGTGACCCGCGCTTTTTTGGCGCGACGATTCGCTGGCGGGGGTTAGAATCGCCGCGTGGCGCTGGAACCCAGCCAGTTCAGACAGGCGATTACTGAAAATACGCTTCGAGGTTGTCAGCTCTTCGTCGGATTGCCCGCAGCTGATATCGCAGCGATTGCCTCGTTCACCGTTCCAAAGCACCTCGATAAAGGAGACTATCTTTTTCGCGAAGGCGATCGCAGCGAAGGATTTTATGTCGTGCAGAGGGGCGCGATCAATGTGCATCGCGTCAGTCCGGCAGGGAAAGAGCAGGTGATCCATGTATTTCGTCCCATCGAATCTTTTGCTGAAGCGACACTCGCAACTGAAGGGGGTTACCCGGCGGATGCGCGCGCAACCGAGCCGACGACTGTTCTGCTGGTACCGAAAAACGACTTTGTAGACCTCCTGCGAAGGCGACCCGATCTCGCGCTACGCATGCTTGGTTCGATGAGTCAGCATCTCCGTGTGATCGTGGGATTGCTGGATGATCTCACCCTCAAAGATATGGAAACCCGTTTGGCCAATTGGTTGCTAAAGCAATGCCCACGGCCCGTCGGTGCCGCGCAGGTTGAGATCAAACTCGACCGAACCAAACGCGTGCTCGCCGCAGAGATGGGAACGACGAGCGAAACATTGTCACGCACGCTTGCAAAATTTCGTGACCAAAAACTTTTGCGCGTCAAAGGCAACACGGTGTTTGTGACCAGGCCGCGCGAGTTGCAAAAGCTGCTGCAACGACATCTCGGCGAATTGTAACGCTCAAGATTTGCTGGATGTCCGAACGCGACTCGCACGTTTCCGGATCGACAGTTTGGAATTCCTCTTCGGTTACAGTCTTCTATTGCCGAATGCAACGTGCACGGATTCAGAGCCATCCCGATTCTGCCTAACGAGCAACTCGCGAGTCAAAGAGTGTCCTCTCGTTAAGACCAACGCCAGGATAGACCCCGGCAACAGAACCTCAGGCAAAGTCGGGTAACGGAAAATTTCAGCGATCAGGATCAGCGTAGCCAAAAATAAAAGGGTGAGCGAAAGGACGCGGTAAAACTTTCCAGTCTGCGTTTCGATCCACGATTCAAAGGAGTGGATGATTTCCCGGCCGTGGTCGGAATCGGTGCAGTCGTTTTTCCTGGCACAGGCGTTACACGTGTTGGCTGGTGCCCGGTACCGTACGACCTTGCGCACTGGATCGCGATAGTGCGGATGCAGATGATGTCCGCTGGGGCATTCCCACACATCCAAGCGGCCGTGATATTTGAAGCCAGCCGTGCGGAATTGGCCTGAACGCCGATGCGAGTGACGGCCGAACAACTCCAATCCGGACGCCACCACTATGAGGAAGGCCGAATACCCGGTAGCCAGCGCGACCTCACTGTGCAGCGGTCCGATCATGGCTGACGCTCTGCTATTTCGCTGATGTCGGTGAACAGCGCGACCTCTGCTTTTTTTTCGGCGATCGGCGGCACCATGTGACGCAAACTGAGCCAGCAGAGATAAAGCAGCGGCAGCACGCCGCCGACAATGAATACCGCGTCGCCTGGCAAGCGCAGCCACTCGAGCAAAGCATTCCTTGCGCCTTGCAAGTAGGCCAGACTGCGCGCTTCAAAGTAGCCGTGGCTAATCGATTCGTACAATTGCAGGAGTCCCAACGGAAACAATGTCGCGAACACCATCCAGGCCAGTCCGAGGTTGAGCGACCAGAAGCTGATTTTCGCTGCCCGGTCCGACCAGCGTTCGGCGGGAATCATGTACCGCAGGCAGAATAGCGCCAGGCC
>Ga0126381_100005294_pt1 | contig 14169 bp, 14 predicted proteins | sample PanSoiMetPlot_28_FD_96465 | JGI IMG/M metagenome (GOLD analysis project Ga0126381, IMG submission 96465) | Tropical forest soil microbial communities from Panama - MetaG Plot_28 | ecosystem: Environmental > Terrestrial > Soil > Tropical forest > Bulk soil | place: Panama | collected 2016-02-17
CATTTGGTCAGGTTAATCACGCCCGCCTTGGCCGCGCAGTAATGCGGCGAGAGCGCTATCGCCTCGGTGCCCGCATGAGACGCGGTGTTGACGATCACCCCGCCGCGTTTCATCAGCTCCGGCAGCGCGTATTTGCATCCGAGGAAGACGCCCTTGAGGCAGATATCGACCACCCGGTCCCATTGATCCTCGGGCAACTCGTGCAGCATCCCGGTGGTGGTGATTCCGGCGTTGTTGAACAGGATATCGAGGCGGCCGAAATGGCTGACTACGTCGGTAATCATCCGCTCGCAATCGCGAGCCCTGGAAACGTCCGCCACCAATGCGATTGCGCCCCCGCCATGGTGCTCGATCTCGCCCGCGACCTCGTTTGCGCGGTCATCCCTGACGTCGACCACGGCTACGCTGGCGCCCTCTTTCGCGAACAGCATGGCCGAGGCCCGGCCGATGCCGGAGCCGGCCCCGGTTATCAGCGCTATCTTGCGGTCCAATTTACCCATTGCCGTTTTCCTCCGTTCGAGCTCAACCGGATGCGCTTATTTCCGGCCCAACGTCTTGACCACGTCGCCCAAGACTTCGATCGCGTGCTGTGGATTGGTGTATTCCATCCCCTGGACCACCTGGCCGCCGCGGAACACGAACAGGAAGTGGTAGAAGTTATTGTATAGCTTGCCCGCCACGGTATGGGCGCGGCTTTCCGCCTCGACCGCCACCCGGTCGCCTTCGGCCGTCATGCCCACGACCGTCATGTTGAATCCGCCGGGAAGGATCTCGTCGATGATCGCGCGCGCCCCGCGGACCATCTGCTCGCGGGTCAAGGTCCGATCGCGCGGGAAGCCCATCACCCACCACTTGCAGTCAGGCGCGATTAACCGTTGCGTAGCGCCGGCGTCGCCCACTGACAACGCCTTGATCAACTCGGCCGCGAGCGCCTTGTTTTCCTCCGTGCTCATTGAATCACCTCGTCTGATTGTTCCGGGAGCCGCCCCTTTAGCGATGGCTTCCGTAATCGGGGCGTTACCGCGTTGCAGATTCTCAGATAGAGGACTACATCGTCAATTCGGGCGCCGATAGATCGTGGCGGCGAGCCAGGAGTCCAATGGTCAAAGCGATTTACCTGATCAAGCGCAAGTCCGGGATGGAACTCGAGGCGTTTCGCAACTACTGGCTCACCACCCACGGCGAGCTGGCGCTGAAGGTTCCGGGCCTGCGCAAATACGTGCAGAGCCACACCCTGCTCTCCGGCTACAAGAAGGGCGAACCAGTCTTCGACGGAATTGCGGAGGTCTGGTACGACGACACCAACGCGATGCGCCAAATCGCCGAGTTGCCCGAAGCCCGCGCCGTCAATGGCGACGGCCGCGAGTTTATGGACATGGGTGCGTCCGCCCTTCTGCTCACGCACGAGCACGTCATCAAGGACGGCCCGGTGAATCCCTCGATGGTGAAGTTCGTGGCATTCGCTACACGCAAGCCCGGGATGGATGTCGAAGCGTACCAGGCGTATTGGAAGGAGCATCATGGTCCGCTCGCGGCGAAGATTCCGGTCGTGCATCGTTACGTGCAGAGCCATGTGCTGATTTCCGGCTACCGCAGCGGAGTTACGCCACGCTACGACGGTATCGCCGAGACCTGGTTCGACAATACCGCCGCGATGCGCGTTTCGGAAACGACGCCCGAATACCGGGCCGTGCAGGCGGACGAACCGAATTTCATCGACCCGGGCAACTACGCCTTCATCATCACCAAAGAACACTTGATGCTGTGACCTTCGCGCCGCCGCGTATGCGAGCCCTCCGGTATTCGAGATCAACAAAATGGTGTAGAAATCATCCGTGCGGCAAGGCCGCGAGAGGTTCGTTGATTCGATGAAGTTCGGTTTGCTCTACCTCAGCGATTATCATTCTGATTCCTACGGCGATCCGTCGCGCTACTACGGCCACATTCTGGAGCAGGTAGAGTTGGCGGAACAGTTGGGCTTCTGGTCGGTGTGGTTCGGCGAGCATCATGCGGGCGGATACGCGTTTGGCGCGCCGTCGGTGATCGCCACCGCCGCCGCGGCTAGAACCAAACGGATTCGGCTGGGCACGGGAGTATCGCTGATCCCCCTCAACAACCCGATCCGCCTCGCGGAAGAGTACGCGATGCTTGACGTGGTCAGCGGCGGCCGGCTGGAGTACGCGATCGGCCGCGGCGTACTCAAGTACGACTACGACATCATGGGCCTGGACGAAAGCGAGAGCTATGCGCGCTTTCGCGAGGGTACGGAGCTGATCGTCAAGGCCTGGAGCTCGCCAGGTCCATTCTCGCACCAAGGCAGATTCTGGAAGCTCACTGATTACTCCCTGTTTCCGCCGCCCGTGCAAAAGCCCCATCCGCCCATCTTCAGCAGCGCCGCCGTAAGCCCCGAAAGTTACGCTTGGGCGGGTGCGATGGGTTTCAACCTCTGCGCCACGTTTTTCTTCCCAATTCCACCCACCGAGATCCGGCACAAAATCGATCTGTATCGCGGTGCGCTCACAGAGCATGGCTTTGACCCAAACAGCCGTACCATCAGCGGCGTCTTCCACGCCTACTGCGGCGAGGATGCACACGAAGCGCGTGCCGTTGGAGAAAACCTGATCACCCGCTATTTCCGCTTCACCGGCAGGCTGGAGAAACGGGGCGGCCTGCACACCGCTGCCGACTACGAGCATTACCACGGCTCGCTGGCCAGCTTTTTCAAGGGTAAGACCTACGACGAGCTGGACCAGCAGCGCCTGTTTATGATCGGAGACCCCGAGGCGTTGATCGAACGAATTCGCTGGGCGGCAGAGTTCTACGGCGCCCAATACTTGCTGCTTGGCTGTTTCCAGGGTGGGATATCGCACGAACAATGCGTCCGGTCTCTGGAACGCTTCGCCAGGTACGTAATGCCCGCGTTTACCTGAATCAAAGCGTTTCCTGTTCGTATTTTCCAGCCGAACGAAATGAGTTCACACACATCGGCTGACTTGATGGGTTAAAAAACTCCGGAGCCCCTTTCACACTTGAAAGGGGCTCCGGGAAATGCGGGCCGAATGGGAGGCAGCGGCTTCGCGCTAGGGCGTGGGGTAAGCCAGGAGCGTCAGACTGCTGAAGTATCCAATCGTAAACCCGCCCTGGGAGCCGGCGCTCATGGTGGAGGACCCCTGGATCAGGTCGCCCGCGTGAGCCTTGGTTACGACTTCGAACGGAATCTGAACCGTCGTATAGGGCGGCACCGTGACCGCAGGTGAATAAACCGTCTTCGCTCCAACCGGCCCCTCGGTAATGCCTACTACGCAGGTGGTGGCGCTAGCGCCGGCGGTCGCATACACGAACGCGCGATAAACCACCGTGTAGTTGGACAGGCCGTCCGCGGGTATGTTGCGGGGATCGAACTGGTTCACGTCGGTGAAGGTGCGCCCGGGCGGCACCGTGAAAGCTGACATGTTCTGCGCTTGCAGCATCAGACCGTTGTACGAGCCCGTCTGTGCGTGTCCCACGGCCGGGAATGCCAGCCAGCTCACCAGGGCAAGGGCCAGAATCGCGAGCAATGATCCATGCTTACTGTTTTTGTGATTTTGATTCTCACGTGACATTGTATTTATCTCCATTTTGAATTCGTAATACTCAGTACGCGTTGTTGCTGGGTTTGCTGGCGATTCCTTCGATAGTCAGGCTGCTTCCGGGCAGCACCGTGAGGGAACCGCCGCTGCCGGCCTGGATCGCGATAGCGATGTTGTAGCTCTCTCCGGGAAGGCCCGGGCTGGTGTCCTCGAACGGAATGCTGACGGTGGTATTGGCGGGGATCGTAATCGGAGTGCCCCACACGGCTCCGCCGGCCAGTTTGATCAGACAAGTCGTCTCGGTGCTGCCCGCTTGCACGAAAACGACGGCGCGGGCCGTCACACCGTAGGCCGACGCTTGAGGCGCAGTCCCCGAAATCGGCGCGATACCGCGAACCGTCTGTCCCGCCCCGACGGTAATTGGCGAGTTGACGCACTTGTGAAACATGATGCCGGCGTAGGTGGTAGTAGCGGCCGTCGTCGTTTTGGACTGGGCGAAGGACGGCGCGGCCCACAGTGTCGAGCCGAGCGCCGCGGCTATCGTCGCGGACCCGATTACTGAAAGGGAAAGCCTCTTGAGTGGATGGTTCTGAAAAGATTTTCTTACGGTGGTAAACATTTTTGAATCTCCTTGAGCGGGCGCCGCTTACTTGGGTTGAGTTGCGTAGACGGTCTTGGTCGCGGAGCTGCCCGGCAGCACGGTCAAGCCGCCGTTGCCGCCCGCGTAGATCACGAAACCGGTGGTCTCGGCGAATCCGGGAGGAACGGGCCCGCCCGTGTCTTCCAGCGTGATGGCGACCGTGGTGTTAGCTGGAACGTTAACCGGCATTGATTTCATGGCGCCGTCGGACAGTCCCACCGTGCAGGTCGTTGCGGTGGCTCCGCCGGTCACAAAAACGATCGCGCGGTTGATCGCCGAATAGCTGGCGACGCCGTCGGCGGGCACGTTGCCCGACGCAAACGCCAACCCATGAAGCTGGGCGCCGGCCGCGACCGTCACCGGCGCGGTCAACGTGTTGTTGAGCACCAAGCCGGCGAAATCCGTCCCCGCCGCGAATGAACTGCGGGAGATCAGCAGCGCCGCCGCCAGAGCCGTCAAACCAAGGATATGCCTGGCCCTTCGCCGCATACGCCGGTTGGACTCGCCTTGCTGTAGCAGTTTGTGTAGCTTGCTTATCATTTTGTTTCTCCGTGTGACTTACCGAGCACGCAATCGTGCATTGCGAGGCGAGGCACACTCGCCCCGATGTGGGTGCGCAACCCAAGTCGCGACCGCTTTTGCAGTTACGACCGCCGACTTTGGTCAGCGCGGAGCATGATGTCTTCGTGAAAGCCTGCGGCCTGGATGGCCGCCTACCTACCTAATGGCATCGCTTCTCGTTCATGCCCATGAGCATTGAGCAAAGAGCGTACCGGCAGGCTCGGTGCGATTTTTCCGCTTAGATGCGAGAGAATTTCAGCGTCGGGCCACGCATGCTTCCTTTAAGATGGCGTCCCGGCCAACGTCGCAATGGCGGGTCCGCCATTGCGCATGGCGTGATCATCCATTGATGGCGTTGAGCTGAGCAGCACTCCTTCCGGATGAATGGCGTTGCGGTCAAAGGCGTTTCTTACTTGAGCAATGCCGCAACGGCTTTCTTGAATGTCGCGCCGTCTGCTGCGGCGATATCTACCCGATGGAGGTCAGCGCCCGCTTCCTCATGAGCCGCGATTCGTTCCCGCGCCCCTTCCACGCCGCCGCAATAGCACATGTCATCCAGCATCCGGCGCGATACGGCGGCGGCCGCCGCCTTGGGGTCGCGCGCGTCCCACCCCTGCTTGATCTTCATCACCTCGTCGCCAAAACCAAAGCGCGTCAGTTGTTCGGCGTAGAACGTTCCCATCCGGCCGGCGTAAAAGGCGAGAAATCCGGCATGAGCGTCCCGGGCGCGCTGGGGCTGGTCGGTGATGACGATCGGCACCGAGGCGCTCACCTGCACTGATTTGGGATCGCGTCCAGCCGCCTGCGCCATCGCGCGAAACTCGGCGATCGACGCCTTCATTTGGCTGCCCGGCACCATCGCCGGCAGCCATCCGTCAGCCTTGCGCGCACTCACCTCCAGGCTCTTCTTCTTGATCGCACCGACAAAAATCGGGATGTGCTTGCGCCGCGTTTCGAAGCGCAGTGTAAATCCGCGCTGGAGCTTGAACAACTTGCCATCATATTTAAGCGGCGTCCCTTCCATCAGAAGATTCATAATGTCGATGTATTCCTCCAGGCGGCGCAGCGCGGGACCGAACCTGATGCCATGGAAATGCTCAATCACATTGGGCCCGCTGGTGCCCAGACCGATTAGCATCCGGCCGTCGGAAAGACCGTCCAGCGTTCCGAAATGCTGTGCAAGCGCCGCCGGCGTGCGCGAATAGATGTTGACGATATTGGTTCCGAGCAGAACGCGTTTGGTGTGCTCGGCCAGCAGCGCCAACGGTGTGAAAGCGTCGCGTCCCCAGGCCTCGGCCATCCAGATGGCATGGATTCCCGCTTCGTCGGCCAGCTTGCCGCGATCGATCAAGCCCCGCCAGTCGACGTTTCCCTCCCATCCGATACCGATCGTAAGCTTGGGCGCCATACGGATTTGCTCCTTAGCCTGCACGAGGCGCAGCGGACGTTACCACTTTGATGGAAAACGAGCCAGCCAACTCGGCCGTTGCGTTTGGGAGCTTGCGGCCGGTTGTTGTAGGCTCGCCATAACTCAGCCAGGAGCGGAAGCTGCGATGCCCGAGTTTGACCTGAAGGATAAGGCTGCCATTGCGGGCGCAGGCAATTCGCCGTACGGGCGCAGGCTCGGCCGCAGCCCGATCGATCTGGCGGCGGAGGCGATTGCCAACGCGTTGGACGACGCCGGCCTGAGGCGCGATGAACTCGACGGCATGATAGTCAGCTTTGGCTCGCCTTTGGGCGCGGACGTGGACACGCTGGCTCCGCTGCTGGGACTTAAGCTCCGGGCCTACAGCCAGACATGGGCGCATGGCCGTTTCACGGCGAGCTGCACCCAATGGGCCGCTATGATGGTGAACACGGGCTTTGCCAATGCTGTGGCATGTCTGGGATCGTGGAGCCTCTCCCATATCCAGCGGCCCAAATTTGGCGGCTCGGGCGACCGTGAAGGCGCGCGCGAGGCGGGCGGCGGTCATGGCGAGGATCCGGTCTTCGGGATGACTTCGCCGGGCGCGGGAGCGGCGCTCGTGGCGCGGCGATATTTCGAACGTTACGGCGCCGACAGCCGGCAACTCGCGGCGGTGCCGGTCGCCTTTCGCCGGCACGCGTCGCTCAACCCCGCCGCGATCATGAACCGGCCGATTACCGTCGAGGACCATCAGTCCTCGCGCTTCGTATGCGAGCCGCTGCGTCTGCTCGACTACTGTCTCGTTAACGATGGCGCCGCCTGTGTGATCGTGACCACGGCGCAGCGTGCCCGTGATCTGCGCAAGCCTCCGGTGTACATCAGCGGGATGCAGCCGCTGCCGGGCGGGGCCGACGAATTCATCTGGGCCTATCCCGGATTTGGCGTGGCGCAACAGCAGGTCTTCGAATACGATGCCGGCCTTCAGCCGGTCTACCGCATGGCGGGCGTCGCCCCCGGCGACATCGACGCACTCTTCACCTACGACGCTTTTTCGATTCTCCCCTGGATAGCCCTGGAGCGTTTCGGATTCTGCAAGCCGGGAGAAGGCGCCGCTTTTACTCAGGGCGGCAGGATCGAGCTGGGTGGCGAACTTCCGATGAACACCAACGGTGGGCTGCTTTCCGAGGGACACATCCTTGGATGGGGTCACCAGGTGGAAATCGTTCGGCAATTGCGCGGCGAATGCGGACCGCGCCAGATCGCCGGCGCCGAAGTCATCCAATGGGCCAACTGCTACGGGGACTCGTTGATTTACCACAAGTGACGGACGACGATGGCTCAATATCTCAAACCGCTGCCGACCATCACCCCGCTCAACCAACCTTATTGGGACGCGCTCAAGCGGCATGAGCTGCGGATGCAGCAGTGCCAGCAATGCGCCAAGGTGTGGTATCCACCCTCCCCGCTCTGCCCGCGATGCTGGTCGCGCAAATTTGACTGGACGCCGCTTAGCGGGCACGGCCGCGTAAGCTCCTGGGTGGTCTTCCACCAGTCCTACTTCAAAGGCTTCGAAGGCGAGATTCCCTACAACGTGGCGGAAGTCGAACTGGCGGAGGGACCACGGCTGATGACCAACCTGGTCGCCGTCGCCAACGGCGATATCCGCGCCGGGATGCCGGTCGAGATCGTCTATGACGATGTCACCGAGGAGCTGACGCTGGCCAGGTTCAGGCCCGCAAAAGCATGAGCGTCGTCGCGGAGGATTCGCGTTGGCAAGGATTCTTGAAGGCATACGCGTCTTCGACCTGACCGTCGCGGCGGTGGGTCCGTGGTCGACAAGGCTGCTGGGCGCGCTGGGCGCCGACGTGATCCGGGTGGAACGCCCCGGCGGCGACAATCTCTCCAGCGCCGTGCCGCCCAAGATCAACGGCACCTCGGTGCTGCATATTTCGGCCAACCACAACAAGCGCAATATCGAACTCGATCTCAAGCAGGAATCCGACCGCGCCATCGCGCTTAAAATCATCGAACGATGCGATGTGTTCGTGCAGAACATGCGCACCGGCACCGTGGAGCGGCTGGGAATGGGCTACGAAGACGTCGCCAGAGTTAATCCCGCGATCATTTATGTCGCCGCATCAGCCTACGGCCGGAGCGGTCCGATGGCGTCCTACGGCGCGATCGATCCCGAGATCCAGGCGATGTGCGGATGGTGCAGTATTATGGGGCGGGAAGGCGGGCGCGCCGAGATGTTTCGCCATCTCGCACACATCGACCTCACCACCGCGACTTACATCACCCAAGCCGTGTTGCAGGCTTTGCTTGCACGCGAACGCACCGGCAAGGGGCAGAAAATAGAGGTGGAGATGTTGCGCGCGGCGATGGCGATTCAGACCACGAAACTGGCGGAGTACCTGGCCACCGCGGCGGCGCCGAAGCCGCTGGGCAGCGGCAGTTCAACCCACGTCCCTCATCAGGCGTTCCTCTGCCAGGACCAAAGATACGTCGCCGTCGGAGTGGTCCGCGAGGATCAATGGCCGGGATTGTGCCGGGCGCTCAAGCTGCCGGAGCTGATTTCCGATCCGCGATTTGCTCTCAACGCCGCGCGCGTCGCCCATCGCGATGAGCTGATTCGCACTGTCGCCCAGCGGTTTTTGACCAAGCCCGCCGCATGGTGGATCATCGCCTTGACGCGCGAAAAGGTTCCCAATGCGCCCTTCCTCGGATTTGAAGAGCTTCACGACCATCCACAGGTCCGGACCAACGGCTTCATGGTGGAACTCGAAACACCCCATTGGGGACGGCTTTGGTCCGACGGATTGCCGTGGAAGTTCGATTCCACTCCGGCGGGTCCGATTCGGCCGGGTTCGATGCATGGTGAGCACACCGCGAAGATCTTTGCCGAACTGGGGATCGAGCGGCGCGGCAAATGAGTATCGCTGGCAGCATGGCGGGCTTCCGGGTTGTCGATCTCTCCACCGACTTGTGCGGGCCCTTCTGTACGATGCATCTGGGGGACGCCGGTGCGGAGGTGATAAAGGTCGAGCTTCCGAGTGGTGACCCGGCGCGGCGAATCGGCCCGATGATCGCCGATGAAAGCGCCGTGTTCCTGAGCCTCAATCGCAACAAAAAAAGCGTCGTAATCGACTATCGCCGCCCCGAAGGGCGCGATCTGGTGGCCCGCCTGGCGTGCGGTGCCGATGTGCTGGTGGAGGACTTCGGCCCAGGAAGGGTCGCCGACTTGGGGCTCGGCTATGACAACCTGGCGCGTGACAATCCGCGTCTGGTCGGTTGCTCGATTAGTGCGTTCGGGGAAGCGGGTCCGCTCAAGGATCTGCCGGGCGCAGAACTGACTATTCAGGCGATGGCCGAATATACCGCCTCGCTTGGGAGCATCGGCGAGCCGCCGGTCAGGGTGGGCGCCGACATCGCCAGCCTCAACACGGCGATCTTTGCCTTGCAAGCGATTTTTGCCGCACTGTTTCATCGCGAGCGCACCGGCGCCGGACAACGCGTGGCCGTAAGTCAGTTTGGATCGCTGCTCCACATGCGCGGCATCATGTGGCACGCGCTGTCCAACCCCGACGACTGGTACGGCTTTCACCTCGATAGCTATACGTATCCGGCCGAGCACGGCTACCAGACCAAGAACGGCCCGATGTATTTCATCCTGCGGCATGGAAGCAGCGAAGACTGGGATCGCTTCGTGATCGAGTTGGGCATGGAGGAATATCTGAACGATCCGCGGTTTGGGAATTATGGGCGCAGAGCGACGGGGATCGGACAGCACGCCGCGGACGTCAGGCCGATCTGGGAGGAGGCATTCAAGGGTCGCACCCGCGAAGAGATTATCGACCTGGTGCGCAGCATCGGCGGCGACGCCGTGCCGATCCTGGATTACCCCGCGCTTGTGTCGCATCCGCAGGTGGAGGCCCTGGGCGCGTTTACGAAGATCGAGCATCCCACCGCCGGGCTCTTTACCACCCTGGCGCCGGTGGTGCGCTTCTCGCAAACGCCGACAGCAATCTACAGCGCTCCCCCAACGCTCGGCCAGCATACCGGCGATGTTCTGCAGAGCATGGGGTTGAGCATTTCCGAAATAGACGCTCTGCGCGTTGCGGCAATCATCGCCTGATGGATCGCGTCGGTGAGAAACATGCGGAAATTGATCGTTTTCAATAATGTAACTCTCGACGGTTATTTTACCGGCCCAAAGGGCGACTTAAGTTGGGCCCATGGCGGCGACGAGGACGCCGAATTCAACTCCTTCGTCTCCGACAACGCGAGCGGCGGAGGCCAGTTGCTGTTGGGCAGGATCACTTACCAACTCATGGCCAGCTATTGGCCGACGCCGGAGGCTATCAAGAACGATCCAGTCGTGGCGAAAGGGATGAATCAAATGCAGAAGGTGGTGTTTTCCAGAACATTGGAAAACACGTCATGGATCAATACGAAATTGGTAAAGGCTGACATCGCGCCGGCGATACGAAAGATGAAGCAAGAACCAGGACCCGGCATGGCGATTTTGGGAAGCGGCAGCATCGTCGCCCAACTCGCACCGGAGGGCCTAATCGATGAGTACCAGGTCGTCGTTAACCCGGTCGTTCTGGGCAGCGGACGCACGATGTTCGACGGGATCAAGGCGAAACTGGACCTGAAGCTCACAAAAACACGGACCTTCAGCGGTGGGAAAATATTCCTGAGCTATGAGCCGCTTGCGTAAGGACTCCTCTGAGATTTGAAAGTTGGGGCGTTCCTGCCCGGCATAAACGCGCTAAGGCCTTAGGATGCGTCAATCATAGGCGCCCATAGCGAACAAGGGACGCCCGCACCAGTGCGATGATGCGTAAATCCTCGAGCATCAAGAAGACTACCGAAACTCGACTTCCCAGGAACCGTCAATATATCGTCGGCGTGATTTCCGATACGCACGGCCTGATCCGGCCCGAAGCCCTGCGACTGCTCGAAAGATCGGATGTGATTATACATTGCGGCGATGTCGGATCTCCTGCCGTGCTCGCGGCGCTAAGAGCCATTGCCCCTGTTCATGCGGTTCGCGGGAACAACGATAAGGGCGCCTGGGCCTCGCAGCTGCCAACCGAGGAGATCGTCAGGGTCGGCAAATACAATCTCTACGTCATCCATGACCTCCACGAACTGAGGATCGAGCCGGCCGCCGCAGGATTTGCGGCCGTCCTGTCGGGTCACTCCCATCGTCCGCACATTGAGCGTCGTGAGGGCGTTCTTTTCGTAAACCCGGGAAGCGCAGGCCCGCGGCGATTCTCTCTGCCGATCGCCGCCGGCTTGCTCGCCCTGGGAACCGATTCCTGCGACGCTACTGTCACCGAATTCTGACAGCCATTCAATTCCGGCGGGGTCCGTCGAGCACCGCGATGCAAACTCTCGAACGACACGCGCCGCTGCCCTATATTGCGGGACAGCGGCGCAAGGCAAGTTCGCGAAAGGCGCCCCACGGTAAGCGTGATATTATTGCATGATGCGGTAGAGGCCGGTCGGAAATGCCCAGACCTGGCCGTCCGACAAACCACGCGGTACGTCCTTGTCAACAGTCACCGTCTGCGCCAGAGAAAAAGTGGCGTGACTGTTCTGCATATCCAGGATGCGCTCTACATTGACTGAACGGAACAAGGTAACTTCACCGCTGGGGAGTTTCACTGTCCGGCCATAGACCCGATCCTGCTTCCAGAACTTCAAGGTGGTATCGTAAGTGTCATAGCCCAGGTTCACGAAGGTCTCCTTATCGGTATAAAAAACCTTGTGCCGATAGCAGTAAGAGGGACCGGCCGCGGGCAGCGGCGTGACATCCATAATGTATACATCGCGCAACTCCCACTGTCCGACCTCCGGCTTGGGCCAGGTGGGAACGCTGCCCTTGGTGACATAGGAATCAGTGTCGATGGATGGCTTGGGATAATTGGAATTCACCAGCCAAAGGACCTTTCGTTCGCCCAGTAATTGCGCGGTGAAGTTGGAGAGCTGAAAGAACATCCCGGCGCCACTATCGTCCTCCACCCAATCCGTTCCCAGGGCGGGGGAACAGCGCGCAGCGCTGGAAAGCCGCAGCACGCGCCGCAAGGACGGTAGATACACGTAAGCGTCCTGCACCGCGGCCGGATCAGCGCGCTGCATGGTCACTTCGCTAAGATACTTGTTCTGCTCGGGGGTGTAGGAAAAGTAGCGCGAGGACTGATAAAACCCCGAAGCGTACGGCATATCGATCGGATTAGGGGGATCGCTGTTGTGCATCAGCCGGTACTGGGTAACGTCTGATACACCCGGATTAAGATTCAGGTACCGATCGATTTGAAGCACCGAGTCATAGTAATAATCGACGAACGGACCGAAGCTCAGCCAGGTATCGTACATCACTTTGATCGCGGCCAAATCTCCGGACGGAGCGGGAAAAGGCAGGCCCGCCACATAGCCCTCAATTACATAGCCGCCGGTGTCTATTTTTTTCAGTTTTGCCTGCCCATGATACTTTTCGGTATCAGCGCGATACTGCTTGGGCATCAGAAAGTGATGGGTAGGACCCACCACGATCGTGTACTCCGGACCCGAACCCATTTTCCAGAAGTAGTCGCCGCTGAAGAGCGCCTGCGTGCCCACGTCCAGGAACTTTTTGTACTTCTGCCAGTTTTGGAGTGTGATGCGGGTGCCAGGCGGGATGGTGTCCGGCGATCCGGCGTCCGCAAGAGCCTGGTACACCTGCGGGGTGAATTGAATCTCGGCGCCTGCCGCCGACCCAGCCAACAACCAGACCAGCACCGCGCCGCAAAGGGTTGGCAAAAAACAAGTCCTTAGCATTAACTCGCCCCCATCGAACCTTTGTGAGGGTCCAAAAGCGGACCGGTCTTTGGGCGAAAGACAAGCGGTTGCGCGATGGCCGACCGCGGCAGCCGGAATGGGATTCGCCCCGACGAAACCCTATCCAGAAAACAGGCGAGGCGATGTAGTTTCCCCACCTTTCCGCGCTGAGCATACGCTCGCATCTTCGCTCTGTCCAACGAATCAGTAGAGTCGGCCTTGCGGAAGTGATATCTTATAAGCTGCAACCTTACATTATTCTACGTCTATCTATTGCCAACTATCGCCAAACCGCTTCTCAAAGGCGTAATTATGTTTCCTTTCGTTCCTCGTGCTGATAACACCCATCAGTGTTTTGCCGCCTCGTCGTGTCAAGGCCTGCGTGAAGGTGCCGACCGTTCGTGTTGGGCAAACCTGGCGCAGGCACCCGACTGCGGGGCCGCGCCTTTTCGTACGTCATACTGGGCGCGTCATGTTGCTCCGACGTTCGGAGCAATTAATCCGGTGGCGATGCGGGCGGCGGCAGGCACAACGGCCACCCCACTGGTTCAGATTGCTCTTTGAAAATCCGAAACCAAGACAGATTGCTGCGTCCGCGTGGCGGTAACAGCTCGGGTTGCGCTGCCGAAAGGCGAAGCGGATGTATGCTACCGCGCAAAAAACAGGCAGACTGAAGCTAGTGGCAACCAAGCTTCTGTTTCGGTCCGAATCGGAGGGGTGGCCGAGCGGTTGAAGGCACCGGTCTTGAAAACCGGCAGCGGCTAACGTCGCTCGTGGGTTCGAATCCCACCCCCTCCGCCCCACAGAGATCCAACGCAATTCGGTGACGTATATAAAACTCGTAAAATCTCGGACTTCTCGCTGTCGAGTCGTCCAGTATAGTGCAAGGCCATGCATTGACATTCTGGGGTAGATTGGGGTATAAAACCGGGGTATCCACGATTCTGCGCCACCGATTGACACGGAGATACCCCAACGGCGAAGCTTACAGATACCGCGGTCCGACAGGCGAAGCCGGCGGACAAGCCGCGCAAGCTGTTTGATGGCAGAGGGTTGTACCTGCTGATTCTCCCTGCCGGCGGGAAGTACTGGCGATTTAAATATCGCTTTGGCGGCAAGGAAAAGCTGCTAGCACTCGGCGCCTACCCCGACGTCAGCATGAGGCA
>Ga0126381_100005295_pt1 | contig 14169 bp, 15 predicted proteins | sample PanSoiMetPlot_28_FD_96465 | JGI IMG/M metagenome (GOLD analysis project Ga0126381, IMG submission 96465) | Tropical forest soil microbial communities from Panama - MetaG Plot_28 | ecosystem: Environmental > Terrestrial > Soil > Tropical forest > Bulk soil | place: Panama | collected 2016-02-17
ATCCGCCGCCGCTTCCTGCTGGTGCCGTTCACGGTGAAAATCCCGCCGCACGAACGCGACACCAAGCTGGCCGAGAAGCTGCAAACCGAATGGCCTGCGATCATGCGCTGGATCACCGATGGCTGCATGCAATGGCAACGCGACGGGTTGCTGGTGCCTGATGTCGTGCGCAAAGCCACCGACAGCTACTTCGACGACCAGAACACCATCGGCCAGTGGCTCGAAGACTGGGCCGTCAACGATGCCAGCGCCTTCGAAACGACTGCCAACCTGTTCAAGAACTGGATGGTGTGGTGCGCCGAAACCAACAGCTATGTCGGCACCGAGAAAGACTTCGTGCAGGAATTGGAAGAAGCCTGTCGCGAGTGGCGTGGCTTCACTCGAAGCCGCAAGATAGTTTCTAACCGCAAGGTCCGTGGTTTCAATGGCATAGCCTTGGTTGGCATGCGCGGCGATGACACCTACGATCAACAGTGGACCACGTAGGACCACGTGCTCCGTAATCCGACGTATACGCGCACGCGCCATATGCATTGCTCTAGTACGTCGATAATAGGAGAACGTGGTCACTGGTGGTCCACCGGGGCTATGCTGACCCTTGGCATGGCGATCTTTTGACTCGCCGCTTGCAAGGTGTGGTGTGGTTTTGCTCGGCGGTGCCCGGCTCGGTTGAAAATGTGCGTCGGATTTTTACAACCTATCCGTGATCGGCAGGTCATTCTTGTTGCCGGTCAGCGTCCGATAGTGCCCGGCAGCCGGGTGTGGCTCGATGAACGGCGGCGAAGCCCGATTCGATCCGAGAATTAGCTGGGGCCTAGCGGTGGATCGGGTGATGATCAAGTAATGCAGCAAACACAGGCACTTCTCGCATTATCGCGACTAACAGGCCGTTAAAGGTTGCCGCTATGACGCGGCTCTGATAATAGGCGGATCACTGGACAACTGTTGAGCGAGTGGGACGGGGAATCCTGATCGTTGCAGGCCCCGTGATGCCTCAAGAAGCCACCAAAACGGCACCGACCGCCGCACCGAGCGGTCGCGCCGCCAGTCTTCGAAATTTACGCCCGCCGTGGCAGCGCGGCCAGAGCGGCAATCCGCTCGGTCCTTTCAGGCACATCTTCGAATTGTTCGACGCGATGACCGCCGATCTTGGCGATCTGACTGGCATCGAGCATGCGCTGCTGTGGCAAGCCGCCAAGCTGATGGCAAAGAGCGAGCGCTCGCCAAATGCCAACGATGCGGTGCGGCTGGCTAATGCGGCGACGCGGATGCTGGCGTCGGTGCAGACGAAGAGACGCCGCAAGCCCGGCAGACCATTGGCGCTGCGTGACCGCATCATGGCGGCGGAAGCGGAATCGGTTGGATGAAAAGCGGTCCGACCAGCTTGCAGTTCTTCGCGCATCTGCGCTGGCTCGATGGCACGCCGTTGCTCGATTGCGTCGAGCCGTATCGCCGTGACATCTTCACCAAGGCACTGGACAGTTTCGATGATCGCGGTCGCCCGCTGTACTCGATGGTCGTTAGCGGCCGAGCAAAGAAGAATTGGAAATCGTGCGATCTGATTCTGGCGGCACTGTTCGTGCTGGTGATCCGCCGCTCGGTGCAGGGTTCAGATTGCTACGCGCTGGCCAACGATAGCGATCAATCGGCTGACAATCTGGCATTGGCGAAGAAGCTGATTGCTGCCAATCCCGATCTGGCTGCCGAAATCGATGTGCTGGCGACCGAACTTCGGCTGCGCGACGGCAGCGCTTCGTTGCGCATCTTGCCAGCGCAGAACGTCGCCGGTCAGCACGGCCGCAGCTTTGCGTTTTGCGGCTTCGATGAAATCCACGCGTATAAGGACTGGGCATTGCTTGAGGCGTTGCAGCCCGATCCGACCCGGCCCGATTGTTTGCAGTGGATCACGTCTTACGCGTCGCTGTTCAACACGGCGGGCGCGCCGCTGCACGATCTGATGCAGATCGGCAAGAGCGGCAAGGACAGCAAGTTGTTGTTCAGTTGGTACAGCGGCGACCTTTGCACCGATCCGAAGTTTGCCGACCTGCCACCGTTGGAGCGCGCGAATCCGTCGCTGCCATCGTGGCCCGATGGGCTGCAATATTTAGAACAGCAGCAGGTGCGGTTGCCGACCGGGCGCTATCGCAGGCTGCATCTGAACCTGCCCGGCTCGCCCGAAGGCGCGGCGTTCGATCAAGCTGCGATCTTGAAATGCGTCGTCACCGGACGGCGTTCACTGCCTTATGAGGACGGTCGCAAATACGTGGCAGCGGTCGATATGTCAGGCGGGTCGAGCGACGATGCCGTGCTCGCCATCGCCCACCGCGACGGCAGAACGGTCGTGCTCGATAAGATCGTCAAGCAGATCGGCACGCCGCCGTTCGATCCGCGTTATGCGGTGGCGCGGTTCTGCGACATCCTGCACGAATGGAAGATTGCCAAGGTCTACGGTGACGCCTTTTCCGGAATGACTTTCCGGCTCGATTTCCAGAAGCGCGGCATCGCCTACGAAGTGCGCACCGCTTCGGCATCTTTGCTCTATGAAAAGTTAGAGCCGGTGATCAACGCTGGCGAACTTGAACTACTCGACCAGCCGACGCTGATCGAGCAGTTGGTCAGTCTGATCTGGCGCGGCACGAAGATCGGGCATGAAAGCAATTCCCATGACGACTGGGCGAATTCTTGTGCGCTGGCGGTGAGCGTGGTCCGTGCAGCGATCACGCGGCCGATGCCGAAATATCATCCGCCTTACGCGGTATCGAAGACGGGCGTCATTGCCGATCCGACACTGCCATCGGGCGAGCCGCAGCAGCGGCAGCCGACCGCGACCACCACCGAGTTGTTTTATCAGAACGGCGGCTATGCCGGTTCGCGCTGGCCCGGCAGCGATCCGTTCGCCAGCGATTGGTGAGGCCGTGAATGCTTGGCAGCAGCAAAAGGTTGACCAACTGCGTCAGCGCCTTGCCGCTCACCTTGCGCGCCGTGCCGTGCTGGCCGCCGACCCGGCGCAGGCGAATACCGTGCGCCAGCTTGACGATCAGATCGCCGAGCATTGCACCGCCATCAGCGACATCGAGCGCAGCTTGAAAGCAGCACCATGAGCAACAAACACACCACCGTGCCGACCATCCCGCCGAGCGTCGCCGATGCCGAGCGCGCCATCAGCAATCTGGAACAGAAGAAAACGGCGTTGATCGCGCGCGGCAACCAGTTGGCGACCAACCGGGCCAGCGTTGCCTTCAAAGCCTTGAACGATGACGATGCTGCGGCCAAGCAGAAACTCGATCAAATCAACAAAGAAACCGGCCAGCTTGGTGCCGAAGTTGCATCGGTTGATGCGGCGCTGGTGACGGCCCGGCAGCGGTTGGCAGTAGCGCAGCGGGCTGAAGCGCGTGCGGCGGATCGCGAACGGGCGCAGGCGATCCGTTCCGAGTGGTCTGACGCCGCGAAGGACTTCGCCGATCTTGATCGGGGCCTAAATCTAGCGGCCGACGCGGCGCGGCATCTCTATGATCGGTACGGGAGAATGCAGCAACATGGCCTGAAGCCGCCGCCGCAGCTTACGCTGATGCTGTCTGATGTCGTGGTCAGCGCTTTGATGGCGATGCCGAAGCCGTTATGGCAGCAGTTCAACTATCAAGGGCTTGAGCATCTGCCGCCGAACCGGCGTCGCAACGCGGCTTCGCTTAACAGCGCTTGGGGACCGCAAGCGGAGCGCCAAGCAACGGCCATCGGCGGTGAACAGCAAGAGCAAGCGAACAACAAACCAGAGGCGGCCTAAATGTCCCGAGCAAATATGCTGGCAATGTACGATCAGGCGACGCGCGATCACATCGCCAAGCATCGCAACCTGCAACAGCGCTATGAAAAAATCTTCAAGGCTGACGCCGAGCCGGATGACATTGACGAAGATCGTCTTGACGACGACATCGACGAAGAACGCCTTGACGACGATAACGGCGACAACGGCAACGGCGAGCCGCGTCATGTTGTCGATGAATTGGCCGACCTGATGGTTGAAAGCGGCAGCCCCGATGGCAATGGCCAGATCAGCCGCGAGCAAGCGCTGCATTATTTGCTGCACTCCGCGCCCGGTCAGGCGTTGGTCAGCAGGATGGCGCAAGCCCGCAAGCGCAACAGAAAGGATTTCCAGATGCCGACACGGCAGCAAGTTTTGAAAAACTATCTGCAAGCAGCGGGCAGTCTCGACAAGCTGGCCGCGCAGATCGTCAAGCGGGGCACCACCGACATCTCTGAAGCCGAATTGACCGGCATGATCACCGCTCAAGCGCAGCACGAAACCGGGCTGTCCGACGATCGAGCGTTCAGCCGTCTCTACACCGATCCGTCGCCACGTGGCCTGATGCTGCGCAAGGCGATCAACATCTGCAAGGCCGCGCCGCTCGAAATCATGCCCGACAGCACCGCAGCCGGTGACACCGGTGTCGAAGATGACAGCGGCAAGGCGACGGCGCAGATGGAACGGTTGGTAGCCGAGCAAATCCGGCGTTCGCCGGAAATGACAAGATCACAGGCGTGGAACGTCGTGGTTCACGAGAACCCGACGCTGGCCGCCAGCGCGATTCGGCGGCCGACCACGAACAAGGCGAATGCCTTTCCGTTCCCGCGCTAGGTGGCGCGGCATGATCGTAGATTCGGCGCGGCTTGTTCATCAGCATGAGCCGCGCTGATGTCGTGGCGGTCCCGTGCAGGTTGGGTCTTTCAGGATTGCCTGTGCGATGATGCCGCTTCGACGCGGGCCGTCTCGGATCGGCGGTCCGCACCTAATGCGGCCGGTCCACATGAGCCGAGCCGCACGCGGTCGTCGGTCCGCGACTCCACACCGACAGCGAGCGCAGGCCCCGGACCTGCTGCCTGATGGCTCGTGTTGAGGCATGACTGCCGGGTCGCGACTCACTCGCGGCCCGGTCTTTTTGTTTGACCCGGTCCGGCGCGCGCCGCGTTTATGCCAGCGCTTCGACAATGCGAATGTCGCGCTCGGCGGCGTTGCCCAACACCTTCCTTGCGGCTTGATAGCCGGGGCCTTCGAAGGCGGCGACGGCCTTCTCCACGCTGTCGAATTCGATGAGGATAACGCGCTGGACCAGTCCCTTTTCGTAAGCTTTGGCGGCGTTGCCACGGGCGAGAAAGCGGCCACCAGCAGCGATCATCGCTGGTCCCGCGAGCTTGGCGTATTCGGCAAGGGCGTCCTGATTGGAAATCGAACGATAGGTCGTAACTAAATAGGCTTTCGGCATTGGACGCTCCTGTTCGCTTTGATGTGCTATCCGCGCTCGCGCCTTGGAATTGTTGGCATGCCGACAATAACGACGCAATGTGCCGCTAATACCCAACTCGGACTTTGCGCCGCGTCGCGTGAGTGCGTGTCCCGGCTCTTTGTTTGATCCGGTCTGGCGCGCCCGCGTTGCCGCTGCGTGGGCAACCGTTCATGTCAGTTGCTGATCGCGATCCTGCTGGCGGCCATCCTCGTGGCGACCGCCGGAGCACTAGGGCGGCGGCATGAATACGCCAAACAGGTTGTAAACGACGGATCCGGCTGGCCAAACGAACCCTTCAGGTGCTGGAGGATTTGCAAATTTTTGTCCGGCACACCCACACATAGTCCCAGTTGCGAATGACATTTGCAGCAGGCTTTGCAGCCGCTGCTCGGGTGTAAACACGATGGCCGTGCTTGCGGGGTCGTCCTTAAGCGACACCGCAGCGAAACAGCCCAAGAAGGTTGTTTGCGCGTAGCATTCTATAAAAGTCACCTTGCCAATAATGACTTTTGTCGGTCCTAGCGCCGGAGGCACCGGTATTCCCACCCGCTGAAGGCCCGATGGTAATAAATTGGGCGGCGGCATCGTGCGTCTCCCCTTGTTGAAAATTAACCTTGTAGGCTTGGAGACGTGCGGCGTCAGGCGTGATCCAAAAACATGGTAAACCGCCCCCGGCCCGCACTAGGGATCGCGCCCGCGTTGTCCTGCTGTGGGCAACCGTCTGTGCTTCTTGTTGATCGTGATCCTGCTGACGTTCGTCACCGTGGCGACCGCCGTCGCGGTGCTGGCGTCGCTGCTGGCGCACGTACTGTGATGGAGCATCAGCCTTGGGGTGGAAACGCAGGGCACGTTTATGAAATAATGGTTTCGGTCGGGGTCATTTCGATGGCGTCTTTCGTTGAATTCTTGAAATCGCTCAATGCTGACGGCGGAAAGCGCGGTAAGCAATTTGAGCATTTTGTAAAGTGGTTCTTGAAGAATGATCCCGAGTGGACAACCCAAGTAGATAAAGTGTGGTTGTGGAACGACTACCCGGAACGATGGGGTCGTGACTGCGGTATTGATCTTGTGTTCAAGGACAAAAATGATGCGACTTGGGCAGTTCAAGCGAAATGCTATTCCTCAGACTACGTGATAACTAAGGCTGACGTTGATAGGTTTCTGAGCGAATCAAATCGAGAACAAATCAATCATCGGCTTCTGATCGCAACAACAGATCGTCTTGGCGCAAACGCAAGACAAGTTCTTGATAGTCAAGAAAAGTCCGTCGTTCGTTACCACCTGACAGATTTTGAGAAAGCCGCCGTCGAATATCCCGACAGCATAAAGCGATTGTCGGCAGGAAAGCGCAAACCGCCGCCCGAGCCACACCGTTATCAGATTGAAGCAGTTGAGAATGTCATATCAGGTTTTCAAAAGAGTGGTCGTGGGCAACTTATTATGGCCTGCGGCACCGGTAAAACGTTTGTCTGCCTGTGGGCGAAGGAACGATTGAAAGCAAAGAGAACTCTCGTTTGTGTTCCTTCGCTCGGTTTGCTTTCAGAAATATTGAACAAATGGACCGCTGCAGCCAAAGATAAATTTGATGCCCTGTGTGTGTGTTCGGATCAAACAGTCAATAGAAGAAAAGAAGACGACGAGCCTATAAGCCTTGTCTCTGATCTGCCATTTCCTGTTTCAAGTGACGTGGCGGAGATTGCTCACTTTTTGAGACGGGACGACGATCTGGTTATTTTTTCAACATATCAATCGTCGCCACTAATCGCCCAAGCGCAGGCAAATGCTGATATACCGCGTTTTGATCTTATTATAGCGGATGAAGCACATCGTTGTGCTGGTAAGCCCGATAGTTGGTTTGCGACGGTTCTCGATGATCGACTGATAAAAAGTGACAGACGTTTATTTGCCACCGCCACGCCTCGAATTTACAAAACTGGTTTGAAGAAAGCCGCTGAAGAATTCGGCGTGGAAGTCGTTGATATGGGCGACGAAAGCATTTTTGGGCAACGATTTCATACATTGACCTTTGGCGAAGCAATAGAACGCGATGCGCTGACTGATTATCGTGTTTTGATAGTTGGCGTTGATAATGCGCGGGTCAAAGAATGGATTGAGAATCGCCGCCTTGTCGCTACCGATACAGGGCTGGCGACCGATGCCAGATCGCTTGCTGGACAGATTGGCTTACTGAAAGCCATCAAGGATTGGAATCTGCAGAGGCTTATATCCTTCCACGGTCGGGTGAAACGAGCGCAAGCGTTTTCCGAAGACATCATTCAGGTCGCTGACTGGCTAGATAACGATCATAAACCGTCACGAAACCTTTGGGCAGATTATGTCTCGGGCGAAATGCCCACTTTTTTGCGTGAGCAAAAACTGGGGCGGCTGGAGCATATTGGGAAGGACAAGATTGGTCTTCTTTCAAATGCACGATGTTTGTCGGAAGGCGTAGATGTTCCTGCGTTAGATGGTGTGGCGTTTATTGATCCCCGAAGCAGTGAGATTGACATTATTCAATCTGTTGGACGCGCAATACGGTTGAGCGAAAACAAGGTAATGGGAACGATAGTAATTCCTGTGTTCATTGAGCAGACAGACGGTGCTGAAACCGCACTTGAGGCGAGCGAGTTTAAGCCGATTTGGGATGTTCTTGAGGCATTAAAATCACACGACGACAGGCTGTCTGATGAACTTGACCAGTTACGAATAGAGTTAGGCGCAAAACGGAAGCGTTCAGTCGGTGCCAACGATCTGACGAAGATCGTATTTGATCTGCCTACATCGGTGCATAAGGACTTTGCTCAATCACTTCGTGTACATCTGGTAACGCATACTACTGAATCGTGGATGTTTTGGTATGGATTGTTAGAAGCATTTGTCAAAGAACATGGGCATTGCCGAGTTCCTCGCAACTACAAGACCGACAACGGTTATCGGCTAGGTTTTTGGGTTCACACTCATAGAAAGACTAAGGAGAAGGAGAAAATGGACCCTCCACGCCGCCGACGCCTTGAGGCAGTGCCGGGGTGGTCATGGGAAATCTTTTCGGACCAATGGGAAGAGGGTTTCTCTTATCTAGAAGAGTTTGCAGAACGAGAGGGTCAGTGCCGAGTTCCTCAACACTTCAGAACCGACGACGGTTATACACTCGGTCGTTGGGTTGTAGTTCAGAGAAGAGCTAAAGACACGATGGGTACTGATCGACGGCAACGCCTAGAAGCGTTGTCGGGTTGGTCTTGGAACACTTTCGACGACAGATGGGAGACAGGTTTCTCTCACTTAAACGTGTTTTCAGAACGAGAGGGTAATTGCCGAGTTCCTCAACACTTCAGAACCGACGACGGTTATCCACTTGGTCAGTGGGTCAGTAAGCAGAGAGAAGCTAAGGACAAAATTGACCCTGATCGCCGGCAACGCCTAGAAGCGTTGTCGGGTTGGTCTTGGAGCGCTTTCAACGGCAGATGGGAGATAGGTTTCTCTCACTTAAAAGAGTTTGCAGAACGATACGGTCATGGCCGAGTTCCTCGTAACTACAAGACCGACGAGGGGTATCAACTTGGTGAGTGGGTCAAAAATCAGAGAAAGACTAAGGACAAAATGGATTCTGACCATCGGCAACGCCTAGAGGCAGAATGGTTTTGGCTTTGGAAAATTAAAAAATAAAAAACAACAACCGAGTATTTCGTCATCACAGGCTTCTGGCCCCCGTGATCGCGAACGACGAAGCAGGCTTCCAGTTCTTCGACCGACCACGACGGCGGGAAGCGGCGGCGCGCGGGGGAGATGGGCCCTTACCTGCGATCTTTGTTGATGCTTAAGCGCGTCATCTCGAAGTGAGAGCTTGGACCGGGCGGCGCACCCGGCGGATGTGGTATCGCAGTAGGAGTACGTATTTCCCAGTGTTGGATAGCAGCCGGAGTCAAGTTCTGCTGGAACTGAGCTACCGCGCGGTCGACTGCGTCCTTCACGCGCCGGGCAAAGTCATAATCCAGCTTCTTGCCGGGCATCTCGCCGGGCGCTTCTCCCGCTGGTCGATCGTAGTTCAAATGAGAAATCTGGGCGTGGAGTCTATTGATGTTGTTCCCCAGTTCTTCGAAGTCGTAGTCCATTGGCTTCACGGTAAAATCTTTCGCGCGCGCCGTTCGACCTTCGTCGCCTGACAATGTAAAAAACTCGCGGATGTTTCTGGCCTGAGTCCAGAACGCTTCGATCGCGCTCATGCGCGCGAACCAATATTCGGGCGACTCATCCTCCATGTGCTCATGTCTGGACCAAGCGAGCAGTGCTTGTTCCAGCATGTTCAGTTCGTAGGGCAGATGTTCTTTCAACATCGCGACTTTGTCTTGCGTGAGCACGGTATCCCTCACTGCTGATGACGACCGTTCATCGTGGCTCGCGGATCGAGCGCCACACATGGCGAACCTTGGCGTCGAGATGATCGGCAGCGGCGGCCTTGGTCGCAGCGATCAAAAACGCCTGCACGCCCGGATCGAGCACAAGGCGGGCTTCTTCGCGCTTGTTGAAGTGCAGCGCTTCGAGCGCTTCGACCATGCGAGCGACTGACATCTGTTCGCACAAGTAACCGGGCATCGGCGACGCTGGCTTGATGACGCTGTCGCCGTTTGCGGTCACGGTGGGCTTTCCCCGAGTCGGTGGATGCGTGATCAGGCATCCGGTGCCTGTCGGCTGTCAACCAAGAAGCCGACGTGGCGTTGGGACGGGGCTTGCTGGTGCGCGAATCGGGTCGCACCAAAGGGGGCGGGTGCGGCCACGGAAACGCTTACCAGTGGGCTTCTGCGTGGCGTTAAACGGGTCTTAGCTGAGAATTAGCTAGTCGATCCGTGGAATCCAATGTTCTCTTGGTAGAACAGGTGCTTAGGCGACGTGCCGCGCTTAAGTCTTCCTTAAAATGTTCTGCCTTGATCGCATTGGGCTAATTGCGCTCGATGCCTTGTTTGTCTCGGTTTTTCGCTATATTTCTATTAACACGGCATTAAGGATAATTAAGCGTCCGGTCTTAGCTGAGCATTAGCTGGAACGGCGGTTAACAAACGGGGAGCGTCCACCATGCTCGCACACATCAAGCGCCGACCGAAGCGTCCGGCGCACAAGCGCCGCCTGACCGAACTGTTCGTCCGCAAGCCCAAGCCCGGCCTGACATGGGACACCCACCAGCGCGGTCTGGCGCTGCGAGTGCAGCCGGGCGGAGCCAAGGCGTGGGTCGTCGTCTATTCCCGCTCTGGTCGTTCGCGCTGGCTGACGCTCGGCAAAGCCGATGCCATTGGCCTGAGCGATGCTCGCAGGCTCGCGGCCCGCGCCATGCTCGCCGTTGCCGAAGGCAGGGACCCTGCCGCTGAGCGGAAGGCCGAGCGCGGCGCGGGCACGTTTGCCGAGTTGCACGAACGCTATCTTGAAGGGCACGCCAAGAAGCACAACAAGTCGTGGCAGCAGGCCGATGCGCTGGTGCGCCGTCACGCGCTCCCGCGTTGGGGCAAGTTGCAGGCATCGGCGATCATGCGCCGCGACATCAGGCAGATGATGGAGCGGATCACAGCGCCCATCGTCGCCAACCAGACGCTGGCGGCGGTCAGCGCGATCTTCAGTTGGGGCTTCGTTCAAGAAATCGTTGCGGCCAATCCGTGCAAGGGAGTCGAGCGCAACCCGACCAAGGACCGCGAGCGCGTGCTGTCCGATTCCGAACTGCCGCTGTTCTGGAAAGCGTTCGGCAATCTCGGTGAGCGCGGTCGTGCGCTCGCGGCGATCTTGCTGCTCGGTCAACGTCCCGGCGAAATTAGCGCGATGCGCGTCGAGCACGTCAAAGACGGTTGGTGGGAATTGCCGGGCGCGCCGGAACCGAACGGCTGGCCCGGCACTAAAAACAAACAAAGCCATCGCCTTTGGTTGCCCGAAGCGGCGCGCGCCTTGATCGCTGACGGCAATGGCACGGGCTTCGTGTTCGCCAGCCCGCGTGGCGGGGCGGTCGGCAAATTGGACAACCTGATGCGCGACATCTGCAAGACGCTCGGCATCGAGCCGAAGGTGACGCCGCACGACCTGCGGCGCACGCACGGTTCGACGATCACGCGGCTCGGTCATGGCAGGGACGCGATGAACCGAGTTCAGAACCACCGCGAAGGCGGCGTCACCGACACCTATGATCGCTACGCCTATGAAACCGAGAACAAGCGCGTGATGGAATCGGTGGCGAGCCATATCATGGCGCTAGCCGAGGGGCGCGACGCTGACGACAAGGTTGCTAGACCTTCCTTCAAACGGACCGGCAAGCGGTCGTGAAGCAACAAATACCCTTGTCCGCAAGTTTTTCAGCGCAGTCATTGAGACTGGTGCCCTTCACTTTTGGCGGCTCGCCATTTGGGCCGCCCAAATTCGATGGCTCTATGATGTTGTTTTCCTTACAACAGAGCCGGGCTGCGACACGCAGCCCGCTCGGATGACTTAAATCTCCGACACGGAGATGAAGCCCGGCCCGGCGCGGCGTGATCCGCACCTTCGGTGTGAATTAGCTTGCGCCGGTCGCATTTGAAGTCGTAAAGTGTTTTCAGGCTTGCTCTTGGCCTTGCTGAGCCTGCTCGCGGCCTTGCTGACGAAGAACTGACCGAGCAGCACTCAATCCTGACTGACGAAGCCATCCACAAACGGGTCGGTGATCGCCGACAGCGGATGGTTTTATGATTCGTAGATTACGGAAGCAAAAGGCGGCGGCGCTGCGGTCGCTGCGCGCCGCGCGGGCAAAAGCCGCCAAGAAGCAAGCCGCTAACGGCAAGCAAAAGCTGAAGCCCGTCGATCTTGCCGATGTGCGCAATCGGCTGGTCAATCGCATCGGTCTGATCGATAAGCGCGAACTTCTCGCGATCATCGGCTGCACTTATCCGGTGGTTTGGGAATGGCAGCGGGACAAAAAGTTTCCGCTCGGCCACACCGTCGTCGGCAAGACCATGTGGCACGCCGCTGCCATAGCCGATTGGCTTGACGGGCTGCCGGTGCGTCCGGTCAAGGCCGCCGACGCGCCATCCGATCAGCAAACCAAACAACCGGAAGAATTTGAGTCCGCTTAAAAGCGAACGGCGCGGTCTGTGGGTACCGCGCCGCTCTAACCAAGTGCAGACAAGCAAGTGCAGACAATGGTCAATAGCAAAGAGCGGAGAGTCAAACAAGCTGACGATCTGATCACGGTGCTGGCCGATCTGTGGCCGCACGCCTTCTCGGTTTTTGAGCGCGACCGCAAGCCGCTCAGGCTCGGCATCCATCACGACATTCTCGCCGCCGCAAAAGGTGCGATCAGCCCCGATGAACTGAAGATCGCCCTGCGCTTCTACTGCGCCAACGGACGTTATCTGCGAGCCTGCGTCGAAGGTGCGGCCCGTATCGATCTTGATGGCGAAGCGGCTGGCAGCGTCAGCGCCGACGAAGCGGCACACGCCGGTCAACGGCTGGCGCAGTACAGGGCGCGCAGGTCAAAACCAGCGCCAACAGCATCGAAGCCGGTCAAGCCGATCAAGCGTCCGATCACGCTTGCCGATCTGCGCGCCAGCGCCGCTGCGCGAAAGGCGGCATCATGACCACCCGCCGAGCACGCCGACCACGCCGCAGCAAACCGGCGTCTGACACGATCTACCTGATCCGGCTGCGCGGGCGCGGCGGTGCTGCTGACATTCACGCTTTGCGTCGGCTTCTGAAAACGTTGCTCCGCCAACATCGTCTGGTCTGCACCAGCGCCCGCGAAGAAGGGGCATCATGAGCAAACGCATGCACTATGAACATTTTGTTTCCACCTAGGCGGGATGCCGCAACGAAAAAGCGTCATGAATGATGGACAGGCAACCAAGTTCGCGGAACGCAAACCAGAAATTCTCGACGAGCACAAAAAGCGCAAGCACAACCGACTGGGCAATATCGAAGACCGCGTTGCCTTGGAATTCGCCGCCAAGCACGCGGGCGATTTCCGCTATGTCGCGATCTGGAATCGTTGGCTGCGCTACGTCGATGACCGCTGGCAGCACGAAGACACGCTGAAAGCTTTCGATCAGGCCCGCAAGCTGTGCCGCGATGCTGGTGACGCCAAGGCCAAGACCGTAGCCGCCGTGGTCACCTTGGCGCGTACCGACCGCGCCATCGTCGCGCACGATGATCAGTGGGACACCGACGCATGGACCTTCAACCAGCGAACAAACAAAGCGGAAAGCAACAATGACCACGATTGAACTAAAAACAGGCATTGAGCGACCGAGTGATCCGAAGGATTACATCACCAAGATCAGCGGCACCACCATCGCCAAGCCCGGCACGCCGCATCCGCTGTGGGATGGGTTTCTGAACCGCGTCACGGACAACAACAATGAACTGATCGGCTTCCTGCAACGCTTCCTTGGCTACTGCATGACCGGCGCGACGTTCGAGCATGTGCTGCTATTCCTGTACGGCACCGGAGCCAATGGCAAATCGACCTTCATCAAGACGGTGACAGGCATGTTCGGCGACTACGCCATCATCGCGCCGATGGAGTTGTTTCTAGCTTCGAAGTTCGAGCGCCATCCGACCGAGATTGCCAAACTGCGCGGTGCGCGTCTGGTGGTGGCGCAGGAAACCGAGAAGGGTCGTCGTTGGGACGAACAAAAGATCAAACAACTGACCAGCGACGACAAACTGACTGGCCGCTTCATGCGGCAGGACTTCTTCGATTTCACGCCGACCCACAAGCTGATCATCACCGGCAACAACAAGCCGACACTGCGCACCATCGACGAAGCAATCCGCCGCCGCTTCCTGCTGGTGCCGTTCACGGTGAAAATCCCGCCGCACGAACGCGACACCAAGCTGGCCGAGAAGCTGCAAACCGAATGGCCTGCGATCATGCGCTGGATCACCGATG
>Ga0126381_100005296_pt1 | contig 14167 bp, 8 predicted proteins | sample PanSoiMetPlot_28_FD_96465 | JGI IMG/M metagenome (GOLD analysis project Ga0126381, IMG submission 96465) | Tropical forest soil microbial communities from Panama - MetaG Plot_28 | ecosystem: Environmental > Terrestrial > Soil > Tropical forest > Bulk soil | place: Panama | collected 2016-02-17
CCTGCTCCGCCAGCACCTTGGTGATCGCCGCCGTCAACGTCGTCTTGCCGTGGTCGATGTGACCAATCGTCCCGATGTTGCAGTGCGGCTTCGTCCGCTGAAACTTCGCCTTCGACATTCCTTCTTCTCCGTCCGATCCAGCCCCGGCTGGATTTTCAAGCCTGGATTATTAGGCCATTTTGGCGCGGACTTCGTCCGCCACCGCCTGCGGCACCTGCTCATAGTGGTCGAAATGCATCGTGTACTGGGCTCGGCCCTGGCTCATCGACCGCAACGTGTTGACGTATCCGAACATGTTGGCGAGCGGAACCATCGCGTCGATCACGCGCGCATTGCCGCGGGTATCCATTCCCGTGACCTGGCCACGGCGACTGTTCAGGTCGCCGATAACGTCACCCATGTACTCCTCCGGCGTCACCACTTCGACCCGCATGATCGGTTCGAGCAGCTTCGGCGCCGCCTTCATGACCCCTTCCTTGAATGCGGCGCGGGCCGCGATTTCGAAGGCGAGCACGCTCGAGTCCACATCATGGAAGGCGCCGTCCACCAAGGTGGCCTGCAGATCGATGACCGGGAAGCCGGCGAGCACGCCGGTTTCGGTAGAGGCCTTCAGCCCTTTCTCGACCCCGGGGACATATTCCTTTGGCACCGCGCCGCCGACCACCGCGTTTTCGAAGGCGAAGCCCGAGCCCGGCGGCAACGGCTCGAAGCGGAGTTTGACGCGAGCGAACTGACCGGCGCCGCCTGTCTGCTTCTTGTGCGTGTAATCGACTTCCGAGGTGCGGGTAATCGTCTCCCGGTAGGCGACCTGAGGCGCACCCACATTGGCATCGACCTTGAACTCCCGCTTCATGCGGTCGACGATGATCTCGAGGTGCAATTCGCCCATGCCTTTGATCACGGTCTGACCGCTCTCATGGTCAACAGTTACGCGGAATGACGGGTCCTCGGTCGCCAGGCGGGCGAGTGCCTGGCTCATCTTCTCCTGATCGCCTTTGGTCTTGGGTTCGACTGCGATCTCGATGACCGGCTCAGGAAATTCCATCCGCTCGAGTACAACCGGCTCGGCAGGATCGGACAGAGTGTCACCCGTCGTCGTGTTCTTCAGCCCGGCCAGCGCGACGATATCGCCGGCGCGCGCTTCCTTGGTGTCTTCTCGGCGGTTCGCATGCATCTGCAGCATGCGGCCGATCCGCTCGCGGGTCCCCTTGACGCTGTTGAGCACTTGGCTTCCCGCCGTCGCGACCCCGGAATAGATGCGCACGAAAGTGAGCGAACCGACAAACGGATCGGTCATGATCTTGAATGCGAGCCCGGCAAACGGCTCGTTATCCGAGCAGCGGCGGACGACCGGCTCCTTTGAGCCTACCTTTATGCCTTTTATCGCCGCGACATCCGTAGGGGCCGGCAAGTAATCAACGACCGCGTCGAGCAGGGGCTGCACCCCTTTGTTTTTGAAGGCCGAACCACACAGCACCGGAACAAAGGCCCCTGCGACCGTGCCCTTGCGGATGCACCGCTTCAGCAGGTCTTCGGCAGGCTCATCGCCGCCGAGATAAGCTTCGAGCGCCCCATCGTCTTGCTCGACCGCCGCCTCGACCAGTCTCGTTCGGAACGTTTTGGCCTCCTCGACCATGTCGGCGGGAACTTCGACGATGTCGAATTCTGCGCCCAGGGTCTCGTCGCGCCATTTGATCGCCCGAAAGCCGACGAGATCGACGATTCCGACAAAGTCGCTCTCGACCCCGATCGGCAATTGCAGCACCAGCGGCTTGGCGCCGAGCCGATCGTTGATCATCGCGACGCAGCGCGGAAAATCGGCGCCGATCCGATCCATCTTGTTGACAAAGCAGATCCGCGGCACCCCGTATTTGTCGGCCTGGCGCCAGACGGTCTCGGATTGCGGCTCGACACCGGCAACCGAATCGAACACGGCCACTGCCCCGTCGAGCACGCGCAAGCTGCGCTCCACCTCGATCGTGAAGTCGACATGGCCGGGCGTGTCGATGATGTTGATCCGATGGTCAGCCCAAAAACAAGTGGTTGCGGCCGAGGTAATCGTGATGCCGCGCTCCTGCTCCTGCGCCATCCAGTCCATCGTGGCGGTGCCTTCGTGCACCTCGCCCATTTTGTAGGCGCGTCCGGTGTAGTAGAGAATGCGCTCGGTGGTCGTCGTCTTGCCGGCATCGATGTGCGCCATGATGCCGATGTTTCGATATCGCTCCAGAGGTGTCGTGCGCGCCATGAAAGCAGCTCCGCCGGCGCCACGCGGAGGCGGGCGCCCTTAAGGAAAATATGTCTCGGTCGTGGTGTGCTTCGCCGCTACCAGCGGTAATGCGAGAAGGCCTTGTTCGCATCGGCCATGCGATGCGTGTCCTCCCGCCGCTTGACCGCGGCTCCCCGATTGTTGGCGGCGTCCAGTAGCTCCCCCGAAAGCCGCTCCTCCATCGTATTCTCGGAGCGTCCCCGGGAACTGGAAATCAGCCAGCGTATAGCCAGCGCCTGGCTGCGGTCGGTTCGCACCTCGACCGGTACCTGATAAGTAGCGCCGCCGACGCGGCGCGAGCGCACCTCGACGGCAGGTCGCACATTGCCGAGCGCGTCGTGAAACACCCGTAGCGGGTCTTGCCCGCTACGCCTGGCGATGCGGTCGAGGGCCCCGTAAACGATCCGCTCGGCCACCGACTTCTTGCCCTCGTACATTAGGCAATTCATGAACTTGGTCACCACGGCGTCGCCGAATTTGGGGTCCGGCAAGACCTCGCGTTTGACCGCAGCGCGACGGCGGGACATGACGATCTCCTACCTCGGGCGCTTGGCGCCATATTTCGAACGGCGCTGGCGGCGATCCTTCACGCCCTGCGTATCGAGCGTGCCGCGGATAATGTGATAGCGCACCCCAGGCAAGTCCTTGACCCGTCCGCCACGGATCAACACGACGGAATGCTCCTGCAGATTGTGACCCTCGCCTGGAATATAGCTTGTCACCTCGAACCCGTTCGTCAGCCGGACGCGCGCCACTTTGCGCAACGCGGAATTGGGCTTCTTGGGCGTGGTCGTGTAGACGCGGGTGCACACTCCACGCTTTTGCGGGCAAGCTTCCATAGCAGGAACCTTGTTGCGCGCCACCTCCGGCCTCCGCGGATTGCGGATAAGCTGGTTTATCGTCGGCATCGTCACAACCTCGTCAACACGCCAATCGCCCGACGGTGGAACGCCGCCGGGGCGATGAATTCGTACACCTTACGTCCGCTGCGCGCCCCCTCACAGAGGCACTGAGCCATGATTCGAATAGGGCTGCGTCTAGGTGGCTTCCTACGGCCAGCCCTGAGTGGGTCAATATTAGTAGTGATGCAAACCAACGCGGTCAAGCCTCCCCTGCCGTGGAACGCATTGCGCTCCACGGTCGGGGGGGGACGTCGGAGCGTCTTAGGCCGTTTGCTTTTCGGCCTCGATAAGTTGGGCCGCCTGTTCCTCGTTGGCCGCCATCGCAGTCGCAGCGAGCTCGCGATCTCGCTCGGCAGCGATCTCCCGCAACCGAGCGATAACGCTGCCGGTCCCTGCCGGGATCAGGCGCCCGACGATCACGTTTTCCTTGAGACCCGTCAGTGCGTCGACCCGACCGGAGACGGCAGCCTCTGTGAGCACGCGCGTCGTCTCCTGGAACGAGGCTGCCGAGATGAACGAGTTGGTCTGCAGACTTGCTTTGGTAATCCCCTGCAGGACCGGGCGCGCCTCCGCCGGCCGCAGACCCTCGCTCTCGACCTTGGCGTTTTCGAGCTCGAACTCCGCGCGGTCGATCTGCTCGCCGGCAAGGAAGGTCGTGTCGCCGGCATCGGCGATCTCTACCTTCTGGAGCATCTGACGGACGATCACCTCGATGTGCTTGTCGTTGATGCGCACCCCCTGCAGCCGATAGACCTCCTGGATTTCGTTGATCAAATAGCTCGCCAGCTCTTCGACCCCGAGGATCCGCAGGATGTCGTGTGGCACCCGGTTGCCGTCCATCAACAGGTCGCCTTTCTGGATGTAATCGCCTTCCTGGACGCTGATGTGTTTGCCCTTGGGGATCAGGTATTCGACCGGCTCCTTGTCGTCCTCGGTTGCGGCGACAATGATGCGCCGCTTGGCCTTGTAATCCTTGCCGAATTCGACCCGCCCCTCGCTTTCGCTGATAATCGCGAAATCCTTCGGCTTGCGGGCCTCGAACAGCTCGGCGACACGCGGCAAACCGCCGGTGATATCGCGAGTCTTTGTGGATTCGCGCGGGATTCGCGCAAGGACGTCGCCAGCCTTGACATGCGCTCCGTTGTCCACTGACAGGATCGCATCGACCGACATGAAGTAACGCGCCTCGAGCCCGTTGGCCAAGGTCAGCACCTCGCCGTTCTCGTCGCGCAACGTTATCCGCGGCCGCAAATCGCTGCCACGGGGCTGCTGCTTCCAGTCGACGACCACTTTGGACGAGATACCGGTCGCCTCGTCCACCGTCTCGCGCATCGACAGGCCTTCAATGAGATCGACGTAATGCGCGATGCCCTCCTTTTCGGTGATGATCGGGATCGTGTAGGGGTCCCATTCGGCAAGCCGGTCGCCTCGTTTGATTTGTGCCCCGTCATCGACGAGCAGCCTGGTGCCGTACGGGACCCGGTGTCGCGCCTTCTCGCGGCCGGCCTCGTCCAACAGCACGATCTCGGTGTTTCGGCTCATCACCACCGGTACGCCGGCGGAGTTGACGACAACGTTGCGGTTCTTGATCTCGATTGAACCGTCGAACGCCGCTTCGATGGACGATTGCTCGGCGCCACGTTGCGCGGCACCACCGATGTGGAAGGTTCGCATCGTCAATTGCGTCCCGGGCTCGCCGATCGATTGCGCGGCTATGACCCCCACCGCCTCGCCGATGTTGACGACCGTGCCACGTGCCAGATCGCGTCCGTAGCACTTGCCGCAGACGCCGACCCGGGATTCGCAGGTTAGGACCGAACGGATCGGCACGGTATCGATCCCGGCCTGCTCGATCTGATCGACGGCATCCTCGTCGATCAAGGCGCCAGCCGGAAGCACGACCTCGCCATTCAGCGGATCGAGGATGTCGACAGCCGCCGTGCGCCCGAGAATACGGTCGGCAAGCGGGGCGATGACCTCGCCGCCCTCGACGACTGCGCTCGTCGTGAGCCCGCGCGTCGTGCCGCAATCCTCCTCGGTTATGATCGCATCTTGCGCAACGTCCACGAGCCGGCGGGTCAGGTAGCCGGAATTGGCCGTCTTCAGCGCAGTATCGGCCAAGCCCTTGCGCGCACCGTGCGTCGAATTGAAGTATTCGAGGACGGTCAGCCCCTCCTTGAAGTTCGAGATGATCGGCGTCTCGATGATCTCACCCGAAGGCTTTGCCATCAGGCCGCGCATGCCGGCCAGCTGCTTGATCTGCGCCGCCGAACCGCGCGCTCCGGAATCGGACATCATCCACACCGAGTTGACCGGTTCGCCGGGCTGCGGTTCGCGGATCTTCTTCAACATCTCCTCGGCGACGCGGTCTGTGCAGCGCGACCAGACGTCGACGACTTTGTTGTATTTCTCGCCCTGAGTAATCAGACCATCCTGGTACTGCTGCTCATATTGCTTCACCTGCTCCTGAGCCTCGGCAACCAGGCGGCGTTTCTCATCCGGCACAATCAAATCGTCCTTGCCGAAGGAGATCCCCGCCTTGCAGGCCTGCTGGAAGCCGAGGGCCATCAGATGGTCGCAGAAGATCACGGTCTCCTTCTGGCCGCAGTGGCGATAGACCTGGTCGATAACGTTGCTGATCTCCTTTTTGGTGAGCAGCGTGTTGATCAGGTCGAAGCCGATCGCCGGGTGCCGCGGCAGAATCTCCGAGAGAAGCATGCGGCCCGGCGTCGTCTCCACCCTCTGCACCACCGGCTTGCCCTCGGCGTCGACCGTGTCGAAGCGCGCCTTGATCCGGGCATGCAGCGATACCGCCTTCGATTCGAGCGCCTGCTCGATTTCGCCGATGCTGGTGAACAGCATGCCTTCGCCCTTTTCGCGCGGGCGCTCCATCGAGATGTGATAAAGGCCCAACACGATGTCCTGCGACGGCACGATGATGGGTTTGCCGTTCGCCGGGCTCAGGATGTTGTTGGTCGACATCATCAGGACGCGGGCTTCGAGCTGCGCTTCGAGGGACAGCGGCACGTGCACCGCCATCTGGTCGCCGTCGAAATCCGCATTGAAAGCCGTGCATACCAAAGGGTGCAGCTGGATAGCCTTGCCCTCGATCAGCACCGGTTCAAACGCCTGAATCCCCAACCGGTGCAGCGTGGGTGCCCGGTTCAACAGGACCGGATGCTCGCGAATCACCTCCTCGAGGATGTCCCAGACCTCCGGCCGCTCTTTTTCGACCATACGCTTGGCGGCCTTGATCGTGCTGGCGAGGCCGTAAAGCTCCAGTTTGGAATAGATGAACGGCTTGAACAGCTCGAGCGCCATTTTTTTGGGCAGCCCGCACTGATGCAATTTCAGTTCGGGACCGACGACGATGACCGAACGGCCCGAGTAATCGACCCGCTTGCCGAGCAGGTTCTGCCGAAACCGGCCCTGCTTGCCCTTCAGCATGTCGGACAAAGACTTCAATGGCCGCTTGTTGGCACCGGTGATGATGCGGCCCCGCCGCCCGTTGTCGAACAGCGCGTCGACCGCCTCCTGCAGCATTCGCTTTTCGTTGCGCACGATGATGTCGGGCGCGCGCAGCTCGATCAGCCGCTTCAGCCGGTTGTTGCGGTTGATCACGCGGCGGTAGAGATCATTCAGATCGGAGGTCGCAAAGCGGCCGCCATCGAGCGGCACGAGCGGCCGCAATTCCGGTGGAATGACCGGGACGACCTCGAGGATCATCCACTCCGGCCGGCTGTTGGAGTCGATGAAGGCCTCGACAAGTTTCAGGCGCTTGACGAGTTTCTTGCGGCGTGCCTCCGAGTTGGTGTCGCGCAACTCATCGCGCAGTCTTTCCTTCTCCTCGCCGAGATCAATGGCAGACAACATCGTGCGCAGCGCCTCGGCCCCGATCGAGGCCGTGAACTGGTCGTCGCCATAATCGTCTTGGGCCTTCAAATACTCTTCTTCGTTGAGCAGCTGGTGCTGCTTCAACGCGGTCAATCCCGGCTCGATGACGACGTAATTCTCGAAATAGAGGATACGCTCGAGATCTTTCAACGTCATGTCGAGCAACAGCCCGATGCGGCTCGGCAGCGACTTCAGAAACCAGATGTGGGCGACTGGCGAAGCGAGTTCGATGTGTCCCATCCGGTCGCGGCGGACCTTGGAAAGGGTCACTTCGACGCCGCACTTCTCGCAGATGATCCCGCGATACTTCATGCGCTTGTATTTGCCGCACAAGCACTCGTAATCCTTGATCGGCCCGAAGATGCGGGCGCAGAACAGTCCGTCGCGCTCGGGCTTGAAGGTCCGATAGTTGATCGTCTCCGGCTTTTTGATCTCGCCGTAGGACCAGGAGCGGATACGCTCCGGGCTGGCGATCGAGATGCGGATCTGGTCGAAGCTCTGCGGCCCGCTAACTTGGCCAAAGATGTTCATCAACTCGTTCATCAACGACCCCTTTCGGAATTGGCCGTCATGCCCGCGAAAGCGGGCACCCAGGGCAACTGGATGGACCTCTGCCCCCCTGGGCCCCCGCTTCCGCGGGGGCGACAAAAACGGAAACGCTCAATCGACGGCTTTCGCTCAGTAGCCACGCTGCTCGAGCTCGACATTGAGGCCGAGCGAGCGCAATTCCTTGACCAGCACATTGAAAGATTCGGGAATGCCGGCCTCAAAATTGTCGTCGCCGCGCACGATCGCCTCATAGACCTTGGTCCGGCCGGAGACGTCGTCCGACTTGACCGTCAGCATCTCCTGCAGGGTGTATGCTGCGCCATAGGCCTCCAGCGCCCACACCTCCATCTCGCCGAACCGCTGCCCGCCGAACTGTGCCTTGCCGCCGAGCGGCTGCTGGGTGACGAGGCTGTAGGGGCCGATCGAGCGCGCGTGAATCTTGTCGTCGACCAGGTGGTGCAGCTTCATCATATAGATGTAGCCGACCGTCACCGGGCGGTCGAACGCCTCGCCGGTGCGCCCGTCGATCAGGGTAACTTGGCCCGAGGATGACAGGCCCGCACCATTGAGCATCGCAACGATGTCCTCCTCCCGAGCGCCATCGAACACCGGGCTCGCCATCGGCACGCCGTGGGCGAGGTTGCCCGCCAACTCGATCAGATCCTCGTCCGGCAGACGATCGATCTCGGCCTTTTGTTCGCCCTGGTACATCTCGCCCACGAGGCCACGCAGCGCCCCGTTGGCCGCGCCTCGCTGCACATTGGCGAGCACGTCGCCGATGCGCCGACCTAGCCCCGCTGCGGCCCAACCGAGATGCGTCTCGAGGATCTGGCCGACATTCATGCGGCTCGGCACACCGAGTGGGTTGAGCACAATGTCGACCGGTGTACCGTCCTCCAGGTAGGGCATGTCTTCCGAAGGCACGATACGCGATATGACACCCTTGTTCCCGTGCCGCCCGGCCATCTTGTCGCCCGGCTGCAGCTTGCGCTTCACCGCGACAAACACCTTGACCATCTTCATGACGCCAGGGGGCAGCTCGTCGCCGCGCTGCAGTTTTTCGACTTTGCTCTCGAACCGCGCGATGAGCCCCGCGACCGCGTCCTCCATCTGCTTCTTCAAGCCTTCGATATCGGCCATTCTCGCATCGTCGCGGATCGAGATTTGCCGCCACAGCGCGGGAGGATATTCGGCAAGCACCTCCTCGGTGATTTCCGTCCCCGACTTCATCCCCCTAGGGCCGCCGACCGCGGTCTGGTCGAGCAACAGCTCCTTAAGCCGCGCGGCGAAGCTCCGCTCGAGGATCGCGCGCTCATCGTCGCGGTCCTTGGCCAGGCGCTCGATCTCGGCGCGCTCGATCGCCAGCGCGCGCTCGTCCTTGTCGACGCCGCGACGCGAGAACACCCGCACCTCGACGATGGTGCCTGACACTCCGGGCGGAAGCCGCAGGGAGGTGTCGCGCACATCGGACGCCTTTTCGCCGAAGATCGCGCGAAGCAGCTTCTCTTCCGGCGTCATCGGCGACTCGCCTTTGGGGGTCACTTTGCCGACCAGGATGTCGCCCGGCTTGACCTCGGCGCCGATATAGACGATCCCCGCCTCGTCGAGGTTCTTGAGGGCCTCCTCGCCGACATTCGGAATGTCGCGGGTGATTTCCTCCTGGCCGAGCTTGGTGTCCCGCGCCATCACCTCGAACTCTTCGATGTGGATCGAGGTGAACACGTCGTCGGACACGATGCGTTCAGAAATCAGGATCGAATCCTCGAAATTGTAGCCGTGCCACGGCATGAAGGCGCACAGCACGTTGCGCCCGAGCGCCAGCTCGCCGAGGTGGGTCGACGGGCCGTCGGCGATGATATCGCCGGCCATCACCTGGTCGCCGACTTTGACAAGCGGGCGCTGCGTGATGCAGGTATTTTGGTTCGAGCGCTGGAACTTGAGGAGATTATAGATGTCGACGCCGGATGCGGCGGTCGAGGTCTCCTCCGTCGCGCGCACGACAATGCGGGTCGCGTCGACTTGGTCGACGATCCCCGAGCGCCGGGCAATGATCGTCACGCCGGAATCGCGCGCGACTGTCTCCTCCATCCCGGTGCCGACGAGCGGCGCCTCGGCGCGGATCAGCGGCACCGCCTGGCGCTGCATGTTCGACCCCATCAGGGCGCGGTTGGCGTCGTCGTTCTCCAGAAACGGGATCAGCGCCGCCGCGACGGAAACCAGCTGCTTCGGCGAGACGTCGATCAGGTCGATCTCTTCTGGACGGGTCATGACAAAGTCCCCGCCCTTCCGGCAATTCGTCAGATCCGCGGCAATGCGGCCGTCTGCATCGGTCTCGACATTGGCCTGAGCGATCGCGTAGCGGCCCTCGTCCATCGCCGACAAATAGACGACCTCGTCGGTTACCCGGCCGCCGACGACCCGGCGATAGGGGCTCTCGATGAAGCCGTATTGATTGACGCGAGCGTAGGTGGCCAGGCTGTTGATCAGTCCGATATTCGGACCTTCGGGGGTCTCGATAGGGCAGATACGGCCGTAATGAGTGGGATGCACGTCGCGCACTTCGAATCCGGCGCGTTCGCGCGTGAGCCCGCCCGGGCCGAGCGCCGAGAGACGCCGCTTGTGCGTAATCTCGGACAGCGGGTTGGTTTGGTCCATGAACTGTGAAAGCTGCGAGGAGCCAAAGAACTCGCGCACAGCAGCCGCAGCAGGCTTTGCATTGATCAGGTCGTGCGGCATCACCGTATCGATCTCGACCGAGCTCATTCGCTCACGGATCGCGCGCTCCATGCGCAATAGACCGACGCGATACTGATTCTCCATCAACTCGCCGACCGAGCGGACCCGGCGATTGCCGAGATGATCGATGTCGTCGATCTCGCCGCGGCCGTCCTTCAGATCGACCAAAACCTTAAGGATCGCGAGAATGTCTGCCTTGCGGAGGGTGCGCACCGAGTCGTCGGTCGAGAGGCCAAGCCGCGAATTCATTTTGACCCGGCCGACCGCGGACAAGTCATAGCGCTCTGGGTCGAAGAACAGGCTGTTGAACAGCGCTTCGGCTGTTTCCAGAGTGGGCGGCTCGCCCGGGCGCATCACGCGGTAAATGTCGATCAGCGCATCCTCGCGGGTCGCATTCTTATCGATTGCGAGCGTGTTGCGAAGATAGGGACCAACGCTGACGTGATCGATGTCGAGCACCGGCAACTCGTCGATGCCGCTCGCGGTCAGTTGCGTTAGGGCCGCGCCGGTGATCTCGTCCCCAGCCTCGAAATACACCTCGCCCGTCTGTTCGTTGATCAGATCGGAGCCAAAATACCGGCCGACCAGATCCTCCTCGGGGACGAGGACATCGGTCAGTCCTGCCTCACGCAGCCGTCTCGCCACGCGGGGCGTCATGCGCTCGCCGGCTGGCAACACGACTTCTCCGGTGCGGGCATCGAGCAGATCGCTCGCCAGCTTACCCTTGAAGTTCTCCTCCCTGAACGGCGTCATCCATCCCTGATCGCCGCGCCGGAACGCGATCGTCCCGTAGAAGTTGGAGAGAATCTCCTCCTTGGACATGCCGACGGCTTCACCGGGCTGCAGCGGCTTGTTCTCGGCGCCGCGGCTCGCCCGCAGCTGCTCTGTCGCCGTATCGTCGAGTGCCAGCAGCAAAGTTGTCGCGGGCAGCTTACGGCGCCGGTCGATGCGCACATAAACATGATCTTTGGCGTCGAACTCGAAATCTAGCCAGGAGCCGCGATAGGGGATTACCCGCGCCGCGAACAGGTATTTGCCCGAAGAATGCGTCTTCCCCTTGTCATGGTCGAAGAAGACACCCGGGCTGCGGTGCATCTGGGAAACTATGACCCGCTCGGTGCCGTTGATGATGAAGGTGCCGTTCTTCGTCATCAGCGGCATGTCGCCCATATAGACGTCCTGCTCCTTGATGTCGCGGATCGACCGCGAGCCGGTGTCTTCATCGACGTCCCACACTACGAGCCGCAACGTAACCTTCAGCGGTGCGGCAAAGGTGATGCCGCGCTGCTGGCATTCGTCGACCTCGTATTTCGGCGATTCGAGTTCGTAGCGTACGAACTCTAACTGGGCACGCTCCGAGAAATCGCGGATCGGAAACACCGATTTGAAGACTTCCTGCAGTCCGACATTGGCGCGCTGCTCTGCTACGACCCCCATCTGCAGGAAGTGATCGTAGGAACTCTTTTGCACCTCGATCAGATTTGGCATCGGCGCAACTTCGGCGACGCGTCCGAAAGTTTTGCGGATCCGCTTCTTCCCGGTGAAGGATATGGCCATGCGTGCTCCTCGGTGTAGGCCGCTGCCTGCGGCCCGATTGTACGGGACCTAACTGGCCTGCGAGAGATCGGCCTCTCTCGCGGCCATCGGCTCCAATTTTCCGGTCAAGACGAGTGATCTAATCACCCCGGCGGGCAAGCTCCGATCCCAAGACGACGAAACCGGGCGTGCGCGGTCCATTCGCGCCCCGGTTCGTGCTTGTGAATTTTTTGGCGGCGTCCGCACGAGACGAACGCCTGCCCGAGCCGACAGTATATCGTGACAGGCCTACTTTATTTCAACCGTCGCACCCGCATCCTCCAGCTGTTTCTTGATCTTCGCCGCCTCTTCCTTGTTGACGCCTTCCTTCACTGGCTTGGGTGCCGCCTCGACGAGATCTTTGGCCTCCTTGAGACCCAGGCTGGTGATGGCTCTGACCTCCTTAATCACATTAATCTTCTTTTCGCCAATGGCCGCGAGGATTACGTCGAATTCGGTCTTTTCTGCCGCAGCTTCGGGAGCCGCGGCAGCCGCACCGCCCCCAACCGCTGCAACGGCGACCGGCGCCGCTGCCGATACCCCCCATTTTTCTTCGAGCATCTTGGACAGCTGCGCCGCCTCGATCACGCTGAGCGCCGACAAATCGTCGACCAATCTCGCCAGTTCCGCCATGTTGCTACTCCTGATTTCCTAATGCTTATGAAAGAGGGTGGTCAGGCGCTCTCGCCCTGGTTTTCCGCGTGCGCCGCTAGGACGCGCGCTATCTGCCCGGCAGGCGCCTGCAGAACTCGCACGAGCCGCGCCGCCGGAGCCTGCAGCAATCCGATCAGCTTGCCGCGCAATTCATCGAGCGAGGGCAGGCTCGCCAGTTCCCGGACCTCGGCGGCATCCATCTGCCGACCTGCGAGGCCACCACCGATGATCGTTAGTTTGCCGTTTCGGTTGGCATAACCGACGACCACCTTGGCCGCCGCAACCGGATCGCTGGAAAAAGCGATCGCCGTCGGGCCAGTAAACAGCGGCGACAACACCGCGAACGGCGTGCCGGTCAGGGCGCGCTTGGCGAGCCTGTTCTTCGTGACCCGGAAGCTCGCCCCGGCCTCCCGCACCTGCTGCCGCAACAGTGTGACCTCGGCGACGTTCAGCCCGGATTGGTGCGTGACGACGACGCAAGCCGTACCCGCGAGATCCCGCTTCAGGCCTTCGACCACCTTTTGTTTTTGCGCTCTGTCCACTCCGATCTCCAACCCGTCGCCCGGCTCCCCACCCGGCTAAGCGCGCGGCTCCTCTGCCAGCCCGGCCAATTCAACCCTGACGCCCGGACCCATCGTCGAGCTCACGCTGACCTTCTTGATATAGGTGCCTCTGACGCCGCTCGGCTTGCCGCGGGTGATCGCGCCGACGAACGCCCGCACATTATCCGCCAAATCCTTGTCGGTAAAGCTCGCCTTGCCGACGCCCGCATGGACGATGCCGGCCTTCTCGGCGCGGAACTCTACTTGCCCGCCCTTGGCGGCTTGCACCGCCTCGGTCACGTTCTGGGTCACGGTGCCCAGGCGCGGGTTCGGCATCAAGCCGCGCGGACCGAGGATCTTCCCGAGCCGCCCTACCAGGGACATAATATCGGGCGTGGCGATCGCCCGATCGAAATCGATCTGGCCGGCTTGGATCCTTTCGGCAAGGTCTTCGGCCCCGACCACGTCGGCTCCGGCAGCCTCGGCTTCCTTCGCCCGGTCGCCCCGCGCGAATACCGCGACGCGTACGGTTTTCCCGGTGCCGTGAGGCAACATCACCGCGCCTCGCAGGTTCTGATCGGGCTTGCGCGGGTCAAGGTTCAAATTCATCGCAACTTCGACGGTCTCGTCGAACTTTGCCGAGGCGCGTTCTTTGATGAGTTTGAGCGCTTCCTCGAGCGGGCGCGCCACGGTCGGATCGATCCCGTCATAGGCCTTCTGCAGCCGCTTTCCTTTCTTCGCCATCAGTCTTGCTCCACCACTTCGAGGCCGATTGACCGCGCCGACCCGATCAGCATGCGACAGGCTCCGTCGATATCCTTTGCGTTGAGGTCCTGCATTTTCTGCGCAGCGATTTCGCGAATCTGTGCCATCGTGACACGGCCCACGGGCCGGGCCTTGCCGGTGGTCTGCGATCCCTTCTCGATCCCGGCCGCCTTTTTCAGAAAATAGCTGTTGGGCGGGCTCTTTGTCACGAAGGTGAAGGAGCGGTCGGCGAAGGCCGTGATCACGACCGGGATCGGCATGCCGGGCTCCAGGTTCTGTGTCGC
>Ga0126381_100005297_pt1 | contig 14166 bp, 13 predicted proteins | sample PanSoiMetPlot_28_FD_96465 | JGI IMG/M metagenome (GOLD analysis project Ga0126381, IMG submission 96465) | Tropical forest soil microbial communities from Panama - MetaG Plot_28 | ecosystem: Environmental > Terrestrial > Soil > Tropical forest > Bulk soil | place: Panama | collected 2016-02-17
GTGGGCCGGGACGCGCCCGGCGGCAACGCCGTGGCCCTAATCGAGATCGATGGCGAGTTGCCGGAGGTCATCTTGACGAAGGTGCGCGCATTGCCACAGGTCCAATCCGCCAAGCCATTGCATTTCTGAATTCCAACGCAAAATCAATCCGTTGTGGCCGCCGTCCGGCCCGACCGCGTGATGGACTTTGGCTTGCCTCTAAGGGGAGCATCCTTTATCCGAAGGTGGACCTGGCCGGTGGCACCCGGCTCTAAGCGTCCGGGCGCTGGTTCAGGGAAGGGATCTTGATGGCAAATGTTGTAGTTGTCGGATCCCAGTGGGGCGACGAAGGCAAGGGCAAGATCGTCGACTGGCTGTCGGAGCAGGCTGATATCGTTGTGCGTTTCCAGGGTGGCCATAATGCCGGTCATACCCTTGTTATCGATGGCACAACCTACAAGCTCTCTTTGCTGCCGTCCGGCGTTGTGCGCGAGGGGAAGCTCTCGGTCATCGGCAACGGTGTCGTGGTCGACCCCCAGGCGCTCATCGATGAGATCGCCCAACTGAAGAAACAAGGGATTGTGGTGACCCCTGAAACGTTGCGTATCGCAGAAAATGCGACGCTGATCCTGCCGTTGCACCGCGAGCTCGAGGCCTTGCGTGAAGCTGACGATGCAGCGACACGCATCGGTACGACCAAGCGCGGAATTGGCCCGGCCTATGAGGACAAAGTGGGCCGACGCGCAATTCGCATCATGGATCTTGCCGATCTTCCGGCACTTGGCGGGAAGATCGATCGGCTCCTGGCCCATCACAATGCCCTGCGGCGGGGTCATGGGCTTTCGGAGATTCAGGCGCAGGCCGTGTATGAACATCTCGCGACGATCGCTCCCAAGGTCTTGCCCTTCATGGACTCAGTCTGGTCGCTGCTTGACGGCAAGCGGCGCGAAGGCAGGCGCATCCTATTCGAAGGCGCGCAGGGTGCGCTCCTTGACATCGATCACGGCACGTATCCTTACGTGACCTCGTCCAATACGGTGGCTGCCCAGGCGGCGACCGGCTCCGGACTTGGCCCGAATGCGATCGACTACGTGCTCGGTATTTGCAAGGCCTACACCACTCGCGTCGGACTCGGTCCATTTCCGACTGACCAAATGAACAATGCCATTGGCAAGACACTTGGCGAGCGCGGGCGCGAGTTTGGGACAGTCACCGGCCGCGCCCGCCGCTGCGGATGGTTCGACGCGGTGCTCGTCCGGCAGACCGTGCTGACCTGCGGGATCGATGGGCTCGCGTTGACAAAGCTCGATATCCTCGATGGTTTCGATGAAATCAAGGTGTGCGCACGTTATCGCCTTGACGGGCGCGAAATCGACTACCTTCCTGCCGGCGAGCACGCACAATCGCGCGCTGAACCGGTCTACGAGACCATCGCCGGGTGGAAGGAGCCGACCGCGCGGGCTCGCTCCTGGGCGCAGCTACCGGCACAGGCTATTAAATATGTTCGCCGCATTGAGGAAATGGTTGGATGTCCGGTTACGCTCCTGTCGACGAGCCCGGAACGTGAAGATACCATCCTCATGAAGAATCCATTCGAGCTATGATCGCCGAAAAAAGACATGAACTGGGCTCAAGCATGACCGCAAAAGCCAAAACCGGTCTTCGGACGGGATCGTGCTCCAGCACACTGCCGCGCAATGGCTGACTATTATCCTTTGATTGCTCGCGCGATTAGCGGCCTCGACAAGAACACGGGCGAGAATCGCCGTGCTCTATACGATCGCGCACGGGCGGCGCTTGTCAGTCAATTGCGCGGTGTCCAGCCTGCATTGGACGAAACAGAAATCACGCGCGAGCGACTGGCGTTGGAAGAGTCGATCCGCAAGGTGGAGGCGGAGGCTGCAAAACGGCCGCGTGCGGACGCTTCAGAGCCAGTGCCTGCCGAGCCCTCGCTGCGCGACCGCGGCCTGCGCGATTTCCGGGAGACCGTGGCGGAGGCCGAGGGATTGGGGAACGCGGCGGCCGAGGCCAAGCGCGCGGCCCATGCGGCTTACGAGTCAATGCCCGCAGAGTCCGGGCCACCTCACTTCGAGCCACCGAACGTTTCGGCTGAATCATCGCGCGTCCCGGACCCGCCGCTGACAGACGAGGCGTTTCACGAAGACAGCTATGTGCCGCCTGGGCCGCAGACGGCGGCTTACGACGATGACGACGTTTACACCCGCCGTCCGCCACGGTCCTACAGTGGCATAATCAAGCTTGCAGCGTTGCTGGCGGTCTTGGTTGGAATCGTCGGGATCACTTATTGGCAGCGCCACAACATCAGTTCCCTGGTTGGAAGTTTCCGTTCCCAACCAGCGAAGCCGACGGACACGGCGCAGCCGGCGACCCGTCCGAAGATAGCTGATCGCATCGGACAATCCGGGCAAGCAACACCGGACGCAGCCAATGCGCCAGCCGCGGCGGTGGCACAAAAAGTTGTGCTGTACGACGAAGACTCAAGCGATCCGCAGGGCAAGCGCTACGTCGGCTCCGCTCTGTGGCGCACCGAGACGGTGTCACCAGGACCCGGTCTCGCGCCCGAACTTGCCGTCCGTGCTGACATTGAAATACCTGAGCGCAAGATGCGGATGACCTGGTCGCTGCGTCGGAATACCGACAAAGCGCTGCCGGCCAGCCACACCATTGAGATCATGTTCACGCTACCCCCGGATTTTCCGGAAGGTGGGATCGCCAACGTCCCCGGCGTCCTGATGAAACAGAATGAACAGGCACGAGGGGTGCCCCTCGCGGGCCTGGCGGTGAAGGTCACCAACGGCTATTTCCTGATCGGTTTGTCGGCAGTCGAGGCCGATCAACAGCGCAATCTCCAATTGCTCAAGGAGCGCGACTGGTTCGACATCCCTGTGGTCTACACGAGCGGCAAACGCGCAATTCTCGCTATGGAAAAAGGCACACCCGGCACCCGCGCCTTCGAAGAGGCCTTTCGGGCGTGGGGGCAATAGCGCGTGGACTTAGTTTCCGCTGTCGTTTTCGCAGACAGGGGAGCGTGCGGAAAAAATGGCCGGGCATGAGCCCGGCCACAAATTATGTCAAAGACGCCTTACGTTAGTGCGCGGCGATCGCCGCGGCTTCGGCAGGATGCTCCAGAGACGCCATGCGGCTCTTCACAGCCTTTTGCACTTTCTCAAAGGCGCGCACTTCAATCTGCCGCACTCGCTCACGCGAAACACCGAATTCGGCGGCGAGCTCTTCAAGCGTAATCGGGTCGTCGGCCAGGCGCCGCGCCTCGAAGATTCGCCGCTCGCGGTCATTAAGAACGCTGAGGGCCGAAATCAGAGCCTTATGCCGATTATCGCTTTCCTCGCTCTCGGCGAGAATGCGCTCCTGGCTTGGCGTTTCATCGACGAGCCAATCTTGCCACTCGCCGCTCTCTCCATCATCACGGATCGGAGCGTTGAGTGACGCGTCGCCGCCGAGGCGGCGGTTCATATCGACCACATCCTGTTCGGTCACGCCAAGACGCTTGGCTATGACTTCCACCTGGTCGGGCCGCAGATCGCCTTCTTCGAGTGCAGAAATCTTGCTCTTCGCCTTGCGAAGATTGAAGAAGAGCTTCTTCTGGTTGGCCGTGGTGCCCATCTTTACGAGCGACCAGGACCGAAGGATGTACTCTTGTATTGCCGCTTTGATCCACCACATCGCGTAGGTGGCGAGACGGAAGCCCTTTTCCGGCTCAAAGCGCTTGACCGCCTGCATCAGGCCGACATTGCCCTCCGAGACGACCTCGGAAATCGGCAAGCCATAGCCGCGATAGCCCATGGCGATCTTGGCGACGAGACGAAGGTGGCTGGTGACCAGCTTGTGCGCGGCTTCACGATCGCCGTGCTCCCGCCAGCTGCGTGCCAACATGTATTCTTCCTGCGGCTCCAGCATTGGGAACCGTCGGATTTCATCGAGATAGTGTGAAAGGCCGGATTCGGCCTTGAGTGCCGGCAATGCGGCGGTACGGGCCATGATAGCGCCCTCCTTACTTGCCCCCGATTAATCGGCAGGCGGGTTGTCGCCGCCGCTCCCCGAGCCGACGGCGAGTTCGATTTTGCGACCGCGAAGTCCCTCGATCGCAGGTGCAGCATACCGGCTTGGCTGGGCGAAAGATAGCATTGCGCCCGTCACGTCGCCGTGACGCAGACATGCATCCCGGCATGCCACAAGCCATTGATTAAGCTTGTCTATTTGTGTGGCTCCGGCCGGGCTTCACGGCTCTCCATGTGCAAAGCATCACGTAAACGACGCAAATCGCCCGGCAGTTCCGATCGGAACTCCAGGACGTCTCCAGTTTCGGGGTGTTCGATAGACAGTAGATAGGCATGCAGGGCTTGTCTGCCAAGACCCTCCAGCGCCGCGCGCGCCTTCGGGCCCAACCGCGCGGCCTTTGTTTTAAACCCGGTCCCGTAGGTCGCATCGCCAAGAATAGGATGCCCAATGTGAGCGAGATGGACCCTGATTTGGTGGGTACGCCCTGTCTCCAGGGTGCATGCGACAAGGCTCACGACCGGCTTCCGGTCGGATCCAAGGAAGTGGTCCAGCACCTCCCAGTGGGTCACTGCCGGACGGCCACCCGCGCGCACGGCTTGCTTCTCCCGGGCATGGGAGTGGCGCCCAATCGGGGCTTGGATCGTGCCTTTCCGGCGGTCCGGTGCCCCCCAGATCAGGGCGAGATACCCGCGCTCGAGCGGTCCCTCAGCCTTCTCCGCAAATTGCTTCGAGAGAGCGCGATGAGCCTTATCGGTCTTGGCGACGACCATGAGACCGGTTGTGTCCTTGTCGAGACGGTGCACGATGCCCGGTCGCTTGATCCCCCCGATGCCTGACAGGCTCGCGCCGCAGTGGGCGATCAATGCGTTGACCAGCGTGCCGGAGGCGTGACCGGAGGCTGGATGGACGACAAGGCCCTTCGGTTTGTCGATCACGACGATTGAGTCGTCTTCGTAGACGATATTGAGCGGCATCGCCTCGCCCTTCACTGAGGCGGGTTCGGGCGGCGGCAATGTCACCGTGATCACGTCGCCGGATTTGACGATTGTCGCAGGATCGCGGATCGTGCGCGCCGCGATCATCACCTGGCCGTCAAGGATCAGGGTCTTCAGGTGCGAGCGCGACATATTTGCGATGTGCGCGGCCAGCACGCGATCAAGCCGCAGGCCAATATCTTGCGCGGCAATCGTGACTGTCTCAGTTACTTCATCCGTCATGGTTCAAGACATGTCTGCGGACGACGAAAAACCTCTCGATCCGGAAGCTGCACGCATCGTCGCCAAGGTGCGCCGACTGATGATGATCGCAAGCTTGACCACTATTATCGCCGTTGCCGTGGTGATTGGGGTCATCGGCTATCGTGTTTTCAGGACTGAGGGAAGGGCGCAGCAAATATCCAGCGTCTCGCCGACATTGCCGGCAGGTGCCAAGGTGCTCTCGAGTGCTATCGGCGAGGGCCGCCTGGTGCTCACAGTGGAAGTCAATGGTGCGATCGAATTGCTCAGTTTCGATCTGAACGCGCTTAAACCGGTGGGCCGAACCCGGCTGGCGCCGCAATAATTCGGGGCAAGGACGAACCTTGCAGACTTTTGCGATCGAGGCTATTGCGAAGGCGGAGCTCCCTTCGTCTAGCGGCCCAGGACGTCGCCCTCTCACGGCGAAAACAGGGGTTCGAGTCCCCTAGGGAGCGCCATGTTGCTTTAAGCTATTGGTTTTTTTGGTTCACCAGTGGTGATTGCTATTTCGTCGCGCTGAAGTTTGCCACTTCTTTTTGCAGACTGTCTTGATCGCCATTTTTGCCGATCGCCCTTGCCCAGCGGTGCGGTGCAGCGTTGGACTTCGCCGAGCGTGGTGTGTGCGGTGATCGCTATGATCTCGTTCGTTCAAAGATCGTCGAAGTCGAGGTCTATTTTGGCTGGACCATCCCGCACGAAGCTCCTGGGGGCGGGCTCATCGACCAAAAGTAATGAATGTCCGTTTTTCATCGTGTCGGCGATTATCGAAATCGAACGGATTCTTCGACCTTACAGGCGGTTGATTTTGGCGATGCGTCGGGTCACCTCCACTGGCGTTTCATTGTCGGCCTTGGCCTTGAGCGTCAATGCCTCTTGGGCAGCCGGCCGATCGAGACAGCGTGTGAGCCAGGCTTCGAGATTTGGCGTCGCAGAAAGGTCCATGTCGACAGCACGGCTAATGACCGCAGCGACATTGAGATCTGCAACCGTGAAGTCGTTGCCGAGCAGATATTTTTGCTTGGCCACTGCCGCGTCGAGAACCTTGAACGGGGCCGCCAAGACCTTCAAAGCCTCGTTGCGTTTGATGGCATCGCGCTCGGCGGGCGGCAGGCGGACGGCATGCAGCGACCAGATGTTGACGCCCCGATCGACCTCGATGACGGCCCACAAGCTCCACTGCCAGGCGCTTGCCTCACCCTCCAGCGTTCCGGGATAGAGTTTGCCATTGGAGTGCTTCTTGGCGAGATAGAGCGTGATCGCAAGCGACTCAAATAGTACGAAGCCGTTGTCCACGATGAAGGGCAGGCGACCGTTTGGATTGATAGCAAGAAACTCCGGCGAGCGGGCGCCGGCAGCGCCAATTTCGATTGGCAAGTGTTCGTAGTCGAGCCCGAGCTCATTCGCCATCCAGAGCGCTCGAAACGCGCGGGTGCGGGCGATGCCGTAAATGTGTAGGCCGGACAAGCGGTCTCCCGAGTTTTGCAACGGAGCATAGCGACACCGGCGCTGGTCGAATAGCGTCAGCTTTGATCGGCACGACGGCACCAAAGCCGACTTAGGAAGAACTGTTCGTAGCTGTTATCTTTGGTTTGCGTTCGGTGCGTTTTACGGGAGGCCGCCATGAATAAAGACAGGCTGACACACCGCGCATTGTGGCGCGTCCTTGCCGGGCTGCTATTTGCATTGCCGATTCACGTCCCGGCCGCGGCTGAAGACGCACCTTCGATCAGCGCCATGCTGAAGGAAGGATGGCAAATTGCCGGTTACAGCCAAGCCTCCGACAATCGGTCCACCTTCATCCTCTTCCGTCACCCCGAGCAAACCTATCTGGTCCAGTGCCGGGCCGGTTATGACGCGACGCGCACACCACCCACCTACTCGATCTGCTACAGGCTCAAGTGAAACCATAGTTTCAGACCTAAAATCTCGCGAGCCGATGTTCGAATGGGTTGGGATGTTTGCTATTGCCGCAACCGAACATCTGAGATCGTCTTTACGAGTGCGGCGGGCCCTCTTACTCTAAAGGTCCTGAGCGCGACGCGCATAAGCAGAATCCCAAAGCTTTTCTCGACTTTCATCAAAAATCAAATCTGGATCTGCTGGTGCGGTGAGCCAAACGCGACGTCGAACTTCATCTTCAAGTTGATCGGTCGCCCATCCTGCATAACCGAAGGCAACGAGGCTCTTCTTTGGACCTCTGTTGTTACCGATGTCTCGCAATATTTGGCTCGTTGAAGTCACAAGCACATGCTCGGTGACGTCGATAGTTCCTGGCCCGCGGTAGTCGGAACTGTGAATAACGAAGCCAATGTCAGGTTGGACAGGACCACCGGCGAAAAGTTGTATCTTTCCATTTACGTTCGTATCCTTTTCGCCGAGCAGGTCCAGAATATTCGCCAAAGGGCGTTCCTGCGTGGGCATATTAATGACAATGCCCATCGCACCAGCTTCGTTGTGGCGCACGACCAGTATTACAGCATGATCGAAGTTGGGATCTCGAAGCGTGGGCGACGCGATCAAAAGTTGACCGGCAAGCGAAACATGTACTGACGTCTGGGCGCAACACGGTTGTGCGGCGTTCAGAAATGGCGCCGGGAGGGCACTCGCGGCAAGTACGAAAATGAGGCGACTTAACCATTTCAAGAACATGAGTCCCGTCCCAAAACAATTCTACCAGACGCAAGCTCGTGATTGTGAGTGCAGGCGAGAATCAGGAGACGACCATATTTTGTTTCCAATATCTCGCTACCTCGATGAAAGCGAAACAACGATACGCGAAGGCTAAACCTTAAAGTTTATATTGGCGCGTTCAAATTTAATGAATCAGATACTTTGCGGGCCTGCTTAGTGACCGCGCAGGCGACTACGATCATTGGCCTTCATACCTTTTCGTTCTTGAACGGAGGAGCCAATGTTTCGAATTGTCATGATCGTATCCGCACTGGTGATCTGCTTGAGCCCAGTTATGGTGGAAAAGGCAATGGCCGAACAGACGAAGAAAGGGCACAGCTTCGAAGAGTGCCAAAAGCGTGCACGCTCAAGCGGCAATATGTGGATGGGGACAAATGGCAGACATTTCTCAAACCCCACCAGTCCGACTGCGAAGGGCTTCATCGCTCAATGCATGAGAGGTGAGATCTAGTACTGTTTCCAAAATGAGGGGCAATGACCGCTATTGGCCCAAACGGACATTTTCGGGCTAACAGCCCTTGATTTAAAGCGGACTTTTGACCGCGTCATGGATGGCGCGGCAGTGACGCACGATATTGTCATGACCGATTACGAATCGCTTGAGTGGCGTGTTGATGTCGTAGAAATAAATATTGGCGATGAAGCCATAGATGCCGGCGTCAATGCTGCTGGGTCTCTCGCTATGTAGATAACCGTGCGCGGGGATCAAAGCGGCAAGTGCCTCGAGATCCGCGAGCCCGCGAGCCATCGCGGCATCGGGATCGTAACGGCCAATGCCCTGGTAGTAATAGCGCTGAGAATTGAATGCCCGCGCCTTGGCTAAGCTTTCTTCCGTCAGACTTGGATGTTCGCGCAGCAAGGCGTCGCGGAACGCATGCCAGTAGCGTTCGTCTTTCCAGCGCGAATACGACATCACCCAGTAGAGGTCGTCGAGCATGCGGGTGATCAGGAGGTTTGTAGTTCGTTGCGCTGGCGTCAATGCGGCATCGATTGTGAGTCGATATTTTTGCTTTACATAGGCAAGGATCGTCTCACTGTCCCCGACTATATCGTCGCCGTCGATGATATAGGGCAACTGACTGCGCGGCGCCGTCGAGGCGTCAAAAATATGCTCGTGACGGAACGGCACGCCCGCCAACTTGAGGAATGCAAATACCTTCAGGCCATAGCCGTTATTGTCGGCGACGCCGAATAGAGTGGGGTAGGAGTAAAGTGTGAGCATGGTGGCGTACCATTTTGGTTCAAATTCAGTGCAGCCAGTCTGCTCATGACCCAAAGCGCATATTCGGTGCGCATTATTGTACCAATTCCGGCCACGGCACGATCGTCGATTTAACTGTTTTCATAGCGATCGCATCGGCGACTGCGCGCCCGATTCCCTCCTCGGAGAACGGATAGAGCGTTTGCATGTCGAACCAAGGATATTTCTCGCGAGTTCGGTAGAGCATATCAACGCCAAATGGCAGATCATTGCCGGTGAACCCCCACGAGCCGAGAATATTGATATCTTTGCTACAAATACGATGCCATGACGTTGAAATTGAACCGGCGTCGGTGAACTGACCCATTTCGACATAGGTGCCGCCGTCACGCAGAAACTCGATTCCCTCAGGCCCCGCGCTTGGATGTCCTGAACAATCCATCACCAAATCGGCGCCAAAACCGCCGACAATTTCCCTGACTCGCTTGATCCGTTCGTCCGGTGTCTCGAACTCCTCAATGTTGACCGTTGCTTCGGCGCCAAATTTACGCGCGAGCGAAAGACGCGGCGCTTCCGGCGCGCCTACACAGATCACTCTGCCTGCTCCCATCTCTTGGGCGGCCGCCACGGCAAGAATCCCAATCGGGCCAGAACCCTGAACCACGACTGTGTCTCCCCATTTGAAACCTCCGGCACGTGTTGCTCGATTGAATGCGCGGATGCATGAGGTTAGCGGTTCGGACAACGCGCCGAGTCGTAAAGGCATATCGTCGGGTAGCTTGTAGATTTTGGTGCCTGGAAGCATGTCGAGGTCAACGTAGACGTATTCGGCCCACCCGCCCCACAAATGTGGCGGCTTCTCGAAACCAAGATAGCGGCCGTAATAAACCGGCGTCAGACACTTGTTGGCATTTTCGGGATAGTGGGTGCAGTAATAACAATGACCGCATGGCATTAACGGTGGGATCATGACCTTCGATCCCACTCGCATTGGTTTATTCATGAAGTCTTCGACGAACTCGCTACCTGTCTCAACGAGAACCCCACCGATTTCATGCCCGAGCGTGAAAGGCCAAGGAAGTTTTTTCGGCCAGTGGCCCTTAAGGATGTGCAAATCAGTGCCGCAAACTCCGCAGGCTCCGATTTTGATCAGCGCTGCCTTCTTGGGAATATTTGGCCAAGGGACCGTGCGAATTATGGGCTGTGCGCCGGGACCGGCGAAAGTGGCTACGCGGATTTGTTCCATCTACGCTTCCTCTCAACCCACGCAGTTGACCTGATTACATTGCAGCCCGAGGACTCCAGAGATTATTTTAGACACACAGAGGCGCCAATGTCCGGTCATGGCGGGTCTTAGCAGACATCGGCGACCCAGCGATTATGTCACTTTCGGGGGTAAAGCGGTCATCGCGTCTGGCGAAATGTTGTCGCCTTTTGAACCAGGCAGACATCCGACTAGCAACGCGCCGCCAAAATTATCCGACTACTTTTTCTCTTCTAGGAATGGAACGATGATAGCGATGGCCTGCTCGGGCTGTTCCTCCATGATCCAGTGGCCCGAATTGGTGATGACCCCAGCACGGACGTTGGACGCAGCAAAGCCGATTTCCGTCGCGAGGTTAGCGCCATACGAATGATCGCCACCGATCGCGAGCACGGGAAGAGTCAGCTTGCCCTGCGCCACCAGCTTTTGATTGTCGATTGCGTCCTGCGCGAAAGCGGCAAACTGCCCGCTGAACGCATCGTGAATGGCGCCGGGGCGAGCGTACAGCGCGGCATAGTGGTCGCGGGTCTGCTCGTCAATGCGGGCGGGGGTTGCGGACAGCTCATTATAAAAGCGATCAAGCAGGATGCGCTCGCGTCCGGCGACCAGACGCTCCACATCGGGGCCGCGAAAATTGAAATGCCAGACTTTTGGATTTTTAAGTTGATCATCCCAATGGCCGATCCCGGGAAGCGGCGCATCCATTACGACCCATCGGGTTACCCGCGCCGGGTATAGCGCCGCCACGGCGTAGCCAACCATGTTGCCGATGTCGTGGGTGACGAGAGCAAAATCGCGAACTCCCAGCTTGTCCAGAATGCTGGTGAGGTCCCGAGCCTGAGCAATCTTTTCGTACCCTCCATCCTGATGAGATGACAGGCCCATGCCACGCAAGTCGGGGACGATCACCGTGTGGTCCTTCACTAAAATTTCAGCGAGCGGAATCCACATGTCGCCGGTGTCGCCAAATCCGTGTAGCAACAAGACCGCCGGGCCTTGACCACCGACCCGAACATATTGGGTGCCGCCGCTGACCGCCATTTGCTCGCCGTGAAAAGCGGAAGGCCAAGGGTTGACGGCAGCATGAACCGAAATTGCACCCATTAATGTCACCGCAGTCGCGAGTAAGGCCAAAGGAAAGACAAGCCTTATACACCTGCGACAGCGGTCAAGCATGCTTCATCTCCGTTTGACTGGCGCAGAAGCATCGCTTTTTCCCATACTGCGTCCATGACCTTCCCACTATGTTAGCTGTGCCGAATTGTGAAGGCCATGTTGGGGGTGAACATGAGGCGGAGGCATTCGGCTCCGTTTTGCCGCGCAGACTGAAATACGTCTTTTTGTGATGGTCAACACAGCCCGTACATTCAACTCACCTAACCTAAACTAACGCTGTTCGGTATTTTTGCCGGGTCGGGGGAGACAACAATGAGCCTCAATTTTCTGACCAATTCCAGTGGCTTTACGCGGGTTGCCGCCTATGTGGGGCGGTTATCGACGGCGCGGTAGACGGACACATCGAAAAGCTTTCCGAGCAACTTCGTCCACACCCGGCCAGTAGGTGCCTAAATCGCCCCTGCGAGCTCGGCGAGATCATGTCTCGGACTATTGCTCCTTGAGTAGGAGACAACTGCTGCAGGATACACTCGTCAAAGTTCCAGCCTCGTCGCCAGTTGGGGACAGTGATATGAGTTTGGAAATTGCCAGTTTGGTCTTGTCGGCCTTTGGTGCAGTTTGTTTGGCTGGTTGTCTCTATGCTGGATTAAGTTGGTTTACTTGATGCAACGTCACACCTAATACGGAGCGCGCTATGAAAAAAATTTCTCTCGCCGTCGCAACAGCTGCCGCCATCTCCGGCGCAATGGTGATCGCCCCGACGACGGCGAACGCGTATTGCTATGGCTGTGGTTTCGGAGCGGGAGTTGCCGCCGGAATTATTGGTGGCGCGATCATTGGCGGCGCCATCGCGAACAGCCAGCCGCGATACTATGGGCCGGGACCGTATTACCCTGGGCCCGCGTATTACGCGCCCCCGCCGGGAGATGCAGTCGCCTATTGCATGCAGCGGTTCAGGTCTTATGACCCCGGCAGTGGCACTTATATGGGTTATGACGGCCTGCGCCATCCGTGCCCATGAGCAGCGGGAAGCTCGATTACATAATATGACCCTTGAAGTGCGGTGAAGTACAGGGTGGTGTCCGCTTTTGGGTGTAAAGCGGACATCGTCGCTCCATTCGATAACCTCGTCAGCGATGCGCTAGACCACAATATAAAAATGAACGGCGGACCAGGTTGCCCCGATCCGCCATTCAGTCTTTTACCGCCGTGTCAATTTGGCTTACTGCGATCGGCCTGTTGCCGTCAGTGCCTTTGCATTTGGGTTCGAGCACAAAGAACTGGCAAGAGCCGTATCAGCCGTCGTTGCGAAGTAGCCTGCAAGCACGTTGGATGCGGTCGCCTGCGCAATCAGCGTTTGTGCGTCGGACACGAGAAGGTAGCCCTGCTGGACCGCCTTGTTCGCAACCGCTGTTACAACGCAGACGTAGCCGGCATGGGTGCCATAGCGCTCCTCGATCGACAGGCGTGGATCACCGGCCGCCTGGCGGTTCGTTTTTGTGTCCCAGAAGGGCCAATAGCCGCCGCTGTTGCCTGCTCCGGCAAATACTTGCCCAACACTGCCCGGGCCGTTGCTTGCATTAGGCCCGTACCATCCAGTGGTGGCCAAGTTCCAGCCCACATAAGTGCCTAACGGAGCTTCGCCGAGCACAGTCGGCATGCCATCGACATCCTCGTTGCCGTCGGCATTCACCTTCGCCACATAAACCGGCAACACCTTTTCAATGATCGGCGGTTGAATGGTGGGTACGCCGCTTTCCTGGTCGTAGTTTTCTTTGGGCCCGAAGTTGTAGACGAACGGCGGCCACGCCTGATCGCCTCTAAACGGCAAACCAGGAATGTTGGGGAATCCCACCGCCTTTTGGGTGTTGAGCACCAGCTCTCCGTTGGAAAGCTTCGGATAAACACTGCGCGGCATCCGTGTACCCTTCATGAGCAATTGAATGAAGGCGTACTGCAACGCATTGTTGGTGAACGCCAACGGAATTGGATCGTTGGGTAGCGATTGACCGGCCGGTATGGTCACCGCGGTGGGGGAAGTCCAGTTGAAGTTGACCGTGCCGCCACCGTGAGTGGCACCCGGCGAGTAGTAACGATGAACATTCGACGGCAACGGTATGTCTCTGACGCAGGTGAAGCCGCAAAGTGAAGCCGACATCTTTTCAGAGTAGAGCTCCGCCGAGCCGAACGTTTCCAGAATTTCCGGACAAGTATCGTTCTGCGCACAGCGGTGAAGCATGCCGTTCGGTGGTAGGTGACGTGCCAAGTTCGGGTAGTCCGCCCACCAGACTGGAGCTTCGTCGCCGCCCATGTAGAGATACATGAGGTTGTTCGGCTGCCCCCAACGGATGTTCATAACCATCATCCGCCCATCGATCTGTGGCCAGGCGCCATCAAAGACAATACGGCCCTTTTTATCGTGGCCGCGGTTGTCGTTATCACGGCCCCGGCTCTGGTTGTCGTTATCGTGGCCCCGGTTGCCGTGGCCAACGTCGTTGAAGCCCCAGAAGATGAAGCCATGCAGAAATGCGGCGGATTGCGACCCACCGATGGAGAGTGCTTTGGTGACGCTTCCGGCGATCGGGTTCGCCCCGCCACCTGGGGCGTTCGTGCCATAGCGAAGGAAAGAGCCAAGGTCTCGA
>Ga0126381_100005298_pt1 | contig 14163 bp, 9 predicted proteins | sample PanSoiMetPlot_28_FD_96465 | JGI IMG/M metagenome (GOLD analysis project Ga0126381, IMG submission 96465) | Tropical forest soil microbial communities from Panama - MetaG Plot_28 | ecosystem: Environmental > Terrestrial > Soil > Tropical forest > Bulk soil | place: Panama | collected 2016-02-17
CGCCGTGCTGATAGGCATAAGCTCCGTAGAACCAAAGCTTGTCGCGCTTGATGGGACCGCCCAGATCCGCGTTGACGGTTTCATACGAGTTAATGCCTTGGCCGACCGAAAAATTCGGCAACGCGCGCAGTTCCTTGGTAATGTTGTCGGCCTGCACCGCTTTCGTCTCGCCAGTGGCCTCATAGCGGCCGTGGAACTGGTTGCCTCCGGACTTGACAATGAGGTTCAGCAGGATGCCAGGGTTCGCAGTTTCGGCCGTGCCCGAAATAGAGACGACTTGCATCTCTTCGAGCGAGCTGAGATCCGGGCCGTTTCCGGTTCCCTGGTTGATGACGCTTTGCGTCGTGTTGACGCCGTCCAGCAACATCGTCATCTGGCCTTGGATTCCGTAAGCGGCATATTGACCGCCCCCGCTCGTGCCGCCGCCGAAGTCGGGCCGATTTGCGCGAATAACGCCCGGAGTAGTGGATAAGTATTCCACGGCGTTGCGGGTGGTAGGAATCACGTCGGTCAAGACTTTGGCGTTCAGATCGGTCCCGGTAGTGGTGTGCTCGGTATCGACCACCGGGCTCTCGGCCTGCACAGTGACGCTTTCGTTGACGTTACCGACTTTCAGAGACACATCGACCGCAGCCGTAAAGCCCGCCGTGAGCACGATGTTTTCTCGAACGATCTGCTGGAACCCCGAGGCCTGGTAGGTTACGGTGTACGTGCCAATCGGAAGTTCAGTGAACTTGAAGTCGCCGTTGGCATCGCTCTGAGTCTCGACGTGGGGCACTAGAAGCGCCGGGCTGGTTGCCGTGACGGTCGCACCTGCTACAGCGGCGCCCGACGGGTCAAACACTCTCCCGCGAATACTGGCGGTATTGAGACTCTGGCCGAACACCAAAACGGACGCGACGGCCATGATTGTCGAGACCAGTCTCAGCAGGTGGATCACGCGAGAGTCGTTTCCCTGTAGCTTGTGCACCGGTATAGCCTCCCCTTTTCACGCTTCGCCTCATCGCTCCGAGACACCCCAACCCAGAGCAGCCACGGCAGCCCGATGGCTTTGAATCATATCAGTGCAGTTCTATACTGTCAACTAAAATTTAAAGCAATACTATGTAGTATGAGAATACAATTCCAGGCTAAACTCCGGCCAGCTGAGGAAGCTGACCGGTGCTGTCGCCGAGGTGGTCGACGTTGACGCCGAGCTTGTTGAGCAGCGTCAAATGCAGATTTGCGAGCGCGGTTTCGTCGGAGAAGCGCACGTGACGGCCACCCTTTAGCTGGCCGCAAGCCCCGCCAACGACGAGAATCGGGAGGTTCGTGTGCAAGTGGTCGTTGCTGTCACTGATTCCGCAGCCGTACACGATCGCGATGTGATCGAGCAGGGTTCCGTCGCCGTCCGGCGTGGAACGCAGCTTTTCGAGAAAGTAGCCAAACTGCTGCATGTGGTAGTTGTTGATCTTCGCAAGCTTGGCCAGCGATTCAGGACGATGCTGGTGATGCGACAGACCGTGATGAGGATCGGAGATGCCAATCTCGGGGTAGGGTCGAGGGCTAACCTCACGCGATAACAAAAACGTGCAGACACGCGTGATATCGCACTGGTAGGCAAGCACCTGCAAATCGAACATCATCCTGGCATGCTCGGCAAACGTGCCCGGAATTCCTCCGCTGGGCCGATCCATGGCGGGCAGCTCCTTGCTGCTCTGCTCTTCGGCCTTTTGGATCCGACGCTCGACGTCGCGGATGGCGTCCAGATATTGCGCCATCTTGTTGCGGTCAGAGGGGCCTAGCTTGCTCGTAAAGCCCGAGACCTGTTGCACCAACGAATCGAGAATGCTTCGATCTTCGGCAATACGGGCCCTGCGGGCGGCTTGCGTGGTGTTGTCGCTGTCGCCGAAGAGGCGCTCGAAGACGCCGCGCGGCTGGTTCTCCATCGGAAGTGGCGTCGTCGGATTGCGCCACGAAAGAGTATTCGAGTATGCGCAGCTATACCCCGCTTCGCATGCTCCGATGAGCTCGTTCGGATCGAGGCACATCTCGAGTGAAGTGAGTTGATTCTCCTTGCCGAGTTCGCGGGCGATAATCTGGTCAACCGAAGTACCAGCCTGAATGTCGGGACCTTCCGTCTTCTTAGGATGGACGCCCGTCAAAAAGGTCGACGCCGCGCGTACGTGGTCACCGGTTCCTTCCCCCGGCCCGGCGAAGGCAGGTTTGCTGCGTAGACCGCTGACCACAAGAACTCGATCGCGGAACGGCGCGAGCGGCTCCAGCGTGGGAGTCAACTCAAACCCAGCGCCTTCGGCCGCAGGGGTCCATTTGTCCATGACGATGCCGTTGGGTACATACGCGACCGAGAAGCGCTGCACGGGTTGGGCGGTTGAGGTCTTGGCAGCAAAAGCAGGAATCATTCCATCGAGTAGCGGCAGCGCCAATGTCGCGCCGGCACCGCGCAGGAACGTACGGCGGGGAAGGTGCTTCCTCGAAACGATCATCCGCGCAACCTCCTCATCCCCGGTGTTCGCCGACACTAATGAGTATCAGGATTACCGGTGAATCTCATTATACGAGATCGGCCTGCATAGCAAACTGTATAGGAACACGGGGCGTGTATCTAGCGCCCGTCTGCCGCGGCCTGGCGCCGGGAAGCGTCGGCCATCCGCATTTGAAATGGAGTGCTTCGGACGATCCCGAGAATCAGATCCGACCAGCGATAGTCCGACTGGGCCGATTCGCTCACGATCTTGCGGATGGCGGGCTCGTCGAAGTATTCGACGCCGCGGCCAAGGGCATACGTGAGGAGCTTGCTGGCCGCCGTTCCGGCGAATTCTTCCTGATGCCTCAGCAGTGCCTGACGAAGGCTCACCGGACCGTCGATCCTAGTTCCGTCGACGAGCTGGCCGGACGCGTCGATCGGCGACCCGGAATCGGCAGTCCGCCAGCCCCCGACCGCGTCGAAATTCTCGAGGGCAAATCCGAGCGGATCCATGATCTTATGGCAGCCTGCGCATGCAGGGTTCACGCGATGCTGCTCCATCCTGTCACGGAGAGAGACTGCCTTCTCTCCTGGAGCATTCTCCTTCAGGTTCGGAACGTTGGGAGGAGGCGGCGGTGGCGGTGCTCCGAGCAGGTTTTCGAGAAGCCACTTTCCGCGCTGCACCGGCGAAGTCCGATTGGGATAGGAGGTGACCATAAGAATTCCGCCCTTGCCAAGCAATCCCCGCCGCGCGTCGTCGGAGAGGGTCAGTCGGCGGAAATGTGATCCGTAAACGTTGGGAATTCCGTAGTGGCGCGCCAAACGCTCGTTGACAAATGTGTAGTCGGCGGTCAACAACTCTAAGACGCTGTGATCTTCACGCACCTGGCTATCAAGAAACAATTCCAGCTCACGGGCAAAGGCCTGCCGAAGATTATCGTCGAAGTCCGGAAACGCATACGGGTCCGGCGTCTTCAGTGGAACGTTCCGAACCCACAGCCACTGGCCGGTGAAATTCTGGACCATAGCCGTCGCGCGAGGATCGGCCAACATCCTGTGCACTTGACGTTCGAGCACTTCAGGCTGTTTCAATTCGCCGCGCGAGGCAAGCGTCAGGAGTTCGTCGTCCGGAATGCTGCTCCAGAGGAAAAAAGAAAGGCGGGATGCAAGCTCGAAATCTCCAAGACGATAAGCAAGCCCGGGCCGCGCATTGGCTGGATCCCGCTCAACGCGGAAAAGAAAATCAGGGCTAACCAGAACCCTTCTCAGTGCGGTTTGGATTCCTAAGTCGAAACCGCCTTGCGCTCGTGCGCTGTGGTAGAAACCGAGCAGCGATTGAAGTTCGTCGTTATACACGTTGCGGCGATAGGCGCGCCGCGCGAGCGTCGACAGGATCTGTCGCGCGCAGCGTTCGTCGTCCGTCGCTCGAGAAGGCTGGCATACGAATACGCGCTGACGGCTGGGTGATTCACCGGGGCCCTTCACGTCGTAAGGGCCGCGCACCTCGATACTTCCGATGCTAGCTGGAATCGTGCCGTCACCCGCGTACTCGTAGCTGGTAACCGCGTATTTCGGCCGCAGCATCCCTTCATTCTCACCGGCTCGTTTGCGGAACGTCACGGCAATCAAGCCTGGGCCGGCCTTTGCGGGAAACCGGACTTCCATGCCATCCGCCTCTTCGGTCCGCCTTCCTCTCCCGGCCGCGTTTGATTCGGCGCCCACCGTAACTTGCCTGATCTTTTCTCCGTTCAGGCGCACTTCCAGTTCGGCCGGCTCGGCGCCACGGATCCGGCCGTCATAAGTGCGCAGCAGATAGACCTTGACGAAGTAGTCGCCATCGACGGGGAAATAATAGTGCGCTGCCAGCCCTCCGCGCGAGTTGAACGGCAGGTCCTCGTCGAGGCGGTCGTCCTGCTTAAGATACTTGTTCACCGCGAATGTCTCGGTGGTGGGTTTCAGAGTCGGGTCCCCAACGGCGATACGGCTAATCTTGCGCGCGGCCGATAGGTAGCGCTCGGCGAGCATCGGAGATATCGACAGCACATCGGCGTTGTTGTCGAACCCGTAGCCGGAATCATCCGGCGGCAAGAGCGATGTAGCGTCGATGTCGAGCGCGAGGAGGTCACGGATCGCGTTGGCGTACTCAGCACGATTGAGCCGATGTACTGCGGGACGTCCGGGATTCGGATGCGCTTCCGCGGAGCGATCGAGCGAGGTTTCGAGCCAGGAAACGAAACGGTCTCGGATTGTCTTATCGGGTCTAGGCAGACCAGGCGGCGGCATCGCGTCACCGCGCAACTTGCGAATGACTTTCTCCCATGTTTCCGCAGAGGCGGGGGCAGTGCCAAGATCCGCTTTATCGAGTTCCAGGCCGGCGGTCTTGGTCCGCTGATTGTGACACGCGACGCAGTATTGATCGAGCATCCCTCGAAACGCCTTCGCTTCGGGAGAAAGCCCAGGTGTCGCGGCCTGCGATACGCTGAGTGCAAAGACTCCGCCAACCAACAACTTGAGCCGCTTGAACATCGTTCCCTCGTGGACGATTATAATAACATCCAGATTGTGGTGAATACTGTATAGTGCGCTCCACAAGAGGAGAACGATGTACGAAACGCGAGATCGGGCTCTCCGGGCAGCAGTCTGGGCTGTGGTGCTAGCGGTTCCGTGCGTGGGCGCATCATCGAGCGATCTCAGGCTGGTGAATGCGGCCAAGAATCAGGACGCGAGCGGCGTCCGGAGCTTGCTGAATCAGCACGCCAATGTCAACGGAGCTCAAGGCGACGGAGCGACCGCCTTGCACTGGGCAGCGCATTGGAACGATCGAACAACGGCGGAGCTCTTGCTGCGGGCCGGAGCGAATGCCAATGTGGCGGACGACGAAGGAGTGACGCCCCTATGGCAGGCGTGCCTAAACGCCAGTGCGCCCATGGTAGAGTTGCTGCTCCAAGCCGGCGCCAATCCCAATCAGGCCTTGCAAAACGGCGAGACGCCGTTGATGATTGCCGCCCACACGGGCAATCTGGACGTTCTTCGGCTTCTGCTCACGCGGGGTGCAAACGTGAACGCTAAGGAAGCCTCACGGGGACAGAACGCACTGATGCGGGCCGTCGCGGAAGACCATCCCGATACAGTGGAGTTGCTGATTCAGAATCACGCCGACGTAAAGGCGCGTTCAAGCAACGGATTTACGCCGCTGTTGTTTGCGGCGCAGCAAGGGAACGTTCGCTCTGCCGAACTTCTTCTGAAAGCTGGCGCCGATGTGAACGACACAGCTCCCGATGGCATCGCCGGCGACACCAACGCGCGCTCGCTATACAAGCCGAATACAGAGGCTGGAGCCCTCCTGGTTGCCATTGACAGCGGGCACGAGGCGATGGCCAGATTTCTGGTGGAACACGGAGCGGACGTCAACCACTCAGGGGCCGGACGCACGCCGCTACACTCCGCCGTACAGCAGAAGATGCCCGATCTTGTGAAATTGTTGTTGGATCACAAAGCGAATCCGAACATTAGAACAACCAAGCCGATGCCGTTCCTGTCGCGTTACATCTTTGCGCAAACGGGCATGGACGTGAATCCGGTCGGGGCGACGCCGTTCTGGCTGGCGGCCGATTACGGCGACGTCCGTTCGATGAGGTTCCTGGCTGATGTAGGAGCGGATCCTTCCATCCCAACGGTGGATCAGACCACGCCTCTGATGGCCGCCGCGGGTGTGGACTTTATCGAAGGCCAAGATCGTTACGGCCGCCGCTGGTTCCAGGAAAGCACCATGCCCTTGCAGCTTGCTGCGCTCGATGCGCTCAAGTTGTGTGTTGAACTGGGCGGTGACGTAAATGCCGCCAATGCCAACGGGCTGACGCCCATGCACGGCGCGGCGTATATGGGCAGTAATCTGATTGCGCAATACCTTTTCGATCATGGTGCGAAGCTGGACGTTCGCAATCGGCTCGGCCAGACGCCATACTTCATCACCCAAGGAGTCTATCAGGCTGGGACGTTCATCACTCGCAAGGAAACCGGCGAACTGTTGAAGAATTTGGGCGCCGATACCAGCATCGGCGCCGACAAGACTGTCGAGGAGAAGGCGCGCCAGAACTCCCGGTAGCCGGAAGCGCCGGCCCTAGACCGAGTTGAGGTTTCAGAAAACCTCAGAAGCAGATTCTTCCCGGTAGAACCACAACACGATTCGGTATCACCGTGGTAGTGATGCGTCCGAACGCGGTCGCGTCAATACTCATGTTGGCCGCCTTCGGCGGGGAGAACTGCGGAGTGTTCAAGACGTTGGTTGCATTTGTGCCCAACTGCAACTCCATGCCCTTGCGCGTATCCGGATCTTTTTCAGCACGTTCATATCGAACTGGAAGTAACCGGATCCGATGTCCATGCCTGGCGCATGTTGCCCATGGCCCGGGAAGAAAATTCGAAAGAATAATGTTGCCATTGGCATCCGTCAGCGCGCCATGCTTCAAGCGTGTGGTTTGCAAGATCAGCCGGTGACTATGCAGCGCAGTTACTAATAGCACGCGCCAAGAGTCAGCGGAGAATCTGGGTTACCGCGTCCCGGTAGGCGTAGTTGCCTTCGCCGGATGCAAGAGGATCTTTTGCACGCGCCAGTTGTTCATATCCGCGACGTACAGCGTGTTCTCCGACGGGCACGCCAGCCCGTGCGCCCAGTTGAATTGGCCGAGGTCGTGGCCTGATTCGCCGAAGTAGCCGAGGATCTTGCCGTCCATCGCGATTTTATACACCCGCCCGGGTTCTGAGTCGTTCGTGAAGAGATACTGCGTCGGGCCCTGGGTGATGCAGATGGTCCAAGGCGTGGTTTCATCCGGCAAATTCGGGGACAGATTGCCGAGCACCGGGTGGCGCATCTTGTCGTAGGGGACATTCAGGATGATGAAGCGCTGGAAGCTTCCGTCTCGATCAAAAACCTGGATCCGGCGATTTTGGCGGTCGGCCACGTAGACGTTGTTCTGGCGGTCAATGCCGATGTTGTGCGGTACGTTGAATTGGCCCGGGTTCTCGTTGGCGTGTTGGCCGCTGGGGCCGCGCTCACCCCAGGACTTGACCCAGTTGCCGTGATTGTCAAACTTGGCGACGCGCGAATTGGTATAGCCGTCGCTCACATAGATATTGTCATCGCTATCGAAGGCCACGTCGGTTGGGGTGCGGAAGTAACCGTCGATGTGCATCGGCGCGGGCCGGCCGGCGCGGCCGAGGCCGTTGCCGCGGAAATATTCGGGCTCGTCGGGGCCCTCGGGACGTCGGCCCAGGTTGAGCGTGACATAGCCGGCGGGATTGAAGCGCATCACGGTGTTGGTGCCCTTGTCGACGATCCAAAGGTTGTCGTACTTGTCGAAGCGCGCGCTGTGCGAGTAGCCGAGCCCGTAGACGCCGTGGCCGATTTCGCGCACGAACTTGCCGTTCTCGTCGAACTCGAGCAGTTGCGTGGTAGCTTCGCCGTAAAGCGGGCCGGAGTTGGCGCTGCCGGGATGGTTGACGATGACGACGTGGCCTTTTGAGTTCACCGCGACACTCAGCACTTCGCCGAGATTCATGGTGGCCGGGTATTTGAAATAATCCGGAACGGAATCGAACGGAATCTTGACCGGCTGGGCCAGCAGCGGAGCAGCCAGGAGTACGAGAATTGCGGTGCGCATCGTGTTTCCTTTCGTGTCACAGCGTACGTCCCGGCTTGGTCCGTTGTCAAGCGAGTTTGCTATCTAAATTGCTATACAGCCGAACTGATGTGAGTGACCAACATCAGATCGATGGTTCGGCCGCCGCGTGGGCCGCGGCCGGCGCATTGGTGACAGACCCGCGCGATCTCGTTTCGATTTCGATCAGGCGAACGCACGCTTACAATTTCATGCATCGCGTCACGGGCAAGAACGGACCTCCAGGCGTCAGTTCCACAAGGGAACTACGGACATTTATTTCGTCATCGGGGTCAGGGCGACGCTGGCAAATCCAGAACCTCGAGTTCATCGCGGGACGCCCTGGCGAGTATCGCGGAACTTCGATTTTAAAACATTCAGAGCTTCAGACTCAGGCCGGGAGACGTTTTCAACATGCCTCGCTCGATACCAATGGCTGCCTGAGCCCGGGGTTTACACCTATCTGCTCATCAAGGTCAACACTGGGATATATCCCTGGTCGCTTATTGAAAAATAGCTTGTTTCAATGCGCCTAGATGCACATCTGGTTACAATCCGGGCTGCAGGACGGCTGCGGCTGTAAGTGCCCCGCATCGAACGTAGCGTCCCGTGGTAACAGGTTTACTGTTTCACTACCGCGCGCAAGAAAGCGAGAATCGAATTGAGTTCTTGATCATCATAGGACTCAATCACTGTGGCGTGGCGCCAGTTGCTGCCCTCGTCTATACGCACCTTGGCATTTGAAAACGTCCGGCGTACTGGAGGCGGCGATGTGAGGTCGTAGACGATCGCCTCTCCGCTGCTGTTTTTTACAACTTCCGTCGGAAACGTTTCGTTGCCGGAAGTGAAAGTGCGCACTCGAGGCGTTGCTAATCCGCGCAGTTCAGCCACGCTTTCTGGGACCCGGCGCATCTGTTCTGCGATGGCGATTCCATTTCCGTCGAGCTGATGGCATGTTGAACAACGCCCAAAGCCTCGCGTCGCCTCAAAGAAGAGCGCGCGGCCCTTCGCTGCATCGGGAGGTAACGTGCGCATTGCAGCAACCGCGCCTCTGCCTGCTCCTCTCCCGGCGGTCATTGCCTCCACTGAGAGGCCATTCAGACTACCGACGTACGCGACCACTGCATTAAGATCACGGGTTTCCAGCTTGCCTCCAAAACCGGGCATCTCCTTTTCGCCGTTCGTGACTACTTGCCGGATGTATTGTCCGGTAAATCCACGAGCGGCCAGCCTCGGCGCTCCGCCTGCGGCGCCTTTTGAGCCGTGGCAATAGCCCGTCGCGCAAGTATTGGCGAAAACTTCGGATCCGCGCGACACCAATGCATCCTGGCCGAGGCAGACCGCCGGCAGTAAGAGGACCCAGGCTCGCGTCATCGCGCGCCCTGCGGCAACGCGAACACGATCAGCGTAGAACCATTCCTGACGTTTTTCGCGTCCGGGAAGACCTCCAGCATAATCCGGCCGACGATCGAACCCCAGCCGGTGGGCGTCGCGATATACTGCCGGCCATTCACGCTGTAAGTGATCGCCGAACCTCGGTGACCCGCGCCGGTTTGGAAGTCCCAGAGTTTATTCCCATTTCTGGCGTCCAGAGCAAAGAATTCGCCTTCCGGATTGCCGGTAAAAATCAAGTCGCCACCGGTGGCCAGGATCGATGCCAGCAGAAAGTATTTGTACGGATAGCTCCAAATCCGTTTCCCCGTCACAGGGTCCCACGCATCGAGATGGCTGCGCGCCGAACCATCGTGCGGAGGGACATGATCCCAATTCCCTGCACTGAATCCGCGGCCTTCCTGCGGCTCCTGTTTACGCGCGATGTAGTTGCTGCACAATTCCAGTCCGGGAGTGTAGATGTACCCGGTGCGCGGCGAAAACGCGTTTTCGTTCCAGCTTTTGCCTCCGCTCGGGCTCGGGCAGATAAACGTCATTCTGTCTTCCACCGGTTCAAGCCGATTCACCCACTTACCATCCTCGGTGATACCAGCGGCGAAGTTGTGATTGTCACTGATCGGATACGCGCCAAGGAACTGTCCATTGGTGCGGTCGAGCACGAACAAGTAGCCGTTCTTGTTAACGTGCAGCAACAGCTTTCGCAGCTGTCCGCGGACTTCCCGGTCCACCAGGACGCACTCATAGGCGGCATCATAGTCCCAAACGTCCTTTGGAACTTCCTGGTAATACCAGCGAAGTTTCCCCGTATCGCCGTCCAGAGCGACAACGCTGGCCGAATAGAGATTGGCACCGTCGGGCCGCTCGCCGACGAATCGGTCGCCCGCGTAAACATCGCCAGCGGCGTTTCCCACCCCCCAGTAAACCAGGTTCAACGCTGGATCAAACGAGCCGGTCATCCATGTCGCGCCGCCTCCGAACTTCCAGCTATCGCCTTTCCAGGTCTCGTGACCTCTTTCACCAGGCCCGGGAATCGTATAGAACCGCCACGCGACCCGGCCGGTATTGGCGTCCAATGCGGTCAGGTAACCACGGAATGCACCGTCGCCTCCCGCGTTGCCGACCACCACCTTATCCTTGAGAAACAGCGGCGCGGAGATGATGCGACATCCGCACTGTGTGGCGTCGTCCATGGCGGTCTTCCAGACTTCCTTGCCTGTTTTTTGGTCGAGAGCGACTACGTAGTCATCGTGGGTGCCCATGAACACTTTGCCGGCGCCCACGGCTACCCCCTTGCCCTGTCCGCCAGTTCCAGGAGGATAGTTGTATTGCCAGATTAATTTGCCCGTAGCGGCATCGAGTGCGAATATCTGGTCGCGCGACGTTCCAAGGTACAACACCCCGTCCAGCACGATGGGTGTCGATTGCAGCCCATTTTCATAATCGCCGGTTTGAAACATCCACGCTGGCACGAGATTCTTCACATTGGATGTGTTGATCTGGTTTAACCCGCTGTAGCGCCAAGCGTACTGCGTCCCCCCATGGTATGGCCAGTCGTTGCGCGTAGCTCCCTCTTGCGCCAGCGCTACGCCCAGAGCCAGGCAGCAGAACATAAGCCGAATTGACAATGCACACACAGCCGGTATGGCTCTCGAACTCTGGATCATGGCAATAGCATACATCACTTCGAGGACCGCTCTGTCGAGTATCGATCAATAGAGTGCTCCCCAGTTGGGGGATTTCAACTCGATTTCGATCGAACTGTTGAGCGAGAAATGCTGCTGTGTTGCGGCGCTCGCTTACGACAAAGCCACCGATTGTCGTCCAACCGCGTCACCAAATGTTAGGACAGGTGAGGGCGCTCTGCGCCGTATGGTCGATGGAACTAGCCAGCCTGCGGTTTTGACCTACGCCGTTTTCCCGTAAGTAGCGCATTTTGAGCCTGTCCCTCGTTTCCCCGTGTTGCCAGCACACATTGTGGGTCCATCCGGACAATCTGAAGACGAATTTTATCCGCCTTGGGGTTTTGCTGTCGGCGGTACGCTATATGAAGCGCGTATGCGGCTAGGATCTTCCCGACTGCAAGGCTCATTTTAGTGAGGGGAGACATCGGCTTATCGGGAATAGATTGATACTCTTCGTAGAGGGCTTCCAACTCCTGGATGGCAGGCTGATTGATCTGCAGCGGATCAGAGACACTTATATTATCCAGTGCTTGATCAAGCGTGATCCACCGACGGACACTCGGCCGATCGCTCGATTCGCGCAACGCCTCCGCCGTCAAGACTTGCTTTCGTGTGATGGCAGTAAAGAGCTCCCGAATTCCACGGTCTTTGGCTCGCAAAACTAGGCACTGCCCGAGTCGGAACTTCAATAAGGGGTCGCTCCCTATCTGCAACCTACGCTCCAGACTAGTGACCGCCTCGTCAATTCGGCCCAAGTAGTACATCGCACGTGTTTGATCTGCCATGCCCCTCGCATCCGTCGGATCAAGGCGTAGAAGAGCTTCACTTACTCCATACAAGTTCAGCCAATCAGAGCGGAGATGATATGCGCGACACAAGTTCCTCAAAGTACCTTTATCTTCAGGGGCATCATCGAATCGATGAAGCAATCGGTCTATTTCACGATTGAGCCCCATTCTGACCAGAAATGTTTCGCTCGGAACAACACGTTTCTGATTGGGGCCGACGACCATATCCTTCGCGGGAACAATCTTTCGAAAAAAAGTCGTGTTCAAAACCTCGACATGTTTGCATTTCACAAAGAGCTCCAGCGCATTGAGAAATTGGATAGCCGATGCATAGTCGATCTTCCCATGTCGCTTGAGATTGACCACTCGTTGGAACTCGGACAACTGCGCGTCTACTCCTGCAGTGACGGCCTTAACAATCTCCTCGAGATTGCTCAACTCGACTCCGACCTGATTAAGGTTCCAGATGGCACCAATCAGCTCCACCATCTCTCTGGAGTACCTCTGATCCTTACCGTTCAAGAGCTTTCTGCGCCGCAGCTCGTCGAGCCAGCCCGCATGTGGCTCAGGTTGAAGACGCGCAAGGATCTCATCTGCTGACAGTTGGCGGTCACCAGGCCCGTCGGCTATATCCTTCGTTGGAATTGCCGTGCTACGGCGCTGTAGTTCACTCCGGATTTGAATCGGATCGTAGTTAGCCGCGACGAACATCCGAACGATCTCATCAAGAGACAATCGGAACTCGGTCTGAGACTCTTTTATGAGCCGTAGGAGCTGTACAGTTCCAGGTGAGTATAGTGCGTATGTTCGGCTCATTCGCCGAGGCTTAGGAAGCAACCCTTTTCGAAGGTAAAAATGAATGGTCTGCCGTGTCACGCCGGATCGTTGTATGATCACGCGCATACTGATCGGCGCGCTACTTGGACTTGGGCTGCTTGCCACTTCCGCCATATACCACAAGTATATACTTTTCCATCGGAAACACACCCAGGCACGCTCCTGCTGAGCGTGTCTATCGAGGACGACGGGACTCCACTATACTGTTTGCATGGATCGCGTTCGCAATCAGTTTCTTTTGCTCATGACGCTGGCCTTGCTCTCGGGGGCCTCGGCTGCGATGGCTCAGAGTCTGAAGCTCTATGTGTTCGATACCGGGACTATCCCAGTGGCCAATCCTGTGGGTTTTCATTTGACAAAGGAAGAGGTAGGCGAGACCGACATGATCTGCGCCTCTTATCTGATCGTGCACAAAGGGGGCGCGCGTACGGAGACGCTTGTGTGGGACAGCGGATTGGTGCCGGACGCCGATATCGAGGCAGGCAAGGGCGGAACGAGGGCGACGAAGACTTTGAAGTCGCAGCTAGCCGATGTGGGATTTGCGCCGAAAGACATCACGTATTTTGCGCTTTCTCATATGCATTACGACCATGTGGCGAATGCGAATGCGTTCGCGGCTTCGACGTGGCTAGTGCAGCGGCCGGAGCGCGACGCGATGTTCTCAGACAAACCCGGTACGGCGGTGCGGCCGGGTTTGTATGCCGCGCTCAGAGACGCGAAGACGAAAGTCTTGGATGGCACGGACTACGACGTGTTCGGCGACGGATCTGTAGTGATTAAGGCAGCGTATGGGCACACGGCCGGGCAACAGGTCCTCTTTCTAAGACTGGCGAAGACTGGTCCGGTGATACTCGCTGGGGACTTATATCACTATCAGGCGGAGCGCTTCACTGACAAGGTACCGGGAGTTGAGTTTAGTCGGGAGCAGTCGCTGGCAAGTAGGGCTAAGATCGAGGAGTTCGTCAAGCAGACCGGTGCGCAGTTGTGGATCGAGCACGATTTGGCGCATTTCCGCACGCAGAAGAAGAGCCCGGACTTCTACGAGTAGCGCTGAGCAATCCCCGCTACTTGTTCGATGCTGCGTTCTGCAGCAGGGCGCGAATCTCCGCGGCTCGAGGGTTGGCGCCGCCCCGGCCTCCATTTCCCGGAATGATTGTCGTGGCTTGGGTAGCCGCGGCATCGGCTGTGGCACTGCCCGTGGCGGCAGCGGGGGCCGGCCTGCCGCGCCCGCCGGTTCCGACTAGATCGATCGGCTTGTGGCCATCGGCGTCGACAAGCTCTGGGTTGGCCCCTTTTTCGAGCAGGTAGCGCACTAGATCAGTCCGTCCGCTCCGGGCTGC